>Ga0164318_10005628_pt1 | contig 12118 bp, 10 predicted proteins | sample GuaBasSedimGuay9_FD_113734 | JGI IMG/M metagenome (GOLD analysis project Ga0164318, IMG submission 113734) | Subseafloor sediment microbial communities from Guaymas Basin, Gulf of California, Mexico - Guay9, Core 4571-4, 0-3 cm | ecosystem: Environmental > Aquatic > Marine > Hydrothermal vents... | reverse complement strand
GGGCACAGAAAACTTTCCAACTAATTTGAGTCTATCATTTCTATTATCTGCATTATATTTGGTAGGAATATTAATTTTAGAATTACTTGAAATTTACGATATTAAAATAAAAAATAAGAAATATTTAATTATTATCTTTGTTACAGGAATAGTTTTATACATATTAATGCCTTTGATAGCCAATGGAATTTTGTTTTTTGTTTTAAGTTTTTCTATTTTCATTATTGGTATATTATTAATTATTGATTATTTTTTCAATAATTTTAAATTCATAAGAATTGGAGTTTCAAATAATTTCATAGCCGAGAAAAAAGGATTAAGTGGATTTACAGCCCAATTATCTTTTTGGTTAATGATAGGCCTATTTTTAATTTTTGTGCCGCCATCAATTATAATAGCTGATACGCAAGATATTTTTGCAACAATAGGAATTTCATCAATTGGCCAAATAACCTGGCCATCATATTTTTGGGCATTTTTTTATATTCCTCCAATTCAATATATTTTAATTATTCCTACAACGATAGGTATTTTAATTTATGGAATAATCTCATTATTTATTTAAAATCATTATTATAATTTAAGTTTATTAATACTAAGATTGAAAAAATTTAAGAAAACAACCCAAAAAATTGAGAACTTAAATTAATTGATTTTTAAATATTATTGTTCTTTAAAATATAATGATTTTAAAAAAAAATTTAAAAATTAATTATAATTTGTTAAATGGGTGATTTAGATATGGTTAAAAAAGATAGGATTCTACCAATTGCACCAGTTGACAGAATAATTCGAAAAGCCGATGTGGATCGAGTTTCTGAGAGTGCAGCTGAAACTTTAGCGGAAATTTTAGAAAAGATTGGTATTGAAATCTCGAAAATTGCATTAGAAATGGTAAAACATAGGAAACATAAAATAATAAATGGTGAAGATATTAAGTTAGCTTGGAAAATATTTAAAGAGAAATAATTTTTAAAAAAAATCCATTTAAAATATTATTTATTGATTTTCAAAATCTATTTTACCATAGTCTATAAATATTTAAACAAATAATCTCATAATCGTTTATAGTGATATTTCGAATTTAAATTATTCAAATAAGAAAGAATAACTGAAGCATATAAAAAGAGTAAAAATATTTGAGGAATTTTTTATGTCAGATGATAAAGATTTTAACCCATATTCATCTCCGCTTCCAATTCCAGGTACTAGTTATCTTGTTCAATTAGGTAAACAAATTAGCTCAAATAAGTGGCAGGTTAGGATCGTTAAAGGGCGAGAAATTATTGCAGACCGAGTTTTAGCAGAACCTGAACTAAATGGAAATACGATTATTGGATTTATTATGCAAGAAGTGGCAATTCCTATGATAAATCCATATCAAATAAGTAAAACAGTTAAATTATTAATAAAGCAGGGAGAGCGAGGACCTTTAGCTGAACGTCCTACATTAATGGAACCACCAATGCCTGAAAAACAAGGTGTATCCTCAGCAAATGCTCCAGCACCCAGTTCTTCTTCAAATATAACAACGACACCAGTTCAGACTGCATCAGAATATGATGTATTGATGCAACCTAGGACTTCTACAACAATATCGACAACATCTACAGGTCAAGAAGCTGGGACATGCCCAAGATGTAAAAGTCCTATTGAAGAATCATTTTATTATTGCCCAATTTGTGCTAAACAACTAAAACAAAAATACTGCCCGGGCTGCAACCGAGAAATAAGACCAGATTATCAATTATGTCCTTATTGTGGATTAAAATTATAATATTATCGAGGAAAGGGTCTTACAATGACAAACTGTCAGAAATGTGGTAAAGAAGTATATATGCCTTTTAAGTGTAAATACTGCGGTGGATTATTTTGTTCAAAACATAGACTGCCCGAGAACCATAATTGCCCAAAAATTGGAGAAGCAATTACTTTAGAAAATGAACCAAATGTTGTAGATATATATCAAGAACCGGAATATACAGCATCTGCACCTATATCATCAGTTCAAGAAACTGTTCCATGGGAGCCTCCAGAAGATAACCCAAATATTAGTGGTCCATTTTATGACGAAAATGGGAATATCTATTATGAAGAGAGAATACCAATATATAAAATTAATAGACCAGACAAACCAGTTTTAAAATATTTTAGTAAAAAAGAACTTTATCACTTGAGTATTGGTATACTCTTAATGTTTGGAGTATCATTTTCCATGTTTTATTCATATATGTTATGGTTTCCTAATTTGTTTAATTTTTCTCTTGCCCAAATTATTGTATTATGCGGTATAGTTGTTCCTGGATTTTTATTCCATGAATTAGGACATAAATTTGTAGGAATTCACATTAACTGTTGGTCTGAATTTCGGCTGATTAAAAGAACAGCAATACTTACTGCGATTACAATTATTCCCATACCATTCATTAAATTTGTTTTACCTGGAGCCGTTATGATTTCAGAAATTGATCCAGATAAAGATAGGGAGAAAATGGGTAAAATTGCTATAGCTGGGCCGATTGTCAATTTTGTCATAGGTATTATTTTACTTTTTTTCGGTATCAATTTTGTAATGAATTTAAATTACACAACAAAATTATGGGGTTTCACAATTTTAATGGGTACAGCCTTGAACATTAATCTGGGTGTTTTCAATTTAATACCTGTTTTGGTATTAGATGGATTGAAAATATACAAATGGAATAAAATATATTATTTTATCTCGCTATCGATTGGAATAATTTTGTTAATAATAACATTTTGGTTTTTAAGCATTGTTTAATTAACAAAAAAATAAAAGCTATTGAATTAAAATATTTCAAATTTGAATTATTGTAAAGGAAAACCTATTATTTTACCAATAGTAAGTAGAAAATCAGTTAATAAATCATCCAATAAAATTAATAAATCCCAAATTTAATTTTTTTTATGGTTTTCTGTCATAACTTTAATGCTGTTAAAATATGCGTAGTTCTTTAATAATTAAATAAATTTTTTAATTAATAATAATATATTATCTCAGTTTGAAATATTAGAAAGGGTTTATTTAGAATGATTACACCCATAATAAATGTAAATTATGAAAAAAAAGTATTTATAGATTTAAACTTTCATAACCTTCCCGGAAACAGCATCGACCAATACTTTATAATTTATTTCTTTATATTCTAATATAACATTGAAAACTGGACTTAAAACAATTTGGATTAATGGTACTTCAAAAATTTCTTCTAAAATTCTCTGAGCATCAGTAGGCCTATTCATTATGCCCAATCGTAACTTTTCAATTGCAAGTTCTGGGCTTACTTTTAATACTGCAATTTGATCTTTATGAGTTTCAAGAAAATCGCTTGGGGCATCTTCTAAAGCCATCTGTACAATCTCTTGAGGGTCAATTTTTTTACCTTGCGGATCAAAAGCTAATTCATCCTCAGCTTGATATAATATTTTTTCAACAAAGTCAATAGTAAGGGTTTTTCCTTTACTTTTTCCTTTGGTAAATGGCTCTGGTGATCCTAAATCAATAATTTCATCAAATACTTTAGCCCCTATTACATTAGACGCTGTTGTAATTGAGATATGTTTTTTTCGGAGATAAGTGATCCGATATTCACCTCTTACTCTTATATATGCATTATACCCAGGTTCTAATGATTTTATAATAACATCATTAACATTCTTACCAGCTTTTGTTAATTTTCCCTTTTTTTGTTCAATTAAAGTTTGTGCTTGATGACGGTCTACTAATTTGCGGATAAAATAGACTCGTTGCTTCTCTATTTTTTCTTTTAAAGGGCTATTTGGACCTTTAATATCAAAGTCTTCACTCATTATATTTTTCACTCCAAATTCATTTATAAAATAATATTTTTAAAATGATTTAAATACATTATTCAAAATTACCAAATTTTGAAAAAGTTATGAAATTACATTCAAATTTTAATCAAAATAAATACTCTATTTAATTAAAAAGTAGTGAATTTCTAATAAGAACTTTAATAAAATATTTATTTTTAAAAAAACATTTATTTTTTTATTAATTTAAATTAATTGTACGCTTTTTAAATTAATTGGTTAATTTTAATTCTAAATTTTCTCTACAATAAGAAATTATTTGAATCATTTTAACGATTGGATTTTTTATCAATTCTGATTTACATTCATGGATATAATTTCTTAGATCTTGCTTTTTATTTTTAGTTAGTAATGAGAAATCAGGTAATTGAACATTCATATTATTAACTAAAATAGTCCGGGTCGTCCGTCGCCCCTGAGGATCAATTTCAGGCCGTAAATAGATAATATCACAAAATGGAATAATATTTTTCAAAAAATTGGTTAACCATTTCATTTGAGCTTCTAATTTATTAAATTTTTCCAGTTTATCAATAAATACTATATTGAAACCTAAAATTGGAGGACTAATCCTATAAAATTCACCTTTAAATTGGGTTCGATATTTAATGGGTATTATAAAAATTCGTTCATCATCCGAAATACCTTGTAAAATAGCTGAACTAATACTATTTGTAGAAATTACTCGAATTATCTTAGATTGGTATTTTTGCAAATTTTCATAAAAAATATTAATTATTTGAGGATAATCAGCTTCATTTATTTTAGTATGGTGATAATCCGCAGCTGCTACATTAGCAGTAAATGAATTAAAGAGATAAATCTGCATTTTAGGATCCATACTACTCGTTATTTCTCGAAATATGATATTCAAAAGAGGATGAATTGCAATTTCATTTCCATATTGTATATCTGATAAAATTTGGCTTGCACTGAGTCCACCAAAAATTGGGTTGTCAAATGCATCCTTATAAATATCAATTCTATTCTTAAAAGGGCTATCAAGCAAGTTATTTCTTCTCAATACCTCTCTTAAAAATTTAGTGGCTAAATAAATCATGTTTTGCAAGATAGTATCATAAATATGATTTGGGTTCACTTGAATAACTGAAAAAGTTAAATATTTATCGATAGGAATAGAAATATCAAATTGTATTAAATTATTAGATAATTCTAAACTTTTTATCTCTTGAAAATTATCAATCCATTCAAAAGATTGTTTGGTAAATTTTAAGATTGCCATCTCATTTCCAAAATTTTTTAAGGAATCCATATAACCCAATGTAAGAGAGTCTTCTGAATCTATTGGATAAGAATAGACATATATTCCATCTTTTGTACTAATCATCATTTTTGGTATTCGTTTTTTAATCAAAAATCGCAATTTGTTTTTATTATAAGTAAAATTCAGATCAGATAGTAATTTATTAATTCTATCTTCAGCATCAATTAAATCATCAACATCGGAAGTATTGACCAAAAAATTTAACCTGTATTTAGTGCCAGTTCGTCTGGTTATCCAAATATCTTTACCCAGCCTAAGCCAATCTTGATCTACAAAACAAACTCGAAATGAAGTTCGTATAAGTGCATGACTTGGCTTTTTAGTCTTGTCAAAAAAGGTTGGAATATAGCTATAAACACTGTTAAATTCATCATCGACCTCTGGGGAGGTACCGCCCTTTAATTGATTACAAAATAACGATATTGAATTTCTTAGAGTTCTCAAATGTTTCCTACAATATTTTGACAATTCACTTTTCTTCATTTCAGATTTTACCCTGAAAATTCAATTGATTTAATGTAAATTTATTAAAAATTAATTGAATATTGGTCCAGTTTTTATATTTTTTAATGCACTTATAAAATCTTTAGGTTCCACCCCAGGAGATTCTATATTGTTATTCTTATAAAATTCTTTAATAATGGAATATATTTCATTTATATTAAACATTTTGCCTTTTAATTTATTTTCTAATAGTCTTAACGAGTTCGCTGGATATATAAAGAAGTCACCAGATATTAATAAATCTTTAATCTTCCCGTTCGAAAATTCAATAATAATCTTGATCAACCCGCCCTTCGATTTATAAACTGTCTGAGCAACTCCCGAATTTTTAGATAATTTAATTTCTCGATTTAATAAATCTGTTTTAGCTTCATTAAACATATAAGTCCACTCTGGATTTGTATATTTTTTGTATAATTTATTCATAATTTCATTTTCTTCTTTTGTTAATGAGCCATTTTCACATTTAACTCCAATTATGTCTTCAAAATTTTGTTTAAATTTTTTTATAATTTCAGATGTCGGTGGAATATAACCTAATTCTTCCTTAATTGTAGTTAATCGCTCTTTTAATGATTTAAATACTTTATCCCTAAATTTTTCATCGGGCACCTTTAAAATTTTTATCATAGTTTCATAATCAAAATCCAATAGGAAATTTCCTGTGAGAATTTTCGATTTTTCATATTCTCCTGCTCCAGTCCCACTTATTTTTTTATTATTGACTTCAATATCATTTACAGGCCTAAATATCGCATGAATTCCAAAATCATTGTAAGTTTTTACTACTGGTTTTAAAAAAATTTTATAAAATTTTGCAAAAGATTTTGGTAAGATTGATGATTTTTCATTAATTATATACTGATAAAATATCTGGTCTTTATTCAAATAAACAGCACCACCACCAATTATTCTCCGAACTACCGGTATATTGTGTAGTTTGCAATAATTTAAGTCAATTTCTTGTTTTGCAATTTGATGATAACCTAAACAAACTAGTGGACTATTAGGCCAGCAAATTATGATTGTATCAGGAATTTCGTAACTTGATTGAGCTTTTGCAACAGATTCATAAATTGTCTGTGTTTCTATTGGTGAAATTCCATTAATCTCTAAAATTCTAACGATATTTTTGCCCATTTTTTAGATACCTTTTATATTATTAATATTTAATTATCTTTTATATCCTTTTTCTATAAAATTAATGCTATATATTATGAAATTTTGAATTTTAATAAATTTTAATTTAGATATATATCATCTATAATTTTTACTTTAATGTTTAGGAAAATGATAACTTTTTCGCGAATTATTTATATTATTCTCTTTTAAAAAAATGACTAAAAATCTTATGATTTTCTACAATTTTAAGTTTAATATAGATTACATTGATAACCATTAATTAATATGATAGTAGAAAGCTATTTTTAATGAAAATTATAGAATCATTTTATCTGATCGACTAAAGAAAATTGAATTTATCAATTATTATTTAAATTTATAGGAAAATATGCATTAAAAAGCAAAAATAAAATAAAAACAATGAAAAAAATTATAAATAAAATTCTGAACTATTTAAAGAATCGTTTTTAAAAAATAATTAATATTATAATGTTTTTTACTAAAATTTAAGAGATTAAAAGTTATATAATAAAATTAAATAAAATTTAAATTTAAAATTACAAAATAGATATTATTTTTGAGAAAGATACTTTAAATTGGGATATAATAACTGCAAAAACATAGAAAGATTCTTTAAGTAGTAGAAAGAAAATAAAATATCTACTAATTTTAATTCAATAAAAATTAAATTTTGGTGTTTCAATTGAATTTAGGATTAGAAAATAAAAATGTGATTATAACAGCGGCTAGTAAAGGAATTGGCAAGGCTATTGCAAAAATTTTTGTAGAAGAAGGGAGTAATATTGCAATTTGTGCCAGAAATAAGGACGATTTAGAAGAAACTAAGTCAGAATTACTAAAATTAACAGATAAAATGGTAATAGCAAATCAATGCAACCTTACTAAAACTGCTAGTATTGATAATTTTTTTGATTTTATTATGGATTATTTTAAACGGATAGATATTTTAATAAATAATGCAGGAGGCCCACCAAGTGGGAAGTTTGACGACTTTAATATTAATGATTGGAAGAATGCATATAATTTAAACCTTAATAGCACAATATATATGTGCAAAAAAGTTATTCCCATCATGAAATCTAATAAATGTGGCAGAATAATAAATATGACATCTGTTTCAGTAAAACAACCTCTTAATAACTTAATTTTATCAAATGTTATGCGAGCTGGAGTAATTGGTCTCACAAAAAGTTTAGCTAATGAATTAGCACCCTATAATATTTTAGTTAATTCAGTGTGCCCGGGTTATACATTTACTGAACGGGTTCGATCTTTGTCAGAAAATATTGCAAAAAAAAATAATGTAAAAATACAAGATATCATAGACCAATGGCAATCTACTATTCCGCTTGGACGATTGGCAAAACCTGAGGAAATTGCAAATGTTGTAGTTTTCTTAGCTTCAGAAAAAGCAAGTTACATTACTGGCACTACAATTCAAGTAGATGGCGGATTTGTAAAATCATTATTATAATAATTTTTTTAATTTAACCGAAAAAAAGATAAAAAATTTTGAAATAGCCAGCTGTTTTTACAATTTTAGTTTTTGACCAAATTTGTTTTCGGAAACATTTTATCAAAAATTAATAGTGAAAATGTTTTTATTTACTATTTTATTATTATATAACAATTTAAAATTGGAAAATAAGAATCTCAAGGGATGTATGAAATTGCTTTTTACATTTGGAGATTTGCCAGATTCTCTTCCTACAAAACGTTTTTTTTCCCTTGGATATCATTTATGGCGTATTTATAGAAAAGTAGGCTGGAATTTTCTTGAATCAAAGATAAATGTTGCATTAACTACCATTAATTATAATCTAGTAAAAAATAGATTGACCGAAGCTATTATAACAGCAAAAGATATTATAAATGGAAAAATCAAATATCCTAATTTAATTATAAATGATACACTATTCCCACTTGGAGCATTAATTAGGGCAGATTTAGGGCAGGGAGGAATGAAATTATATTATGGGGAAAGTACAAGTTGTAGTTATATGCTTGTAATGGATACAGATAAAGAAATTAAATATATTCTTACTGCTCACTTAGAAAATGGTATTCCAGTAGATTGGTGGCTAGCAGAAGAGGATGATGAGATATTAAATAGAAGACATATGAAATTTGGCTATAAACTGAAAGATATTCCAAAACATTCAAAAAATTTTCAACAAGCGGGATTTAAATTGATCGATGTACTGAGAGATATTAGAAACGAAAGAACCCCCCAGTTTGCAAATAGTACCTTTAATCTTGCATTAGCATGGGGCACTGGAGCATGGAATCTTGGGTTTGAGATATCATCATATGAAGCAATGGGTGCAATCCATGATGGAATTTCGTCAAAAGTTTTACATGGAATGCCTGATAATTGGTATTCATATGTCCCATGGCCTCCAATTATCCAGTCAATGATTTGGGCTGGACGAAATAAATTCATTAATATGAGTATAGGCTTATTTTCAGAACATAAACTTTGTCTTCAATATATAGATGATGAATGGATGAAAATGACATTAGATTATTTCCCAGAAATTTATGAAATTGGACTAGTAGAACAATAGGAAAAAGATGGAATACCATTACCTTACCAAACATTGAATTGTCAATTACCAGAATATAAAAAGAAACAGACTTATGATAATGAATTATTTGAGTGGAAATATCCAAAAGGGCCTAGAATTACTCTAGATTCGCTTGGAATTTCAATTGATAAAGCATTCAATGGGTATTATATAGATATAGATCATGAATATGTTCCAAAAGAAAACGAAAAAGTCGATTTAAAAGATAAAATAATTTCTATTGGGAATGGTAGAAAAGCAAAAATTGTGAAAAAAATTTGAAAATAAGAATACAAATTATCATATATTTTTAAAGACAACTTTTTTTATCTATTTTCATATAATATATCGGCAGATGTTTTTTGTTTAACTTAAAAGTATAAACTAACTGAATTTATAGTGTATAATTATGAAGATATTTCTTGCATCAGCGTTTAGAACTGAAGAAGATCAGAAATTTTTAGATAGGATTAAAAAAATACTTATAGATGATGGAAATGTTGTTTGGTGCTCAAGAGACCATTTTGGAGATTATTATGGGACGACTAATCCTGTCAGATTAAAAGAAATTGTTGAAACTGAAAAAGATGAAATATTGAAATCAGATGCGATGATTGTATTATTGTGTAATATAATGCCTGAACCTCTAATGCAGACATTTTTTGCTTCTGAATATGGTATACCGGTTATTATATATATTAATTTACGTGAAAATAGTAAATCAATAAAATTATCACCTTGGATAAGGTATTATGGTCAAATAGTAAAATCAGACAATGCCTTTTTAAATTCATTAAAACAAATTAAAGTCAAAATAGAAAAGGAATATTTGTGAAACTAAGTGGATAAAAAAATAGAATTTAAAAAAAATTATGAAATCTGCTTTTTTATTTCGTCATATCCTATTTTTAAAGCTTTTAAGTTTTTTTCCGGGTCTTTAAATTTATGTCGAAGTATATTTTCAATTTCTTCATAATTAAATGGTAAGACTTCGGTAGCTAATGCAGCACCCAATAAAATAACATTAACTCTGAGAAAATCACCAAATACTTCCTTACTTAATTCATTGGCATTAATTAGAAAAATTTTATCGGTTAATTGTTTCATAAATTCGACCATATCATCAATTTCGGGATATTCCAGTCCTTCGGATATAACAGTGCCAGGTAAAATTTTATAAGTATTTAAAATTATATTGGTTTTTTCAGAAACATAGTTCAAATTTCTAAAAGCTTCTAGTGGTTCCATTGCTATTAAAATATCTGCTTCTCCAGTTGGTATAAGAACACCATGGACACCTCTTCGCGGGTCATATTCTTCACCTTCTTCAGTAATTGCATATCTAATTGTAGCGTCTACACAACCTTCTCGTTGTGATGCACCTCTAGTTTCTGTTCCTACTACATCAATATTTTTATGTTCTAATGTAGCAAGCTTTAAAATTTGACCTAATAGAATTGCTCCTTGACCACCTACACCTACAACTTGGACATTTAATTTTTTCATTTTAATCAATACCCTCCAGATGTAAATTAATTTCAGTTTTAGTTATCGCTGAATTTGGACAAATTTCATAGCAAACGCCGCAATTAGTACATCTAGCAGTTTCAATGTAATAATATTCCTCGCCTTCTTCATTTTTTCCTTTTGTGATAGCTGGGCATCCTAGAATTGAAATGCATTCTTTGCATTTTTGGCATCTTTCTGGGTCTATTTGATAAATAACTTTTGGTAATGGACGTGTGATTGCACTCAATTTTTTTCTCTTCGTTCTATCTGCTTGTAATGCACATTCTCGACTACAAACAACTATTTTAAAACCTTTCCTTGACATTGCATCAATAAGTGTTGTCTGTAAAGATCGAACATTATATGGGTCAACCGTACGCACATATTTTGCGCCCATAGATTTTGCAAGTGTTGCTATATTTACCGGTTGTATTGGTTGTAAGTGTGAATCGAGACCGGTTGTTTGAGTAGGCTGTTGACCAGTCATAGAGGTCCATTTGTTTTCTAAGACTAATAATGTCATATTTGAATCGTTATAGATAGCATTTAACATACCTTGCATACCTGAATGGAAAAATGTACTGTCACCAATTGACGCAAATACTTGTTGGTCAGTTTTATGTGCCATCCCTTCTGCAACACCCAGTCCTGCGCCCATACAAATTATCCAATGGCCCATATTCATTGGGGGCTTAATTGCCATTGCATAACACCCAATATCACATCCATATACCCCTTGATCCCTGGTTACCTTTTTAAGAGTATAGAAGGTAGCTCTATGAGGACATCCTGGGCACCAAGTTGGGTCTCTACGTGGAGCTTGGGTAAAAGCTTTTTTAGCAATTTTCTGAATATTTTTAATTTTTGCAGGAGTTTCTACATTAAGTAATTTAGCTAAATGATCTCTTACAATATCAATATTAAGCTCATGATAGTCCGGAAATGTATCTTTACCATGTAATTCGATTTTTATACCCGCATCAAAAAAGATTTCTTTAAGCCTATTTTCAATAAATGGCATTAATTCTTCGACAACAATTAGTTTTTCTAAACCACGGTCTTCTATGAACTTAATAATCAAATTATCATTTATTGGATATAGTAGACCAAGCCTTAATATTGGGACATCAAAAATTTTTAATTGTTCTAATGCTTCTAATGTATAACCAAATGAGACACCAGTTGTAATGAACCCAGTTTTCGAATCACCTTCAAGAATTTTGTTATAATCGAAGCCAATTTCCTTTTGTAATTT
>Ga0164318_10005625_pt1 | contig 12121 bp, 6 predicted proteins | sample GuaBasSedimGuay9_FD_113734 | JGI IMG/M metagenome (GOLD analysis project Ga0164318, IMG submission 113734) | Subseafloor sediment microbial communities from Guaymas Basin, Gulf of California, Mexico - Guay9, Core 4571-4, 0-3 cm | ecosystem: Environmental > Aquatic > Marine > Hydrothermal vents >... | reverse complement strand
TTCCGTCAAAATTAATAAAATTGTCTAAAAAATCTTTGACAATAGGAAATATTTTGTCGAAATTTGTTTTGAGGTTGTGCATAATAACTACTCCTTATTATTTGTTTTTATTATACTTACAATATAATAAATTGTAGCGACATGCACACCTCTTTTTCTATTCTATTTCACACAACGGGTTAGTCTATTATAATATTTTTGGTTAAAAATTGACATTATTTCTATTTGCAGACAAATTTTTATTCTAAAATAAATCTATACTCAACGCCAACTATAAAAACAACTGGTGTATAACTGTTAATCCAATTGATTTGACTGTCTAACATATCTGCTTGTGCGCTGATCTTAAATTTTTCAAACCTTGAGGCTAAAAACAAAATCGGTTCAAAAAAGCACCCATCTGTTGAATATTCTAATCAACACTATTTATCTTGGTTTTTGAACCATTAACGTAAGCCTCCCGCACGGCAAAGGCCAAAAAAAAATTTTTAAATGTAGGCCAATGTCCTGTTGTAAATATAGTTTGTTATAATTTGTTATGCGAAGTGTTCCGCTGTCTAAATTTTCCGATATACTTTCCCCATCCCTATACTTAAATATATTTCAAAAACAATACGGGGTATCATTTCCTTAAAATACCCAAATGCGATTTCTTTATAATAATTTCCATTGCAATATTCGGTGCCAAATTCCTTGGCTGCTACATTCAATAAATTGGCATTAAATTGTACTCCAAATTTATCGCTTAAGGCATAGGCCGAATGAATATCTTCACCAAATCCTTTTACCCCAATAGCAAGCCGGATCTCATTTTTTTTGGGTTAACATCAGGGCATTTGTTCCATTGGAATAATAGATAAGGGAAAAATAAAATAATAATAAAACGCCTATAACGATAATTGAAATCGTATTTTTCATTTTATTCTCCTGAAAATGTTTATTAATAATTATTTACATTAGCCTAATGGGCATTAAAAGAAACAATATCTCTTCGTCCGCTATTTGTTCTGTTGGAAAAAACAGCCCCGCCATAAGTGCATTTTTTAGATGAATATCAACTTTATCACCATCTATATGTCTGATCATTTCTCGTAAATAATCCGAATTATATCCAATAACAAAATCTTCACCTTTATATTTAAGCATAAGTTCTTCTTTAGCTGTAGAAGCAGTTTCAATGTCTTCTGCTTTAATTAATGCCTTGTTATGTGAAAAACTAAGCGATATCTGTCGTGTATTTTTGCTTGCAAAGATCCCTACGCGTTTTACCACCGATAATAACTGGTCAATATCAACGAGTATTTTTTTGTCGTTCTCTGCCGGTATTACACTTTCATAATCAGGAAAACGTTCTTCAATGATCCGTGAATAAATTGTGGTACCTTCCAATTCAAGCAGGACATGGTTGTGTCCGATACGAAATGTAACAAACTCAACATCCTTAATACTGCTTACACATAAATTTAAAAATTTAGGTGGAACAATAATATCTTTAATATCTTCAGCTCCCTGAAATTCTTTTAGTGTATATTTAACCAAACGATGACCATCAGTAGAAACGGCACGTAATTCATTTTCATTAAATTGAAACAGAACACCATTTAAAGCTACCTTCATTTCATCTCGGCTTACGGCAAATCCTGTTTTTTCAACAATTCGTTTAAATTTTTCTGCTTGAAGTGTAATGATTTTACTATCGTCAACGATTGGTTCGGTGGGAAATTCCATTGCCGGATGACCCATAATTTTATATTCACCACCTGATTCCGTTGTTATAATAACTTGTTCATCTTCAACATGAAAGTTTAAAAGAGTGTTGGGGAGTTCGCCTGTTATCTCTTTAATGATTTTACTTGGAATTGCAATGGCTCCTTCTTCTTCCATTTGAATATCACAAGAAGCGGCCATTGTTATTTCAAGGTCCGTAGAACGCATTTTAAGCGTATTGTTTTTTACGGTAAAAAGAATACAAGACAAAATGGGTAAAGTAGATCTTACAGGTGTAACATTGGATACCTTTTGCAAGACATTGAAAAAATTTTCTTTTGAAACAGTAAATTTCATTTATCACCTCAATCATTTATAAATAGCAACGTTCTTTAATTTAATATCTTTTTCTTTAAAATACATAGTAAAATTCTTAATAGTGTGAATTTCGTGAAGAGTTCTTTAATATACTTTATTATGAGTGAATTATAAAAGTCTTATAAAGTGGATAAGTATATGAGGAATGTGGATAAATCATTACATAAAAGCATTACACTTAAAGATGAAGAAGAATTATTAAATTTATCCCAAAATTAGAATTTTATTTCCACATAGTATTTTCCATATAAACTTTCCATCCAGTTTTTCCAAAAAGCCGATTGTTTTTGGTTTAAGGCCATATTTTCAAGTATGGGATAATGATTTTTTAAACTGATTTCTTCCGCAGGAATATGCTTGTTTAAACGTAGTATATGAAAGCCGTAAGGGGAAATAAACGGTTCTGATATTTCTCCCTCTTTCATGTTCTCAGCGACCTCTCCAAATTCAGGTATTTGTAGTGTTTCTATAGCAAATTCACCCAAGTGCCCACCATTCATCTTTACATCGGGATCTTCACTGTATTTTCTTGCAAAATACTCAAAATCACCACCTTCCAAGATACTGTCTCGCAATGTGGATAACAGGTTAATAACATATTGATTATCTGATTCAGTAGTTTGAATGGAGAATAAAATATGACGAACATGGATTAATTCGCCACGTGTTTCAATCATCTTGATCAAGTGAAAACCAAATTGTGTTTCAATGGGTTTTGAAATTTCACCGGGTTGAAGAGCGAAAGCTGCCTTTTCAAACTCCGGAACAAAGGTTCCCTTGGGAACGAATCCCAGGTCACCACCGTCTTCAGCAGAGCCCGGATCTTGCGAATACTGAAAAGCGGCATCTTCAAAGCTTTGAGTGCCCGCTATGATCTCATTTCTTACTTTATTTATCATATCCAGGGTTTTTTGTTTAGATTCGGGAGAGGGCTTCTCGGTGATAAGAATGTGATCAATATCTATACGCTCCGGAAGATCGGGAAGTGAATCCTTGTTGGCATTGTAAAAGTCAACAACTTCCGGCCGGGAAATTTTTATTTTCGAAAATTTTTCGCTTTGAAGTTGTTGTGAAACCATAGAGCTTTTAACACGCTCATATAGCATTTCACGAATTTTTTTAATGGGTGTGTCAAAATATGTCTCTAGCATTTCTTCAGAGCCGGCCATTTCAATATATTGTTTAACCTGTTGCTCGGTAGTCATTTCAACATTTCGTTCGTTGATTTCAATTGAATCTGCCTCGGCTTGAAGAAGAATAATCTTTGAATTTACCAAATCTCGAAGAGCTTGTTGTTGAATATTGCTAAAAGCCTGAGGGTCATTATAAACATCTATACCGCTTTGTTGTGCCATTTCAAATGCATACTGGTTCATTTCCGAATAGAGAATAATATTTTCCCCCACAATGGCGGCAATACCATCAACAAGTTGTTGTGCGGGAAGAAAAAGAGCGCCAACAAGTAAAATATTAGCGATCAGAAGTTTTGAAAATTTTGACATTAATGTTATCCTTTAATTCTTTTTGTTTTTGCAGCAACGTGTTCGACCGTGCGATTATTTGCAGTTTTTGTATGATATCATCCCGAACATGTTCCACACGAAGCAAAGAATTTTCAGGGTAATATTCAATAATTGAAACAATGAAATATTGATTAAAATAAGCAATTGGTCCTACGACAGTTCTTTTATTGTTTGAAAAAATAGCCTTATCAACAGGATCTACGCAATCGTCTTTTTGGACCAGTTTTAATTGTGCGGGTATTGTTGGGCGCGCGGTTTTTTTTAAGCTATTAAAAACATCATTTGCCGCATCAAGAGAGGGCGTTGTATATATTTCAACAAAAGCGGTTGGTTTGTGTGTCGTAAATTCATCCCGATGTTCGTTGTAGTATTCAAGCACATCACTTTCGTGTATCATAATTTTGTTTAAAATATGATTTTCCTGAAACTGTCGAATAAGAAGAGATGATTGATATTGATCAACCATGGCTCGCAACTCTGGATTTAAACGAACATGTTTTTTAGCTTCAATATCCCACAATTGTTGATTAACCCACTGTTCTACAAACTGATCCCGGCTTTGTGAAGAGAATGATTCACCTAACACCCTATTAACCTCTGATATATGAAGGCGTCGCCACCGAACCCGGGCAATAACAGGATCATTCCGAAAGAATAAAATATCACATCCGGATAACACCAGCAGAACCAAAAAGAGAGAAACAATATGTTTTATTTTAGAAGCGATGAGTTTATCCTCACAGAGTAAGTATTGTTCAACATGGTTTTTTGCTCTTGTCGCTTTTCGTCCATATGGTGTTTTCTGTAATCTGTTTTTAAGCGATAATCGACAGATTTAAGATCGCGGTATGTTTTAGGTATATATTCAATTCTTTGAATAACAGAAAAATGCTCACCGATTTGAAAAGGGCCGCCAATTTCACCATCAAGCATATTGAATGCAGCAATACTCATTTTTCCATATTGATCTTTTTTTACAGGCGGAATTAACCCCTTATTCTTTTTGCCAATATTTCTAATGGAATATTCTGTTGCCAGGTCTGCCATGCTTTCACCATTTTGTGCACGGGTTTTGATTTCTTTAGCAAAAGTGGAATCTTCCAATAAAACCTCTCGAACGCGAACACGAGGCTCATAACTATATAGTTCATCTTTGAATTCATTATAAAAATCGATTAATTCTTGTTTGCTTGGATTGATTTTTTCAAAGACATAAAGTTTATCAAAAAGACTGGCCGATTTTTGAGCAAGAAAAACATTTCTGGTTTTTATATAATCTTTGTTTTTATTTAGCTTCATGTTTTTTGCAGCACCGTAAAGAAGTGAGCCTATATAGTTTTGGTTTACAAAACTGGTAAATGAGCGCAGATTAATAAAACGCGGGGGCATTTGAGTGTTTGTTAATTTTAAATATTCTATGATCCATGCTTTATTAAGGGGGGTGTCTCCAATATAACCAAGGGTCAGTGTATCACTAAATATATCAAGAATATCGTAAGAAGTAAATTGTTCGGAATAAAATACATTTGTAGATAATCGGTTATAGCGCTCAATAAAATCTGCCAGCAAAGAATCTTTATAAACAAGGGGGCGAGCTGTAGTAAGCGAATCAAATACAGTGGTTTCACGGTTTAAAAATTTAGACTGCCAACGATTGAAAATTATTTCCCGGATATCGACCAGCAAATTTTCATAGGGTTCAATAGGAATGTCGCGACGCCCGTTAAGCTTTATAAAATGAAAACCAAGATCAGTTTCAATCGGCCCTGATATTTGGCCGGGCTCAAGCGCATAAGCGGCGTCCTCAAATTTTTCCACAAAATAACCAAGTTGCCTCCAACCGAAATTGCCGCCATTATTTTCTTTGCTCGGATCATCAGAGTATAAAACAACCAGATCATCAAAATTTTCAAATGTTAAAGTATCGGAAAGTTTTTCAACCAACGCTTCGGCTTCTTTGCGGCTACGGCTGTTAAGATTACGGATATTGTCAAAGGCAATAAGAATATGGCTTACGTTTAGTTCGTATTTCATTTTATCGTATATGGCTTTTTTTGCTTTTTCGGTAAGCAATTTATCGATGACTAAATTTTGATAAGCCCCATTTGCCAGCTCGCGAATTTCCCAGCTATGAATTTCCCACATAACAGCACCAGAATCAAGATCCCCCTGATCTTCAAGAAAATAACGTGCAAGATAATCATCGCATACTTTTTTAACCTGAAGTTCTTTTTCTTCCGGGGTCATATTTTCAAAACTTTCTTGCGGGGTGTATTTGTAAAGTTCTTCTGTAGAAATTTTATTTCCATTAACCACAGCAATATCTTTATCTGTCATTATTGTACAGGATGTGGCCATAAGACCCATTAGAAACACAAGCAGAACAAAACGTTTCATATATACTCCAATTTTATTAAGAAAATTTAACACACAAGCAATCAAAATAAAATGTTTATTTATTGCATCAATACTTACTGTAGTTTATTTGTTCCCTCAAAAAACGCCGAGAGGAAACCAATACCGACTTTTGCAGACAAATGTTTTTTAGATATAAATTCAATGTCTATGTTGTGCTCATTTAATATATGCAAAAATTTTCCTGCTGAAATTTGAAGCTGTGACAAGGGGGCGTTCTTTTGAAACACCACAACCAAAGAATCATCTTTTTTTACCATTGATTCAATATGGAAATTTCTCAACCATAATGCAAGCCGTGCTTCGGCGAAGAGATTTTTTGCCTCAGGCGGCAGTTGCCCAAAACGATCCCTTATTGACCAATTAAGATGTTCGAGAACTTGAAGAACATGTTGGTCTTCTTTGTTTGAAGAAAGGATCTCGGATATTTTACGATAACATGAAATGCGAACATCTTTATTATCAATATAGTTATCGGGAAAATAGGCAGCCTGTTCAAGGTGAATATCTACCACGTTATTCATGCTTGTTTCTATATTCAAATTTTTCAATTTTAACGTTTCAACCTCTTCAGTAAACAGACGATTAAAATAAGCATATCCCAATCTGTTTATATGACCACTTTGTTCAACTCCAAAAAGTGAGCCTGCACCCCTGATCTCAAGATCTCGCATGGCGATTTGATAACCCGAACCAAGGTCCGTATAATATTCTAGTGTTTGCAGACGCTTCATTGCGGTTGGATTAATGTGTTTTCCACGGGGAACAACAAGATAGGCGAATGCTTTTCTATATGACCGACCAACACGTCCCCGAATTTGATATAACTGGGAAAGGCCAAAATTATGGGCGTTCATGACTATCAGAGTATTGGCGTTAGGGACATCAATCCCAGATTCAATTATTGTGGTTGATATCAAAATATCAAAACGATGGTGGTGAAAATCAAGCATTGTGTTTTCAAGTTCCTTACCGGTCATTTTACCATGTGCCGTTCTAACACCAAAAGAGGGAAACATTTCTTCAATTTTTTCCTGAAGCGCGGGCTGTTCTTCAATAATATTATGTAGAATAAAAACCTGTCCGTTTCTTTCTAATTCTCTTTGTATGGCAGCTTTAATATCAACATCACTCCAGTACATGATCTTGGTAGAGATAGGCAGCCTTTCTTTGGGTGGTGTATTGATCTTGGTTATATCTCTCAAGCCGACAAGAGAAAGCTGTAAAGTGCGGGGGATGGGGGTGGCCGTAAGAGTTAGGACATCAACAAGCCGTTTCATGTTTTGGATCTTCTCTTTGTGGTTAACCCCAAAGCGATGTTCCTCATCAATTATTAGAAGCCCCAAGTCCTTAAATAACAGGTTGTTAGACAATATTTTGTGCGTGCCGACCAGGATGTCTATTTGTCCGTTTTTAACTCCTTCAAGCCGTTCTTTTAAGACTTTAGGGCTAACAAAACGGTTTATATAACTTACTTTGACGCCAAAGGCTTCAAGTCTCTCGTAAAAACTTTCATAATGTTGAAAACAAAGCATTGTAGTTGGGACCAGAACGGCAACTTGTTTTCCGGAATAAACGGATTTAAAAGCTGCGCGTATAGCTACCTCTGTTTTTCCAAAACCCACATCTCCACAAACAAGCCGATCCATGATCCGATCACGCTCCATATCATTTTTTATGTCTTGAATTGCGCGCAACTGGTCTGGTGTTTCTTCATAGGGAAAACTTGCCTCGAGCTGCAGTGTGTCCGGTGTGTCCGGATGAAAAGCAAACCCGGAAAGTTTTTTACGATCGCGATAAAGCGCCAACAAATCAAACGCAGCTTTTTTTAAATAATTCCTGGTTGATGCTTTTGCGTGTTCCCAGCGAGAACTTCCTATTTGGTCCAAATGAATTTCAGTAGGTTTTTCGCTACTATATTTAAAGATTTTGTTCATATATCGAATCGGTACAAAAACACGGTCTTTATTTTTATATTCAACCACCATAGCTTCTTGTTTAATTCCCCGGAATTCAAGAAGTTCTATGCCGCGATATAAGCCTATACCATAATCAACATGGACAACGGCTTCTCCATATTCTAAAGAATCCAAAGTTTCCACCCTTGATGATCTTTCGGGAATAAAACGTTTGTTTGGGTTTACATAGTGTTCTTTATGAAAAATTTCACGACCGGAGAGAAGAACAAGATCAAGGGGTTTATATTGAAAACCAACACTTACATTAATGTGGTAATAAGATGCTTTCTCTCCCAATTTTTCTCGAAAAGATTCTTTTAGAAGATCATGTTCGGTAAAGACCAAAACATGGCGGTGTTCATTCAAAATATGCTCATAAAATTTAGAAGAATCTGCTTTTGTTGGTGGCTCGATATCAGACATTGAGAAATGCACATCCGCGCCGGGCTCAGCGGTTTTAAAAGAAACCTGTTTAAAAGGAATAGCGCTATCATAAAAACTCATTTGTTCATCAGTATCTTGGTCCAAGATTTTTACTACGACCGTATTTTTGGGAAGAATATCCAAGATAGTGGAATGTGAAAAAACAGAAAAGGATGCCGGACGCACATAGACATCTTTACAAGAATCGAAGGTATTTTGATCACCGGGGTTGAAGCGTCTTACAGATTCAATGCTGTCGCCAAAGAACTCAATTCGGAACGGATAAGTTTCTCCGTAGGCATAGATGTCAATAATCCCGCCGCGAATGGCAAATTCGCCGCAATATTCTGTCGCACCACTACGCTGATAACCCATTTTAACCAACCGTTCAGAAAGGGAAGAATAGCTCATTTCGTTTCCCACAGAGAAACGGAGGATATTTTCGCGAAGCCCTACTTTGTCAGGTACTTTTTGTTTAAATATTTGATCTGAAGATAAAATAATATCCAGAGTGTTGTTGTAGTGATTGTCCAAAAAACGAGAAATGTGATTTTCTAAAGCAGGATTTTCTCGCATAGAAGATCCGCCGGAGAATAAGGGGATCCAAGACAGCGAGTTCGGCGAAAAGAACCCAAGAGCGTCGGCATAAAAAGCCTCCGCGTCACGCTCTTTGTCAAATACAACCAAAGGGAAATAACCTCGATCTCGGAGCATTTTTAGCCAAATTAAAACGAAAGTTGAATTGCCCGTGTTTAAAACAAGAGAATTCCGATGCTCTAAAAGAGATATTGCCAACATAAAATCATGGTCATTACGGAAGAGTTCTAAAATATCTGAGACCCCAGATGTTTCACGTGAAACACTTTTTTGAGTTTTTGTTAACATGGCCAATATTACAAAATTCATTTTATGTTAAAAATAAAAATCGAGTTAGAATTTATATTGCCAATCGGGACTGTTTCACGTGAAACATACATTTTTTTGTTATTTGGTATTTACGTGGCAAATTCCTATATTTTTATTACATGAATAATTTGGAGATCCGCTCAATGAGCATTTTATTTTCAAAATACCAAGGTGCCGGGAATGACTTTATTCTTATCGATGACACAGGCAACAACTTTCCCAATAAAGACCACAAGTTGATCCAAAGACTCTGTGATCGAAAATTTGGCATTGGCGCTGACGGCTTGATGTTGTTGCGGAACTCCCCAAACAAAGATTTTACCATGCACTATTTTAATGCCGATGGATATGAGGGAACAATGTGTGGAAACGGCGGTCGATGTTTGGTTGCCTTTGCCCGTGATTGCGGACACATAAGAAAGAATGAAGGCATCTATTTTAATGCTATTGATGGCGAACATTGTGCAAAGATCATTGATGGAGATTCGATTTCTCTGAAAATGAAAGACGTTTACGAGATCAGAAAAAAGGGTGACGGATACATGGTGGATACCGGCTCAATTCACCATGTGGAGTATGTGGATAACCTGGTAAACATGGACGTATATGGTTATGGGAAGGCGATAAGAGAACACAAAATGTACTCACCTCAGGGCTGTAATGTAAATTTTATAAAGGTGGAAAACGGCAATCATATTTCAATTAGGACATATGAGCGCGGTGTTGAGGATGAAACACTTTCTTGCGGGACGGGTTCAGTTGCGGCAGCGATTGTTCACCACTCCAAAGGATTTGTTTATGACAAATATTTCATTAATGCAAGGGGTGGGAAACTGAGTGTTCGTTTTAAAAATGATTCTAAAAAATATTATGATATTTGGCTAGATGGCCCCGCAACGTTTGTTTTTAATGGAGAGTGGAAATAATGAGTGATTTTAACATTATAGAATATTACAATAAATATAAATATGGCGATGATGTTCTTCGTAAATTAATGAAGTATCGTGTAAAAAGAATTCTTCTAATATCAACTCTATATGACGCCTTTGTTTTTGAGCGAGATGCACTTTTGGGGGAACAGGTTATGGGTGAGTATATGGAACTAAACTTATCTTCACCACCCGAAATTGATTCTGTTCCAACCGGTGAAGAGGCCATAAAACAAATAAGAACAAACAAATACGATCTTATTATTACAACACTGCATAGCGGAAAGTTTAGTCCGTTTGATGTTTTAAGAGAGGTGCGGGAAACGCAAGGGGATCTACCGGTAGTGTTGTTGTTGACATCTATGGCTGATATGAATATCGTAGATGAGCGCAAAGACCCCAAATTTGATTTTGATGAAATATTTGTATGGAAGGGTGATGCAAATCTGTTTTTGGCCGTAATAAAAACCGTTGAAGACAAAAAGAACGTAGCTTATGATACGAAAGCTGGTTTAGTTAGGGTTATCTTGCTTGTTGAAGATTCACCCCATTTTTATTCTATGTTTTTACCGCTTTTATATGAAGAAGTTGTCAAGCAAACGCAGCATTTAATCGTTGAGGAATTAAACGAAAGAGAGAAGCGACATCGCATGAGAGCACGGCCAAAGGTGCTATTGGCGAAAAACTATGAAGAAGCTATTGATATTTATGAAACTTATAAAAACAATCTTGTTGCTATATTTACAGATATGAGATTTCCCAGAAATGGAAAGGATGACGAAGAAGCAGGGATCCATCTTTTGCAGACATTGCAAAAAAAGGGAAGTGATTTTGCAACTCTTATTTTATCATCAGAAATTGAGAATGCAGAAAAAGCTGAAAAAGCCCATATTGCATTTCTTCACAAACACAGTAAGCATCTATTACACCGTTTGCGTAGTTTTATTATGGAAAATTTGGGATTTGGAGACTTTATTTTTCGTGATAAAAAGGGGAATATCTTAGATAAAGCCAGTTATTTGGCTGAATTCGAAGAAAAAATTCAAATTATTCCGGAAGAAAGTATCATATATCATGCAGATAACAACCATTTTTCTGCATGGTTAATGGCTCGCGGAGAGATAGAATTGGCCCGTAATATTCGTCGTATGAAGATGAAAGATTTTGAGAATACAGACGCTATGCGAAGGTACCTGGCAAAGAAAGTCCTTGAAGTACAAAATGCAAGGAATAAGGGTGAGATCATCCGTTTTCACCAATATTCAAGACCAGAAGAAAACGAGATAATATTATTGTCAGAAGGTTCGTTAGGGGGCAAGGGCCGTGGTCTGGCGTTTTTAAATTCACTTTTAACGCACATGGACGCAGATAAAACCTTTGATAGTGTTCACATAGGATTGCCCAACACGGCTGCGATAGGAATTAATGAATATGATTTTTTTATTGAACATAATCGCATCGATTCAAAAATCCACGAGAACATGGTAGATGAAGAAATTGATAATATATTTTTAGCGGGCAATCTTTCTGAAAGTCTTACAAATAAATTAATTCGTCTTTTAGAGCGTGTTGATTATCCCTTGGCGGTAAGATCTTCGTCATTATTGGAAGACAGTTATTCACAACCATTTGCCGGAATCTATAGAACATATATGCTGGCAAATAATCATCCCGACTCCGATATGCGCTTAAGGCAACTAATGGATGCCATTAAACTGATTTATGCTTCTTCGTATAGCGTAGGGACACAGCAATATATTGAGCATATAGGCCACCAGCTTGATGAAGAGAAAATGGCCGTGATCATTCAAGAGATAGTGGGGACAAAAAACGAAGATTACTATTATCCACACATAAGCGGAATTGCACAATCTTATAATTT
>Ga0164318_10005624_pt1 | contig 12122 bp, 17 predicted proteins | sample GuaBasSedimGuay9_FD_113734 | JGI IMG/M metagenome (GOLD analysis project Ga0164318, IMG submission 113734) | Subseafloor sediment microbial communities from Guaymas Basin, Gulf of California, Mexico - Guay9, Core 4571-4, 0-3 cm | ecosystem: Environmental > Aquatic > Marine > Hydrothermal vents... | reverse complement strand
CAATTTCTATGCGAATGGAATGGTTGTTCATAACTGTGTCGAGATTACTCTGTTCACCGATCTATTAAGAACTGCTGTTTGTTGTCTCTCTTCGCTTAACTTGGAGAAATATGATGAGTGGTCGAAAGATGAAAACTTCATCGAGGATATAATGCGATTCTTGGATAATATTATCCAGCATTTTATCGACAACGCACCGGAAGAAATGGCTAAAGCTGCCTTCAGTGCGATGAGAGAAAGGTCGGTTGGTTTAGGAGTAATGGGTTTCCAATCCTTGTTACAGAGCAAAGGTATCCCGATTGAATCAGCATTAGCAAAATCCTGGAACCTTAGAATCTTTAAGCATATCAACGAGTCAGCCAATGCCGCATCCAGAAAATTAGCAGAAGAAAGAGGCGCTTGTCCTGATGCTGCTGAGTACGACATCATGGAACGATTTACTAACAAAACCGCGATTGCTCCCACTGCTTCCATTTCGATTATTGCTGGAAATACCAGCCCGGGAATCGAACCGTTTCCAGGGAACGCCTTCACTCAAAAAACTCTATCCGGAAGCTTTTTGGTTAAGAATAAACAATTGGAAATCGTATTAGAAACCCATGGTAAAAATGACAAAAGAACTTGGTCTAGTATTATTACTAATGAGGGTTCTGTACAACATCTAAACTTCTTGGATGAGTACGAAAAGGATGTATTCAAAACCGCGTTTGAAATGGATCAGAGGTGGTTAGTTGAACATGCCGCCGATCGAGCAGAGTTCATAGACCAATCACAGAGCTTAAACCTCTTCGTCCCTGCAGACATTTCCAAGAAAGAATTACATTTCCTCCATTATCTGGCTTGGAAAAAGGGTGTAAAGTCTCTATATTATTGCCGTTCTAAGTCGCTACAACGGGCTCATAAGGTATCCCATTCTGTGGATCGAGTTGTAATACAGGAAGAAAAAGATTATAATCCATATGACACCGACGAGTGTCTTAGTTGTCAATAAAAAGTAAACCATTAAGGAAATAGATAATGCCCAGAAAGAAAAAACCAGGACTACTTGACGCCACAGGCGCATACAAACCATTCCGCTATCCGTTCGCCTATGACGCTTGGCTTTTACAAAATCAGATCCATTGGTTACCTGAAGAGATTCCATTGGGTGAAGACACTAAGGATTGGGCCAAGAAGTTAAATGATAAAGAAAGAAATCTTTTAACCCAGATCTTTAGATTTTTCACTCAGGCCGATGTAGAGGTTAACGACTGTTATATGACGAAATACTCTGCGGTTTTCAAACCCACTGAGGTCCGAATGATGTTAGCTGCATTCTCCAATATGGAGACAGTTCATATCGCTGCATACTCCCTATTGTTGGATACCATTGGAATGCCAGAGTCTGAATATTCTGCTTTCCTAGAATACGAAGAGATGAAAGCAAAATCGGATTTCCTCCATACATTTGATATGAATGACAGGCGCGGCATTGCTAGAACCCTAGCTGCTTTCAGTGCCTTCACAGAAGGCGTCCAATTATTTTCTTCTTTTGTGATTCTATTGAACTTCACTAGATTCGGAAAAATGAAAGGAATGGGTCAGATCGTTACTTGGTCAGTCCGAGACGAATCGTTGCATTGTGAATCTATGATTAAATTATTCCGAGTCTTCATTAAAGAAAATAGGGATATTTGGGATGACGAGTTAAAACAAGAAATCTACGCTATTGCAGAAGAGACCGTTCGGCTAGAAGATTCATTCATTGATTTAGCTTTCGAACAAGGTGGCATTGAGGGATTAGAGCCAGAAGAGGTCAAAAAGTATATCCGATATATTGCTGATCGTCGGCTTATCGAATTAGGTATGAAAAGCATATTCCATCAGAGAAGCAATCCATTAGAGTGGGTTGATCATATTCTTAATGGTATCGAGCATGCCAATTTCTTCGAAACCCGAGCAACTGAATATACTAGAGCAGCCACGACCGGTGAATGGGAAGATGCTTGGGACATACATGATAAAGACCAGAAATAAAAAACCCAGTAAAAAGTATATTGATCTTCTAGAGAGTAGAAATGTTTCTCTGAGCTCCCCCTATATGGGATCGGGGGTCTTGCATCTTCATAGATGCAAAACTTGTTCTCATGAATGGAATCAGACCCCCGGAATATTTATTGTCGCTTTGGGATGCGAGGTTTGCAGGGGGAATAAACGCTCTATAGAGAAGCTAGAGAAATACCAAAAGTCTATAGATGATAGATTAATTAAGGTGCTAGGGAGTTACCAGGATAATAAAACTAAAATAGATCACAGGTGCCTCAAGTGTGATACCGTCTGGTCTTCTTCCCCGTATCATATATTAAGGGGTTATGGCTGCCCGAACTGCTCGGGATACGCCAGCACCCAGCAAACCCGATTAGATACGATTGAATATAATAGGAGAATATCTGATTTTGGAATTCAGTGTATAGTACCATTCGTCGATACTCAAACCAAAATAAAACACCGATGCTCTGAAGGTCATGAGTGGTGTTCTAAACCTGATAATATTCTATATGGGGGAAATCGCTGCCCGGGGTGTAGCTCTTCCGAGAATAGAAGCCGAATGGAGCTGGAGGTATTTGATTTCATAGCAGGTATATATTCGGGCAAGGTGGAATCCAACAACAGATCAATATTAGATGGGAAGGAGTTGGACATCTATATTCCAGACCTGAACCTAGCGCTGGAATGTAATGGGATATATTGGCACTCTGATCGGATGGGGAAGGGTAAAAATTATCATTTGGGAAAATCCACAGCTTGTGCGGAAAGAAAGATTAGACTAATTCATATATTTGAGAATGAATGGGTTCTGAAAAAAAGTATCGTTAAATCCCGGCTCCGAAATATGCTGGGTATTTCTGATAGGGTTTATGCTAGATCATGCTTGATAAAGCCGATAGACAATAAAGACAAAGATGCATTCTTAATCGAATCTCACATCCAGGGTACTTGCCCTGCCTCAGTAAACTTAGGTCTCTATTTAGGAGATGAGTTAGTAGCACTCATGACCTTTGGTAAATCTAGGTTCTCTAAGAAGTATGAATGGGAGTTGATTAGGTACTGTAATAAGCTAGGACTGAGTGTTGTAGGCGGCGCCAGCCGCTTATTCAAGAGGTTTATTAAACTATATGATCCAGGCTCCATTGTTTCATATAGCGACAAACGTTGGAACACCGGCGATCTTTATGGGATTTTAGGATTCTCTCATCATCACACCAGCCCACCTAGCTATTGGTATTTTCATAGAAGCAGTAATTTAAAACTGGAGAGCAGGCAGAAATATCAAAAACATAAACTGAAACATATATTGATCCATTTTGAAGAAAAGGAAAGCGAGATTCGAAATATGTATGAAAATGGATATAATAGAATTTGGGATTGTGGAAATGAGGTTTATGTCTGGATAAAACCATCGAATCCCAATAATCTGGGGATTATCTGATTTACATTCTCGTCTAATTGTTCTATAATAGGTCTTCAAATGAAGACCGAATTAAAAAATAGAACTCTATTCTTCGATGGCGACAGTTCATGGGATTCTGATTTCTTGATGGATGCTATCTTGTCCAATGGGCCAGACGGCATTTTCAGCAGAGAGAAGATCCCAGGAATAGCCACCAAAACCGAATGCTCTTCCATCCCCATCCCAGAGTGGACTATACCGAAAGAGTATCTTGAGAAGGATATTGTCTCTGAGTTAATTGCGCAGGCAGGCAAGCTGGGATTGATAGAAAAAGAACGGGTTGAGATGGAACTGAATCTTTATCGTGATTTTGGTATGATCGAATTTCTACAAGTTTTATCCTTTGTTAAAGATAAAATGACGGAGAGTAATGTTATCTGGGGAGTCGGCAGAGGAAGCTCCGTATCTAGCTATGTTCTATATTTGATGGGTCTCCATTCAGTAGATAGCCTCAAATATGATTTAGACATACGGGAATTCTTAAGATGATATATATAATAGAATCATGTAAAAATAGGAGAATTTAATGGCAGGTACGAAAGGTAGATCAGCGAGAGGGGAAATTGTAGATTTTGATGTTCTGACCATCAAGGCAAAGCTTGAGAAAGTTGCTAAGCCCGTGAAGGTTAAAGAACGAGAAGATTATATCGTTTCCAAGAGCAAAAGAAAACGTTCTGTGAAGAAGGAAGAAGTTCCAGTAGAAGAAACTGCGACCGAGAAAACCCCAGAAACTGAAGTTGTAACCGAACCAACCCAAACCGAAGAATCGGAATAGGAGGATTTATGCCAATTCGGGTATTAGGAAACAGATTTATTGTCGCTTTGGAAGGAGTGACTGATACCAATAGAATTTCCGATCAGATCACAGACGCGGGTATTATTCTATCTGCCCTGGGTGGATTTGATGGTATCGAGGCCAAGCTTGGACTGGCGGACAGATGGGGTAGGGTGATAGAGATAGGACCAGACTGTCGAGACATTCAGCCCGGCGACCGTGTTATGATCGAGGCCCAAAAATGGACCGAAGGTTTTAAGAATGACGATGTCTGGCTTTGGATGTCCCAGGAAGATTATGTAATCTTCATCGACGACCTGTTCAGAGAAACGGGCGGCAAACAGAAGACAAAAACTGAAACAAAATTAGAAATTCAATAATAAGAGGTTTACATGTTAGAAGCATTGTGGGTTGAGAAATACAGACCAGCAACGACAAAAGAGTACGTCTTTCCAAATAACCAGATCAAAGATGCAGTGACCAGCATCCTTGAAACCGGGAACCTTCCTCATCTCCTTCTCAGCGGCGGACCAGGTACTGGAAAAACCGCTTTAGCAAGGGCGCTGGTGAATGATTTAGAGTTGGAGGATATTGATGTTAAGATGATTAATACCTCCGATGAAAATAGCGTGGAGGTCTTCAGAAACAAAATCAAAGATTTTGCTGAGACCTTTGCCTATGGTAAATTTAAAGTCATTATTTTGGATGAGGCCGACTATGCATCTCCCGCATACCAGGCAGCCCTCCGTAACCTAATGGAGGTTCAATCGGATACCTGTCGATTCATACTAACCTGTAATTATCCGAATAAGATAATGGATGCAGTTAAGAGCCGATGCCAACATTGGAAATTCCCACGGCCCGATAAGAATGAGGTGACGATGCGAGCAGCTCAGATTCTCGTGTCTGAAAAGATTAAATTTGACCTAGCACTTTTGGATAAATTTATTTCATTGGGGTATCCCGACACCCGAAAGATTATCAACCTATTACAACAACATAGTATTGATGGTGAACTACGAAACCCGGCAGCGGAGGTTGATAACCAGGATTGGGAATTTGAAATAATCGAGCTCATCGGCAAAAAAGATTATTCCAAGATTCGGGAAGTCGTAGCCAAGAACGCCGGTTTGGACGATTATGAAAGGCTCTATCGTCTCCTATATCAAAACATTCAGGCCGCTCAGGCTGTTGTATATATTGCTGACTACCTATATCGGCATGCATTTGTCTCAGACCCAGAGATTAACTTTGCTGCCTTATGTGAGAAATTGGGGGCTTTAGAATGAACGAGTCTCCGATTAAGATCTTTATAGGTACACAACCCCGTATGTGGCGTGGGTATGCAGTCCTTAAATATACGATTGAGAAGTTCGCTTCTGTCCCTGTTGAGATTGTGGAAATGAGTCATGCCACCCCCGACACCCGATGGCACGATTGGAATATGGGCCGTGAACTGGGACAACCAGCCACTAGGAACAAAGGACCGAATGGTGAAGCAGTGTGGTTCACTGATTTTACTAATTTCAGATGGGCCATTCCGGAAGCATCCGGGTTCAAAGGTCGAGCCATCTACTTAGATTTAGATATGATTCTATTCGATGACATCAAAGAGCTTTGGGAATTGGATATGGAGGGCAAGGCCGTCTTAACTCTGACTCCCAATGAAACTAGTGTGATGTTATTTGATTGCGAACAGTTCAATAATAATTGGTGGCCGGGGTTGGCGGATATGAAAACCAATGGCCACAATATCCAATATTATCTGAGAATGCTAAGAAATAAAGATTTCTTCGGTTACCTACCCACGAAGTGGAATTGTTTGGACGGCAGGAATAATAGCTTTGTTCCTGGATACACAAAACTGGTTCACTATACGGCAATGAATACTCAACCCTGGGTTCCATATCCTGAATTAATAAGGTACCCGAGGCATCCGATTTTAGATTTAGAAACTGAGTGGGCTAATTTCTATAAAGCTGCACTATCCGAAGGTTATATTCCAGACGAAGCTCCGCTAGCCGGAAAGCTACCAGAGGGGGTGGTCGACCTGTTTGTGGAGAGACTTAAAAATTATGAAGAAGAAGCAAAGGCTGATAAGAGGTAGGAATATAGATTACCCAGCTCTATTGTTACATTATAGGTGGGTTGACTATTCTCCCAACTTATTTTATAATAGGTTGATCCTAAACGAAGGAGAATAGAATGACCCATTCAGAACTAAATCTGGGCGACCTAGCAATGCTTGAAAAAGTAATGCCGGATCGTGAAAAGGCAGAACGGCTACGCCGCTCTCGCACTTTAGTGCTTAATGCAGATTACCTACCAATCTCATCCCTACCACTGCATACCGTGGACTGGAAAGAAGCGGTCATTCTTGTTTACATGGGTAAATGCAAAGTCCTGGATTCTTACGAAGATTTGACTATTAGCTCAGCCCATACAGCATACCGTGTGCCCTCGGTCCTCGTTAATTCTCGTTATGTGCGACCAAAGCGGAAAGTCGAATTCTCCCGGAATAATATTTTCCTGCGTGATGATTATAAGTGCCAATATTGTGGTAAGAACTTCTCTGCAATTGGTCTAACTTTCGACCACTATGTTCCACGGGCTGAAGGCGGCAAGACCAATTGGGGTAACATTATTACTGCATGTCGTAAATGTAATCACATAAAAGGTACTCAGAATCGTAGACGATGGAAAGCTCGTCGTGCCCCTTATATCCCAGATTTTTATGAGCTGGAAGGTAAGGCTAAAAAGAGAACCATCACTATTCCCGACCCACGATGGGCCAAGTACCTTAATTGGGGAGGCACCATTCATGTTAACAACGGTGTCGATGCCTATGACATGGAAACTGTTGAGGAGTATGAAACAACAGATGAGAAGTATGATAAGTAATGGCAAATAAATATAAGTTGGACATCTTCGAGGTCCTCCGAAAGGCGGACCTCCAAGACTATGAATGGTTTGATAACCTATCTGATGATGAAAAGAAGGAATTCAAACCCTGGCTTGTTCAACGATGGCTATCCAGCAAAAAGCTAAATCTTGTAAATGAGATTACCAATCCAATGATCGGCAATTTACCTCCAGAAATGTGTTGGAGGTTATTCTGTGCGATAGGGATAAAAGGCACAAGCGGATATAAGTTCCCAGTCGCTGGAAAGAATTCATCAAAACAGTCCAATATTTTATTGGATCTTGTTACAAGTCACTATCAAGTTAGCACAAAGGTTGCCTTGGGATATATTCCTCTTCTTACCAAAGAGAATTTCATGGAACTTGCTACCTTGGAAGGGATTGATGATCCGGAAATTAAAAAGCTGAAGGTATATTTGAAAAAGCATTATGGCTAAGAAAATATCCGATAAAGTATTAGCAGAACGGCTTCGTAGCAAAGACCAGGAATCGGTAGTTAAAGCTTTCGAACTACAGAAGATTTATAATCGAATTCTGCGGAGGCGCAGCAGCAAAAATGCTGACGCCTTTATCAAGACTGCAACATATCCACATTTCATTCGTCTTGTGAAATTTGCTAAGGACGTGAATATCCCAGACATTGAATATTATCTAAGGATTATGGCTACCTCGAAACGGAACCCAACGACCTGGACCAGCGATAGGAGTTACCGAATATTTTTAGAGAAAATGAATTCCTCCGTTAGTGCTTATAATTCCATCTCTATATCGGCCAGAGAACTACAAAAATTGGCTGAGAAGCTTTCAATGACCGTTCCAGAACTTGTGGAAGAGATGGATATAGGTGAAATGTTACAGATGGTTCGTCAGAGGCGCCTGTCGCCATGGCTGATATTACAGAGCCCAGCCTTTAAGATGAAAGTTGCTCAAGCAGACGAGGGTATGCAACAAACAACAAGTAAAATTATAGACCCGACCTATTGGACGGTGATTATGTCACAAAATAGTGACGCCATTATTCTAGCACGTAAAGTGGTAGAATCCTTGGGAATCTGACATGCCACCGAGGGTTGTTTTCGATGCAGTAAAGGAGTTCATGCCCAACTTCAATGACTGGGTTAAAAGAGCAAATTTACCAGAATCTGAGGTTATGGATTCCCTAGAGGAAATAGTCGGAATGTGGTTACTCAGGACGCCGGACAATTCCAGTTTTAATAGTAAGACCTCTAACAATAGTCATACAATCTACACTAGTACTTTAGTCACCCTGATAGAAGATCGCGGCGGTCCTCAAGATGAGATGATGAATAAACCTAGATTAGCGGGAAGCAGACTATTAGGAGCGGTCGATAAAAAGAAGTCTGGGCAGAATCGGGTTACTGGAGTCATTAACTGGGAACAGAGAGAACATTATGTTCCAAAGAACGCAATGAGAAGAGTGGATGCAGAAGAATTTCTCATAAAAGTAGGATCTGCAGATCCTCCAAAAAAAGCTCTAGTTGGCATGGCATATTTCGATGCTGAGGCTGGGGAAATGTTAATATACGACGGCTTATATTGGATAAAATCCTCAATTAAATGAAAAAACATATTCCTGACGTTGATATAGACACCGCAACGATATTCGAACCCTCAGATATATTCCCAGAGGCTATACTGGCCAGCCGAGTAGAGAAAGGTTTATTTAAAAAGCACCCATGTGGGGTTTACTTTCAAAATATTCCGGTAGACAAAATCACCAAAATGAGTGCTATACCATATAAAGAGGCTGAAGAATTGGGCTTCATGAAGCTAGACTTTCTGCACCTCGGGATTTATGATCACTTCTCCTCGAAGAAAGAAATAGATATTTTAGTAAACACTGAACCCGATTGGGAACTGCTCGGCGAGAAAGAAGTGGTAGAAAGACTGTTTCAACTAGCAAAACACTGGGAGACCGTTGAGAAAGTTAAACCCCGAGATATAGAGTCTATTTCTGATACCCTGAGTTTAATTCGCCCAGGCAAGAAGTTTTTGCTAGAGAGATATTTAGCCGGCGAAGTATCTCGTGGTGAATTATATAGACAGGATTCAAGTGGCTACACATTCAAACGATCACATGCCATCGGATATGCCCATGTGATAAAGCTTCAACTCCATTTAATAAAAGCTGGGGTTCTATGATTTCTTCACAAGATTCTTATTTATATCAACCCTCTTTCGACGCCGCACTCTCTGTTTCTCTGGGAGAATTTCAGGAGCACGAACCGGCCCGATTAGACGGGCAATATTATCTGTATTATAGACGGACATCTGTCTCCCAAATAATGGGTTCATTCCCCGTTCTGTAATCCATTGATCCGGACTGACGTATTCTCGGAGAGGTTTATCATAAAGGTCCGCTGCCCAATAGGAATCCATTACTCCACAAAAGACATCAACTAATTCGCTTCTCATAGACTCAATTGAATAAGCCCAGAGGAAATTATCATCTAAAGTATTGACAACAACCAAATGATGTTTTCCGGCGTACAGTATTAGAGTGGCCCAAGGAACACCGTTATAATCTTCAGGATGCGACTCTATAACAAGAGCCGGACCTTTTTCTTTTTTTCGCTTTCCTGCTACCATAATCATTTACCCCTAAGGCTAATACCGAGGACCTGCGCCCCGAACTCTACTTCACATTCACCGTCTATTAATTTAGTGACTTCTTCAAGAGCCCAGGCCGCCAACCTATCTTGGTCGCCACGGCCGACCGCACTAAATAGCTCAGAGGGTAAGTCAGCTTGGAGAACTAAGTTTACATGTATTTGCATTAAAATCTCACTTGTTTTAATAAATTAACACTAGTATATATGGAGAATAAAAATGGACAATAACCAGACTATAGAAGTAGTAGTAACTGATACCGGAAGGAAAATGGACCTTGTAATCCTAGACTATTCGCCAAAAAGGATTCGAGTAGTCGTTGGTGAAGGTATTCACAACACCCCGGTAACTTTAACCCCAACGAAAAGTGGATATAGTTTTGCTGGGAATGTTATGGGTCGGGAACTGATCTATATGAAAAGCGTGAAAGACGTAGAGGAAGAAATAGCTCAGGCGCAACATAAAGTTAAGGGTCGGCGAAGATAAATAGATTTGACTATCTAATAAACTTCGCTACCCGCGCAAGGGATACCGATTGGATACATATATCGCTCGCAAAGAGGGAAAGCATTATGGTGGTGGCGCAGTTGAAAGGTTGGGTTCCGGAATCCGAGCTAAAAAGAACCTTTCCAAGCCGGATCCCCGGATTATCGGCTCATTGACTGGTCTTTTTTCGAGATAGTGGTTGACAGATAGACCCAATTTGGGGTATAATAGTAAAATAGCCTATTAGAGGAATAAAGATGCTTCATACTTTTACGGTACAAGTAAGCAGCACAAATTTAGTCCGGCACTATAATATCAGGGATCATTCCGGGGAACAAGCACTATCTATCGGAATTCAACGCTTCAAAGAAGAAACTTTTAAAGAACCCACGGGCTCTTGGGTTTCATACGAAGAGGGACCAACCGATGGTTCTGATCCCAAGGTCACAGAAGATGACCAAATAGTATCATATCAGGGGGTTGACAGATACGTTCCGGGAGTGGTATAATAGGTCCACCAACTGGAAAATAACTTTAATCTAACTAGAAAAACTGAGGTCTGCGTAATGTCAAATACCACTGACGCCCCATTTCACGATCAACCGATCCCGTCGTATGCTCCAACGGTCGTTCAGGCCTTGAATGAGCTTGGGGATATAGATAAGATAACCTTAACGGCATTATCTGATAGACTAAAAGATATGGGTCTCAAAGACGCCTATCGGAAGGTACAGCAACTTCCTAGAACCTCGCCTTGTCGAATTGATGCAACCTCAATTTTTGCTGTCTACGGACAATTGGAAAATGTTGTTGAATCAGAACAGGATTCAGTAGAGAAATCATCTTCTGAAATCCACCTGAACCAGTCAGCAGCGATGGTCTCAGCAACTCATAACCCAAATCATCGCAAGATGGTAAAGACTGCCAGCTACCATAAGCTGGAGCGACTCCTTTCAGGAAAGAATCGCCTCAATATCTTTATTGATGGCGACACCGGATTGGGAAAATCCACCGCTGTAATCGACATTTCCAAAAAGCAGGGTATGGAGGTTATGCGATTAAATCTTTCCTTCGTGACCGATGTTGATGATTTACTCGGCGGCTTCCGTCTTGTAGATGGTGACACTGTTTGGCAGGATGGACCTGTTGTAGTTGCTATGAAGCGTGGTGCTCGGCTCCTGTTGGACGAAATGGACGCTGGTAACCCGAAGATCATGTTTGAACTTCAGTCTGTTCTGGAAGGGAATGGGGTATTTCTGAAGAAGATTAACAAAATGGTCTATCCTAAAGAAGGCTTTCAGGTTTTGGCCACCGGAAACACTAAAGGTCGTGGCGACATGACCGGAGATTTTTCCGGAACCAGCATTTTGAACAAAGCTTTTCTGGATCGCTTCGCTGCTTCAATCACCTTTCTGCCACCCACGGTGATTGAGATGAAGAAGATTCTCAAAGGAGAGGCTTCGAGTTTACCCTCTGGGATCACCGATGCCCTGGCGGCCTGGTACGGCCAGGTACTAGAAGCTCGCGACAGCGGAGTGGTTACCCATATTCTCTCAACTCGGCGAATGGTTGCCATCACTAATCTTGCCGAGGACTTCGAGGTACAGGATATTGGATCTGAGGATCTCAAGGAGGCAGTCGATTATGCCACCAACGGGTATGATTTAGAGCTTAAAGAAGGCTTCAAAGAGCTATTGGATCGCATGATTGACGTCGAGGTGGAGAAATCCATTCCGGAAGCAACTTCCAAAGACGTTTTTGATGACGATTCTCCATTCTAGTTAGAGTTTTCCAGTAGGGGTTGTTCGCTGCAGACCT
>Ga0164318_10005622_pt1 | contig 12122 bp, 5 predicted proteins | sample GuaBasSedimGuay9_FD_113734 | JGI IMG/M metagenome (GOLD analysis project Ga0164318, IMG submission 113734) | Subseafloor sediment microbial communities from Guaymas Basin, Gulf of California, Mexico - Guay9, Core 4571-4, 0-3 cm | ecosystem: Environmental > Aquatic > Marine > Hydrothermal vents >... | reverse complement strand
TTGTTATTTTACGTTAGTGTAATAGTAGCGCAAACTGAACTAAGTTCTTTTACCTCAACTGGTTCTGGCTACACAACTGCAACAATCAACGATTATCAGTCTTTAGGGATCAATCCTGCTAACTTGGGTTGGACAAGAAATGACCACAAGATGAATTTGGGTTTATTTGAATTTGGCTTTTCGCTTTATTCAGAAGCTTTGACAAAGAAACAAATTCAGAATGACCTTTACGGCAATCCGATTACACTTGATGCGCAAGGCAAAAAGGATGCAGCAGATGCTTTTACAGATGCCAGGATGTTTGGCACTGCCACAGTTACATGGGTCGGGTTTTCTTATCAGGATGAGAAAATCGGGGGCTTTGCTATTAGTGTTCGTGACCGGTTTATCTGGCATTCACTTCTCAACGACAATGGGGCAAGTTACCTTTTTTTAGGTTATAATGATCCCTACTTTGATTCTACAGCTTTTGAAAATGGAGAACAAGTGGGTTATTCTACTGATCCACAATTGGCTTCTGATATTTACAAAGGTTCAGATAATCACATGCTCATGTACCGTGAATTCAATCTTGGTTATGGACGAAAAGTCATTAAAAACGATGACTTTGGTTGGTATATGGGTGTTAACTTTAAATACCTGATGGGTCAGGCTATGGTTAGATATTACCAAAATGAAGATGGCGAACTTACTGGAAACTCGGCACTTAGTCCCGGATTTAAAGTCGATTATTCGGGTACTGGTATTTACGATGGAGATGTGGACAAGTTAGAAGGAAATGGCCTTAAAACCGTAGGTACCGGCTTTGGTTTTGATATTGGCACAACCTTCGAGATAAAACAAAAGTTAAAAATAGGTTTGGCAGTGAATGATATAGGTTCTATCACCTGGAAGAAGAATGTTTATGAAGGAACGGATGGTGGTGTTTGGCGAACAGATACCCCGGGCTTAAATAATTATAATGTTTTTGAAGAAGGGCAGTTGATTAATACCGATAATGGCCCTCCCCCTTTTGATACAACTTTTGTAGGAATAGCAGAAAAAAAACTTGGCCTTCCGATGAATTTCCGTGGCGGAGTGAGTTATACCTTCAATGAAATTATTGAAGCCGGTCTTGACGTTTATATGCCTCTTGGAGAGAAAGTGCCCGGGAACTTTGAAGCACCTGTATTTGGAATTGGTGTTCGTGCAAATCCGGCCAATTGGGTTCAATTATCAGTAAGTGTTGTTACTGGTGGGAAATTTGGTACAAATGTTCCTTTTGGAATTACTTTCTACCCAATAAAAAACGAAAAGAATACCTGGGAAGTGGGTATAGCAACCCGTGATATGATTACGTTTTTCAAACAAACTGACCCTACAGTATCCATTGCATTTGGTTTTTTAAGATTCAGTTTTGGAGCAAAGGAAGAATCGACAAGGTATCTTGAAGAGGACGAATAGCACCTTCCTGGCCTGGTGATTTTACATGAGTAATTATTTGCAAATTATCAATATGGTGGCCAATTAAAGAACCTTGACTTTTAATTGGCCTTCCAGTACATCTTCCCGAACACCTTTCGACATCACAGCAAGTGACACTATTGAAATATAGTGCCCAATATCATTTTGTGTGATGTATTCGGGATGAATACTCACATGAAAAACCACAACGAATACGGAAAGAAATGAAATAATAATTCCGTAAGAAATAGTTTTTGATAAGGATTTGAGGTAAAGCAAGTTTCCTATGACGATAAACCCAAACATGCTTAAAATGGTATCAACTACCATGAAACTAAAACTGGTATTTTGAATCGAAAGGAATAAAAGCACAATGGATTTAAGAACAAATGTTGTTTTTATAAAGTTGTTTTTATCGTGTTGGTAAGCCGCAAGCTGTGCAAATATTAAAGCTGCTGAAAACAAAGCCCACGATAAAAACCGCAATAGTTCATATGTTTCAAAAAAGCCATGGTACATTGCACCTACAAAAGATGAGAAGCCCATAAAAAGGAAAAACAGGCTCCATTTTTTGTTCGCGAGTCTATGTTGGAAAAAGAAGAAAAATGCGAACAGGCTTAATACTAAATCACTAATCATATTCTACAAAGCTAATTCTTCAAAAATATCTTTCTTTATTCTTTCCATTCTTTCTGCCTCAACTTTCACCTGTTTCATATGTCCGTAATTGGTGGCAAAATAAATGATTGGATTGTATAAATTTCCCGATAAGCGTTTTAGCACAGACGATTTTCGATAAAACTTTTTCCTTGCGTTGATTTTGCCCATTTGGAGTTCGTAGGGAGTCATGTTGGTGGGTTTGAAAACAACCGTATTGTGATCGTAATACCTCCAGTCAGTAGTTATCAAACGATTTGCTTTTTTCAGATCGTCATAAGTTTTTGTTCCGGGATACGGTGTTAACACATTGAATGAAACTGTACTTACTTTATTTTTAATCAGGAACTGAACTGTTTCATCAAATATTTCTTTGGTGTCGCTATCAAATCCAAACACCATTGAAGCATGAATAAGAATGCCCATTTTTTTAATCTTTTTCAGGGCAGCTTCCAAATGTTCAATCTCCTTGATTGCTTTGTGCATCGATTCCAACTGTTTCTCCGACACACTTTCAATTCCAAAGAAAAGTGCCTGGCAACCGCTATCCGCAGCCAACTGCATCAATTCGTCATCTTTCACCAGCAATGAAACTGAAGCCTGTCCAACCCATTTAATTTTCAAAGGTTTAATTGCCTTAAACAATTCTTTCGCATAAGCGGGATGACCAATAATATTGTCATCAAGAAACATGAAATTTTTTACCCCTGATTCTTTGATATCGCGCACTACATTTTCTATAGAAATATGCCGCATCTTTTTCCCAAAAAGATTGGTGACACAACAAAAATCGCAATTGTACGGACAGCCCCGTGTGGTCATTATCGGTACAAGCTGAAACAGTCGTTTTTTTATAATCCTACTGAAATCCTTCGGAACATATACATCTAAATCAGGTGTAGGATTGTGGTAGCGTCTTTTCAAATCTCCATTCTGAAAATCAGTAACCAGCGTTTTCCAAACGCCTTCGGCTTCACCAACTACAACACTATCGGCATATTTCAGGGCTTCATCAGGAAGTATGGTTGGATGCACACCACCAAGTATTACTGTTTTGCCTCTTTTTCTAAATTCCTCACAAAGTTCGTACGCTCTTGGTGCATTTGCGGTCATGCAACTTATCCCGATCAAATCGCATTCCTGGTCAAGATCAATGTCCTCTGTCTCCTCTTCAATAATCCTGACTTCATGTTCTGATGGAGTTAATCCTTGCAAAATATACAGGGCAAGCTGAGGTATCATCAGCCCTTTATTCGTTCTTTTATTGGAATCGATGGTCGGTGAAATAAGAAGTATTTTCATTAAATGGTATTATCAAAAAATTTGGCCTGATTGAATAAAGCGGTCGAAATTAGAACTAATTCAAAGTATAGCGGTGTACAAGGGCTTATTTAGTTTCATTTTAAATATCAGTTTCAGCAGCATCTACATGATATACATGCTCTTACTATAGTTTTATTCATAAAAAAACCGCAAAAGAAAAGATTCAGAATCTTCTCTTTTGCGGTTTGCTGTTTTATAAACGAATAGGGCTATCGCACTATCAATTTCCTGGTTTCAACTTTGTTTCCTTTTTGTAAAGTAACAATGTAAAGTCCTGTTCCGGCATTGTTCAAATCAATTGTTGATTGGTTAAAATATTTGCCTGAATAAATAATTTGTCCCATTGTATTCACAACTTTTACATCAGCTCCGTTCCAGCTTTCACCGGCTTCAACAACAATTTTATTCATGTTGTTATAAACCCTTACAATTGACGAAGGGTCTCCATCGCCAATACCAACCGTTCCCCAGTCTTCTACTAAAATTTCGTCGAGGAACAATCCAAATCCATCTGTACTTGCTACCTGCCATCCAAAATAAACAAGTCCATCGGCATCAGGTATGTAAAGGCCACCACCCTTTCGCCAGCTTCCGTCTGCAAAATCAACATCTTCATACATAAGGTTGGTTAAGTCATCTGTATTGGGTGTAGCTCCCCAAAATATATTCAGTGTTTCTGTTTTATTTGAAGAGAAACTTTTGTAGTAACTGCTTACGTAATATTCGTTGCCTTCAACAACCTCGAATGGAGGAGAGACAAACCAGTTGTCATAATCTGTTTCAACAACACCATCGGTATTCCAGCAAATCATCGCTTTGTTATCGCCATGACCAATCATGTTGGTGCTTTCCCATGTAGCAAGTGAATAATCGACTGTTTGCCAATATGGTGGTGGTGCAGGTGGATCTATATCCAGCATTTGCTGCAAATAAGGAAATTCGACAATGGCAGCCAGTGTAGTAAAAGTATAAATATCGTTACATCCTTCAGAGGCCCCAACATTGTTACGGGGTACAACTTGCAAATAATAAGTAGTACTTGGATCCATCACTGTGGAAAAGCCACTGGTAAGAAAATTTTCTCCATCAAAAACGTTAGTTGGTGTCTCTGTTCCTCCACCATCTGTTCCGAAATAAACATCGTAGCTGGTAGCAAAATTTGCCGGTATCCAACTAAACCATTGGTTGGTCAGAATTTCATCAGCACCATCTACAGGATCTGCCATTCCAATTGAGCATTCGGGAACGATAGTATATTCTTCAATTCCGCTGATGATGATCGAGAAGGCTTGTTCACCACCTTGCAAAGCGCCATCATGACTTATTTGAATAGTGTAATTTCCGGCTTCGGGACTCTCAATGAGAATCGATTCGATATTGTCGACATAGTTTTTACTATCGGTTGTTGCAGCATCTGAAGGGTTTTCAGGATCAAGTTTGTAAGGGTAATAAGCTGTAGATCCCGGATCATAAATATTTAGGTCCAGATCGTTTACCAACATAGGATCACGTGGGTTAAGTTGTGGTGATTTTGGAATACCTGCAGGATCGGTCCAGCAAATGGTAACACGCAGTTCGTCTGTTCCCTCCGGAACATTGACATTGCGTGTATAAAGATTTCCACCTTCCAATACCAGTTCATCAATTACAACCTGCCCAACATCATCTGAAATAATATTTGCAGCCCTTTTGGTGTTCATTAAACCCCATCCAAAAATATAATCAGGACCAGGATTAGCTCCGGCCTCATCAGCAGAATGCAATACAAGTCCTTTTAATGTTGCCGAACGCATAGGAACACCAGCATGTGTATCCTGATAATGTTTCTGTAATAAGGCCATTGAACCTGTAACATTTGGGGCCGACATAGAAGTTCCCTGTAAAGAGCCATAAGCGGTATTGCTTCCGTCCATGGTTGAATAAACATCCACTCCTTTTCCAACAATATCAGGCTTAATACGGCCATCATCGGCAGGACCCCAGCAACTAAAATCACTCATTTTTACATCATCAGGACCGGTATAATCCAGCACCTGTCTAACAGCACCAACTGTCATAATATTTTTGGCAACTTCTTCCCTGCCAATACAATCGTAACCATCGGTACCACCATCTTTTTCAGGATTACCATCTTGTCCGGCATTACTGGGGCCTTCACCCCTGTCGTTTCCTGCTGAGCGGACAATAAGGTAATTGGGTGCATTGAATGCTATTTGGTCCATAGACCTTGAATCGCCACTATAAAAACCAAATTTATAGTCTTCTGTTGGCGAAATACTTGAGTTACCTAACCACTGCCATTGGCTACCTGTCCAATTCCAACCGGTACCAAAGCCATAGGAATGGTTTGAAAGCTCCAAACCGTTTGCAGCTGCTATGGCCATTTCTGAATTATCGTTACTCCACTGCCAATATTTGAGGTTGGCACCAAAAGACATTCCTTTGGCATCTTCAACAACACCGGCAGCAATCAAAGTTCCACCAACGTGGGTGGCATGGTAATGCGTTGCGTAGTTTCCGTCCATTGGGGTTGCTCTTGAAGCACCCTGATCGGTAAATTCCTGATGAGATTTGCGTACGTGACCGGCATCCCATTCGCCAAGCTGGTCGTAACCATCACCACTGATATTAATTCCGGTACTTCCTCCAGGCCATACTTCGGCTGCACGGGTGGTATGGGCAGCACCCAGGTTATGTGTTATGTAAAAAACGGGCTTGCCATCTTGTATATCTACGATCTGCATAACCCGACCATCTTCCAATTCCTGGTAAATAGCAATACCGTTATCGGTAGCATATTTCTGTACTTTAATTTGATTTGCATTCCATTGTGCGTCAAATTCGGCTGACAACTGGTTCAAAGCTTCAACATTGGTTTCTGTTTGGGCATATATTTGGCCGGCAGCCAACAATACCATGAACAGCAATACTTTTGTAAACAAATTTTTCATGATTTTTTTATTATTTGAAGGATTATTATTTTTCAAAATGTGCGCAAAGGTACTGATAAATAGATTTGTGGCTTAATTTATTCTGAAGAAGTTTTAATAAACTGAAAAATATCATTGCCTGAAAAGTCGTCAGACCACTATCTTGACCTACAATAATTAGTGGTCCAAGGACTAAATGGTAAAGAATACTGCTTAATGAAGCATCAATTTTTTTACTTCAAGCTGGCTTCCTTTTTGGATTGTAACAATATAAATACCGGTTTCAACATTACTCAAATCAATTATTGAATTATTAAGATGTTTTCCCGAAAAAACAGTTTGTCCCATCATGTTTACAATTTGCAATGCTGCATTGTTCCAACTTTCATCTGTACTCACTATCACTTTTCTGGCTTGGCCTACTATTGAAACAGCCTTTACATCCGGATCGTTTTCTACTCCAACTGTTCCCCAATTTTCAACCATCATATCGTCAAGAAAAATGCCAAAGCCGGCAAGACTTTCTACCTTCCAGGCAAAAAAGACCACACCATCCTCTTCAGGAATGTACAGCCCGTTTCCTTTTTGCCAGGCATTGTCAGCAAAATCAATATCTTCAAATAATAAATTGGTGAGGTCTTCTACAGTGGGACTGCTTCCCCAATACAGTTTCAGGCTTTCGTTGTGGTTGCCCAAAAAGCTTTTGTAGTAAAAATCAATGTTGTATTCATTACCAACTTCTACCGCAAAGGGAGGGGAAATCAACCAGTTGTCGTAATCGGTTTCGATGATTCCTTCCGTATTCCAACACATCATGGATTTGTTATCGTTATGCCCAACAAGATTCGTACTCTCCCATGTTGCTTCTGATAAATCAGCCGATTGCCAATACTCCGGAAATTCAGGAATTTCAACATCTGACATATCTACAAAATAGGGATATTGGCTGATTGCATCCATTGTAGTAAACGACCATATTTGTTCACAACTTTCTGCAGGACCAAAACTGTTTCTGGGAATTACCTGCAAATAATAAATGCTTGAAGCTTCCATCACATAAGAAAAACCATTGCTTATGAAGTTCTCTCCATTGTAAACATTTGTCGGGGTTTCAACACCTCCACCATCGGTACCAAAATACACATCATAACTGCTGGCATATTCGGCCTCTTTCCACGACATCCATTCGTTAAGCAAAATATCCGATGCACCATCTTCAGGAGTAATCATTTCGGAAGTGCATTCGGGTGCAACATCGTATTCGTCAATACCGGAAATAATTATTGAATAAGCCTGTTCGTTGCCTTGCAACATACCATCGTGGGTAAGGGCAATGGTGTAAGTTCCTGCTTCCGCTTGCGGTATAAAAATCATCTCCACATTGTCAACATAATTTTTGCCATCGGTTGTGGCGGCGGCTGATGGATTGTCGTAATCCAGTTTGTAGGGATAATATGTATTGGAAGAGGCGTCCATAATCGAGAGGTCCAAATCATTTACCAGCATGGGATCGCGGGGATTGAGCGTGGGTGCTACCGGCAAAGCGGCAGGATCGGTCCAGCAAACAGTTACCCGCAAATCGACACCTTCCGGAACATTAATATTGCGCATATAGATGTCACCGCCTTCGAGCAGCAATTCGTCGATAACTACCTGATGAACATCTTCTTTAATAATCTGCGATGCCCTTTTGGTATTCATCAATCCCCAGCCAAAAATATAATCGGGACCGGGATGGTCACCGGCTTCATCGGCAGTATGCAGAACCAGTCCTTTTAGCGTTGCCGATCGCATGGGAACATCAGCATGGGTATCCTGATAATATTTCTGCAGCAAAGCCATTGAACCTGTAACATTGGGCGATGACATAGAAGTCCCGTTCAAAGAAGCGTAAGATGTATTGCTGCCATCCATCGTAGAATAAACGTTAACTCCTTTACCAACAATATCGGGCTTAATACGGCCATCATCGGCAGGGCCCCAACTACTAAAACCACTCATAACCACACTTTCGGGGCCGGTGTAATCCGAGACTTCATTAACAGCTCCAACGGTCATTACGTTTTTACAAACACCACGCGTACCGATACAATCGTAACCATCATCACCACCATCTTTTTCAGGAACACCATCCTGACCGGCATTGCCCGGACCATCACCCCTGTCGTTCCCGGCAGATTTTACAATCAGATAATTCGGTGCATTAAATGCGATTTGATCCCATTGGCGGGCATTGCCATCATAAAAACCAAATTTATAATCTTCGGTAGGCGAAACACTTGAGCTTCCATTCCAGTTCCAATTTCCATTGTCATGATCCCAGCCACGCCTTTGGCCGTATGAGTGATTAGATATTTCGAGACCGTTGGCACCGGCTGTGGCCATCTCCGATTCGTCATTGCTCCATTGCCAATATTGCAGGTCGGCACCATACGACATGCCTTTGGCACTTGATACTATTCCCGCAGCAATAATGGTTCCGGCAACATGTGTTGAATGGTAATGGGTTGCGTAATTACCATCTTTGGGAAAAGCACGAGAAGCTCCCTGATCGGTAAATTCCTGGTGTGATTTACGCACATGACCGGCATCCCACGAGCCCACCTGTCCGTAACCTTCGCCACTGATGTCAATACCTGTACTCCCACCTTCCCACAATTCGGATGCACGGGTGGTGTGGGCTGCTCCCAGGTTGTCGGTAATATAATAGACGGGCTGGCCATCAATTACGTTTATCAACTCAATAACACGGCCATTATCTAATTCTTGCCAAACGGCAATGTTATTTGCTTTGGCATATTCTTGTACCTTTTTCTGATTGGCTTCCCACTCAGTATTAAATTCTTCGGCCAATTGATTCAAGGCATCAACATTGGTAAAAGTTTGGGCAAACGTTTGTCCGATTGTGCCAAGAAATACCAACAAAAATACGCGTATAATAAATATTCTCATCTTGTTATTTTCTAAATTAATTTTCGCAAAAATAGTTTTAATATCTATGTTCGATTGCATTTAACCTAATTTTAACAAAGGTTTGATGAGTCGATTTCAAAGCCTACATTTGTTTTAAAGCATTTTCTTTGTCCTTTTATTTTTCTACCTGCTCATTTTTTATGGCTCTATGTCAATTTAGGTGGGTAATGATATTGCAAAATAACAAATCACAATAGTCAAATAACAAATAATAATCAATCTTCAAATAATAAAAAACAAAGACACACTGTGAATAAAATATATTGCTGAGCATATAATCGATTCTACACAATTGATTCCCTGCGTATTGCGCAATTTTTTTGTTTATTTTGTTTGGGTTTTCAAAAATTGATTATTGTGATTTATTTGTGCTTTGAATTGTTGGTTATTGTGATTTCATTTTAATTGTTACCCACTATAAACGACATAGAACCTTTTTTATCTTTGCAGCTCGTTAATAAAACTGGAAAAATGAAAGAATCTATTGCAATACTATGTGGAGGCGGGCCTGCCCCGGGAATCAATTCGGTAATCAGTTCAGTTGCTCTTGTTTTCCTGAAATCGGGTTACCGGGTATTGGGAATTCACGAAGGTTACAAAGGCCTTTTTGCTGACGATCCCAACCTTCAGGAAATTGATTTCGCTTTCGCGGATGACATCCACAATCAAGGGGGATCGGCCCTGAAAATGAGCCGGTACAAACCCAAAGACAATGAGTTTACCACTAAATTCTTTACAGACAATAATATCCAACTGCTGGTTACCATCGGTGGTGATGATACGGCTTCAACTGCCAACCGTATTTCAAAATACCTGAAGGCACACGATGTAAGTATCCAAAATATTCACGTTCCAAAAACCATTGACAATGACTTGCCCCTTCCCGAAGGCATTCCAACTTTTGGATACCATTCGGCCAAACAGGAAGGCGTGCGCATTGCCCAGACCATTTATGAAGATGCACGTACCAGCGGCAATTGGTTTGTGCTTTCGGCCATGGGTCGCGAAGCCGGACACCTGGCATTTGGCATTGGTGCTGCCAGTCATTTTCCGATGATTGTTATCCCTGAAATGTTCAACAAAGTGGAAGTAACTTTCGACCGGATTATTAAGCTCGTCATTTCTGCCATCGTCAAAAGAAAAATCGAGGGCATTGATTATGGTGTGGCCATTATTAGCGAAGGTGTTTTTCATTTTATGGATGATGAAGAAATTGCCAATTCGGGCATTAACTTTACCTACGATGATCACGGGCATCCTGAATTGGGCAATGTGAGCAAAGCTCATATTTTTAATATCCTTCTCCAGCAAAAGTTGAAAGAACTTGGCATTGGTGTAAAAAGCCGTCCTGTTGAATTGGGCTACGAATTGCGCTGTGTGCAACCCACTGCTTACGACCAAATGTATTGCGGACTGCTGGGTTATGGTGTGAAAAAACTGTTCGATGAAGGCCGCACAAGTTGCATGGTAATGGCTGATGCGACAGGTAAAATTTCCCCACTTTATTTAGAAGATGTTGCAGGTGCTGATGGGAAAATCAAGCCACGTTTGGTGGATATTAACGGCCCTAAACCCAAACTCATTTTCGAAAATGGCCTACAATTTATTGAGCCGGGTGATTATGAAGAAGCCAAAGCTTATTTGGATAATCCGGAGGAATACGATTTCCGGGGGATATTGGGGTGGTAGTTTGTCAGTCGGCAGTCGGCAATCTTCAGTCAACAGTCTTCAGGCTTCAGTCGTCCGACCACTAATACGCCAGGTCAAGAACAGTGGTCAGACGACTAAAAGTTGGAAATTGACAGTTGACAGTCTTCAGTTTAAACCTTTCAAGTCGGAAAAGACCTAGGCAAATCTCTACCTCACCAACATCACAGTCCCATCAAAGCTTTTGGAAAGTCCGGGCTGGATGATTTCTTCATAAACAATTTTGTAAATGTAGGCGCCATTGGGACTGGATTTGCCGTTGTAGTTTCCATCCCATCCGCAATCAATATCATTACATTCAAAAATTTGCTGACCCCAGCGATTATAGATGGTGAGTTGGTAGCTGCTGATGTAATCGTATTTGGGAACTGCCCGGAAAATATCGTTTAATCCATCACCATTGGGTGTAAAGGCATTGGGCAGGTAAAAGGGTGTTTCGCCGCCCCAAAGGATTTGTACGGCATCGGATGATTTGCAACCTTCGTAAGAAATAACTTCCACCACATAATGTCCCATACTGTCGATTTGGATGGCTTCTGTAATTTCCCCTGTATTCCATAGGTAGTATTCAGCACCGTTTCCGGCTTCGAGCAAATAGCCCGGTTCTGCCCAAATAGTATCGTAAGATGAAAAAGCAATTTCAGGAGATGCGTTTACAATAATCTCGACACTGCTATTCTCAACACAATTAATAGTATCGGTAACAGTAAGCTGGTAATTTCCTTCATGCTTGTACTGGATTCCATTTATCCACAAAAGCATACTGGTACTGGTGTAATTATCTGGGCCTTCCCATAAATAATCGATTTCCCCGGTGCCTCCTTGTATCGTAGGCCAAATGACGACTGTATCTCCTTCACAATAGCCTGGTGCTGCTCCCATCTGGATCTCCGGTCGTGTATATATTCGGATAGCACCCAGTTCGTAATTCACAGAAATTTCTTCACCATTCTGGTTAAAGAACTGCCCTTCTCCCGGTTCTGCTTTCCAGTCTATTTGGGAAACCCCTTCGTCAATGGCACTGAAAACAAGTTCAACCATTTTGGCATTTTCGGGTAAGGTAGTAGGTGTTTCTCCTTTCCAGGTGAT
>Ga0164318_10005621_pt1 | contig 12124 bp, 22 predicted proteins | sample GuaBasSedimGuay9_FD_113734 | JGI IMG/M metagenome (GOLD analysis project Ga0164318, IMG submission 113734) | Subseafloor sediment microbial communities from Guaymas Basin, Gulf of California, Mexico - Guay9, Core 4571-4, 0-3 cm | ecosystem: Environmental > Aquatic > Marine > Hydrothermal vents... | reverse complement strand
GAACAAACTGATCTTTGGAAAACCTGGGCAGAAACAAAACTCTCTCTGACTGATTTGGAGGAAGTTTGTATAGCTCTTCCTTTCTCTGAAAAAGAAAGAGAATCTATGTTAGATCTTCCTCTCCTTTCTCATGATAAAAAGCATCTTCGCCAACTCGGTAAAGAGGCTACTCTCTGGGATGTTAATAGTGCAGCTACACAAATGGCTCGCCATGTAATCAAATCAGAAAAAAGAGCTGTTGAATTGGAATCTCAAATCGCTAAAGTTCTTTATTCTCGGAATTCTAAATAATGGATATCGATAATATTATAGATCGAGTCTATAAAAAATACTGCGGGGTTTACAGAATAATGGATAGCAATCATTTCATCATTGCTGAATTCCCCGCAAGTAAATCAGAAAAAGCTCCTTTTGATCCAGAAATTCTTATTAAGAATAAATGGACAATAGCTGAAACTGGTATTGATGTCAGAGAATGTGATACTATTAATTTTATCACAAAGCATTTCTGGACTTGTAAATGTAAGCATACATTTATTAGGCATATTGGTAATGCTATTTGTAAAAAATGTGGTGCTCATATAAAATCAACTCCTTCAAGACTTCCTATTTTAAATTTGGAACAAATCTCTGATTGTTTTGATGAATTAGGAACAATACATTAAGGATACAATATGGCTCTTATCAAAAGACGTAAAATAGCGAAGAAAAAGGCAGTAAAATTTACTGCTGAATATAATCGAATTGCAGAGATTAAAAGTATTATTAAATCTCTGGATAATGAATGTAAAAATATTCAAGCAAAAGTTTTGGCTCATAGTAAATTGAAAAAAATTAAAACCCCTTTTGGTATTCTTTTCCTTCGTACAAGAGAAAACTATGAATGTAAAGATAAAGATATGGTTATTAATTATATGGGCCAAAAAGATTACAATGAAAATAGCTCTATTAGTAAAGCTGGTATTATTAAAGCTATTGGAGAACAAGGGTTCACTGATATATGGGATAAAGGAGGTATGGTCATTACTTCTGTATCTAAATACTACCAATTGACTCCTTTTAAACCTGGAGAAATAAAATGAACAGAGCAGAAAAAATAAAAATTCTTGGTAAAACCATTGACGATGTATGGATGCAATACGGTGATGATATGTTTATAGATGATGAAGGCAGACGGGATACGTCTATGACTTTCAATAGACAAAGTGTTGCTGAAATTGCATTAGATTTACCTTATTGGAGAGATATTGCAGATAAAGATCAGGAAGTAAAAGAATCTGTTGAATGGTATCTCAATCTCGCATATAGTACAAGAAAATCTGTAATTCGAGAGGCAATGCCTATAAGTACTTACGGTTATTAATCTCAAATCGCCCTGTAACAACTTTTTAAGGGCAAGTCATGCTTAGGTATTACTTGCCCTTGAAAAGCTGTTAGAGAGGAAATAAGCCCTATTCCCGAGGTATATTTGATGCGTATTATCAGACAAAAAATCAAAAGAAGAAAACAAGCTCCAAATCCTATTGATAAAATAAGAAAACAAGTGGAGATATTTGAATCAGAGGGAATTATTTATGCACACTTACCTCAACAACCTCATACATGGGATATAAAACAGTGTATTATCTTAGATGGTAAAAATAGTATTTATCGTGGAATGAACTTATTTGAAATGCAAAAATATAATATCGAACTTGAAGATTTAGATAAAGAAGATCTGAATTTTCTTATTGGTGAATTGGCATGAGTAAAGAAAAATGTACTATACATAGTTTAGATTCTGTTTGGACAGAAATAGATCCTATAACTTATTCAGTACTAAATAACCTAATGTCATATGAATATGATGTTTGGCTACGTAGTAGATGGGGAAGAACTAAAAAGAAAGGAGTTAAACGGTTATTAAATAAATTCAGTGATCAAAGTTATATGATGCTAACTGGATATGTAGATAAATGTTTAGATTTTCTTCTAAGATATGAAATTCCTTATGAGTATTCATCAGATATTAAACTTTTAAAATATGACGAACCTCATATAGATGGAATAACTATCCGTCCTTATCAAGATAGTTTAATAAATAATGCATTAGAATTTGGAAGAGGAGTAATTCAAGCCCCCACAGGAAGCGGTAAATCTATTATAATAATTGGTATCATGTCTGCTTTTTCTCAAGAAAATATTCTTTTCTTGGTACATACTACAGATCTGGTTTATCAGATGAAAGCTCATTTAGAAAAATATAATATGCCTTGTGGTGTATGGACAGGAAAAGATAAATACCTTAACAGAATAACAGTTGCTACAGTACAAGCATACAAAAGGATAGCTCGGGAACATTCAAATCTATGGGATGTTATAATAATAGATGAAGGACATCATGTTACTTCCCATACAAAAGGCAATTACTATGAAGCTCTTTCTGTCTCTGCGGCTCCCTGTAAATTGGCTTTTACTGCAACAATGCCTGAAAAAGTAGAAGCTAAATGGGCTCTTGAAGGATTAATTGGTCCAAAAATAGGAGAATTAACAATGGCAGAAGGAACTGAACTTGGATTCCTTGCTACTCCTATTATAAAAATGATTGGATTAGAATCTCCTGTAAGAATGTGGGGAATAACAGATTATAATCAGGCTTATAATCTTGGTATCGTTAAAAATTCTACAAGAAATTCTCATATAGCTGCTGAAGCTGAACTAGAAATGGAGAAAGGAGGAACAGTATTAATCCTTGTGACACGGATAGCTCATGCTAATGAGATTCAAAAGAATATAAAATTTCATACAGAAATTATAAAAGGGGCAGTATCTAAGAATGAACGGGAACGAATTAAATCTGAACTCAAATCAGGAGAAATTGGGTGCGTAATTGCAACAGTTGCTTGGTGTGAAGGAGTTGATATTCCCAATCTTACTTGTGTAATTAATGCAGGTGGAGGAAAATCAGAAATACAAATATTACAGAAAATCGGACGTGGTCTACGTAAGACAAAAAATAAAGACTCTGTACTCATTGTTGATTTTATGGATAGAGGAAACAAACATCTCGAAAAACATAGCAGGACACGCAAAGAGGTTTATGGGTCACAAGGATGGGAAGTTAAAAATGATTGAATACACAGTAAAAGTTGATCACCCTATGGGATTTATTGCTAAGTTCTATAAACATCCAGACAAAAAGGAAATGGGAAACTGTAGAGCTACCTGTACGGGAGCAGGAAGAGTGCATATCAGAACAATAGGACATGGATTAAATCCTGTTGATGCCATTGATGATATACTTGATGAAGTTGGGGGTCACTATGTGGATAATAATCGCTGAAGTAAATGATTATAATCAACACGGAAGTTACTTTGTTGGTACATACATAAATAAACCATCAGTAAATGAATTAGCAAAATTACTAAATCAAAGTGCTGGAGATAAAGTTATCCAAAATCTAGTAACAGGTGGTGGAAGAATAAATCTTAAACATGAATGGTATTTCTTAAAAGAAGTGGTGGAGAGTAAAAACTATTATTATGAGTATTTCACTACAAAAAGGACAAAAGAACAATATTGTATTCATTGTGGTATATGGAGAAATAAATCTAATGAGTAAAAAATCATACAAAGATTGGACTCATATAGATTTAATAGCCCTATTAAATCTATATGATATTTCTTACTCTACATCTGGTAAAAATATAGGATCTGGATATTTTGGTATTGAAACTTGTCCTTTCTGTGAAGCTCCTGGAAATCACTTTGGAGTTCGGTATGACAGTAATGTTGGAACATGTTTTATATGTGGAGAAACAGCTAGTGCTCCTCGGATAGTTAAAGAAATTACTAATGAGCCATGGAATAAAGTATATGAACTCCTGAATGAATTTTCAGACGGCGACAGGTATGTCCCCACACCGCCTTCTCCAGGAGATGAAGTCCTCCTTCCTGATGGTGTAGATAATAATTTATTATCTAATAAATCTTCTGAATACTTATTGGATAGAAAATTTTCTCCTGAAGAAATACAAAAGAAATATAAGATACAATCTACTGGAGCTAATTGTTATCTTGAAATGGATGATAATAAATGGGATTTCAGTTACAGAATAATTACTCCTATTATAATGGAAAGACGTTTAGTTGCTTACTCAGGACGTACTTTCATTGATCACGATATCAAGTATATGAATTCTCCTACTGAAGCTTGTATAATCCCTCCTGCTTCCTGCCTGTATAATATTGACACTGTAAAGGATAAAGCAATATTTGTTGAAGGCGTTACTGATGTATGGAGAATGGGCAGAGAAAGTGTTGGTATGATGGGGATTAAATTTACATCCCAACAAATTGCTTATATTGGTAGCAAAAATCTAAAAGAAGCCTATATAATGTTTGATGAAGGAGCGGAAGATCAAGCAAGGAAATTAGCAGTTGCATTATCTTCGGTAGTGAATAAAGTAAATGTAATATTTCTTGAAGGAAAAGGAGATCCTGGAGATCTTAGAGATGAAAACGCTTTACGTATAAAATACGACTTATTAGGGAGAATATAATAATAATACCTAAGCTAAAAGAAATATCAATATTTACTACACCAAAAGAACTTAGAGAAATAGCAACCAAAATGGAACAAAGATATATTACTTTAAAATATATGAAGGAGGGATGTGGATGGGATTTGTTATTATAGGATTTATTGTTGGTATTGGATTACTTATTATTTGCGGTGGTATTGAAAATATAGAAAACAAAAAACGAAAAAATATGTCTTTTAAAGAATATATGGATTTAAAAAATAGTGGGAGATTATAATGGATATTTATATACCAAAACAAATATATAATTTTATTCCTTGGTTTTGTATTATTCTCGGAACAATATTCCTTTTGTTACCAAAAGAATTAGTACAAATGATTTGTACTACTTATCTTTATGGATATGGATTAATTATTATTGTTAAAAGAAATCAATATAAGCAACACAGATTTATTAAGATAGACAAAATAAAAAGAGATAGTTGACATTTGCAATAAAGTGATTTATATTTTTAGTAGGTTAATGATTTTGTCCCTGGGAAGACAGATAGCAGTTCTTTGACCTGAATTAAACGATAAATTGAGGATCTAAGGTAACAAAAGAGGGGTGAGTCGGACTCTCCCAAGAGTAATCAAATGTACCTCAAGCATTTGATCACCCCTTTTTTATTACCTTTTTTATTGGGTAAAATATGAATAACGATACAATTTTAGATGGTGATTTTAATAATCCCTTCCTGTCTATTGCTTCTGTAACCATAAATAAAATAAGAAATCTTCCTCATGAAGAATCTTCTAACGCTCTTATTTTATACATGTTCCGTCACCATACATTAATGTCTGATCCCAATAAACTAAATATAAGATACTGCAAAGGTGAAATGAAATAGACACAATCCCGAATAAAAAATGCAATAACTAGTTTATCCAATATAAATATAATTAAAGAGATTAAAAATGGACAATTTACTTAATTGGGATGTAACTATTCCTTGGTATGTTTTAAACGATCCTAACTTATCACAATCAGAAATTATCATATATGCTTATATTCGTGGATTAACAAGACAAAAAGGATTTTGTTGGGCCACTAATGCCTATCTTGGAGAATGTGCAAGACGAAAAATTAGCACTGGTACAAAAGCTGTAAGAACTCTCAAAGAATGTGGTTATATTATTTGTCTATTCAAAAAAACAAACAAGGATGAAACTATTCGGAGAATATACCTTAATGAAGAAAAAAACCAAAATAATATAGAACAAGCCATAAAAGAAGGCTGGATTGAATCAGAAAAAAAACTTAGACCCCCTAGTAAAAAATTACTAGCCCCCCCTAGTAAAAAATTACTACCTAATAAAAGAATAAATAATATAAAGAATAAAGAAGTATCTAAAGATACTTTATACGATTCTAAAGAATCGTTAGGTACAAGGATAAAAAGAAAACAATCTAAAGCTTCCCTTGTCAGACAAAAAGCAAAAGAAGTGCCTAAAGAAAAAATAATCAATAAACCCTTGTTCCTTTCTAAAAAGATTAAATCTTGTATTGAATATTGGAATAGTAAATCTATTTTAAGCAACACCCTTGTAAATCCTGATAAGCCTACCAAACAATTAAAGAAAACAAAAGAAGTTTTAAATAAATTTTTTGCTGGAGACTTATTTACTTCACCAAATACAGTGATGCCTGGATACATATCAGATTCAGACCTTGCTGATTTGGTTGATTGTAATGCCCTTGATGATTTATTTAATATGATTGATACATGGGAGTATATTCTTACTTCTGGTATTTATAAAATTAATATTGATTATATGAGAAAATTATCATTTGTTCAATTTCTACAAGGAGACTCTTTTGTAAGAAATAAAAATGGAGGTATTGTTGCTCCTATTGTATCTCATGTTTTCTTTGAACCTGATTTAATTGTTGAAGATCAATGGCCTAAAACTACTAAAGTAATAAGAAAAAATTGGGAACGAATTTTTGGAAAAACAAAAGAAACAAATAAAGAATTTATTAAAATTTCCAATAAAGTTCAGGATATGTATTCAATTAATAGTTGGAAATTTAAAGCCAATGCTGTCTCTACTTTAACTGATCCTGTTTTCGCCATTGTCACTGTTATATCTGAAAATTTAGAATATATGAAACAACATAAAATGCGGTCTAGTATTATGAATGGACCATGGTTTCATAATTTACTTGTAGAAGTATCCCAACGAAGGAATTAGAAATTTAGCTGTTATCTGCGTTTCTCAGCACGATTTAAAACTTTAAAGGGCAAAGTGCCTAAAATTAAAAATCAAGTTGTCCGTACGTTACCAAATGCGTATAATCATATATTACGACAAAAGGAAAACACAATTATGATTGAAATAGGAGAATATCGAATTATTAAAGCAGATCCTTTAAATTGGAGTATTGATAAATCTAATATTTCTGAAAAAGGAAAAACAAAAGGAAAAATGGTTTGGAGGTCTATAGGATATTATTATGATTTAAGTCAAGGGTTGATATCTTTTCATGAAGCACTGATCAAAGATGGATATGGAGATACAGAAAGTATCGAAGATTTAATGGATCTGATCACAGATGCTAAATTGGCTATTATTGAATCAGTAAAGGAAATGAATAATGGCTCTATTTAAATCAGAAGAAATTAATAATGCTACAGAGGAATTGTTGGTAACAGGAATGCTCCATAATTCTGTTTTTTTATCTGTTATAAATAATATAATAGATGTCCGACATTTTGACAATGATGATTGTAGTGTACTTGCTGAATTAGCTTTGGAGTTCTTTGATGATAACAAAGAAGCTCCTGGTATCCATTCTATTGAATTATTGGAATCAGTTAAAAATTTAATTGATGAACAATCAGATAATGTAGAGAAGCTTCTTAAGAAGATGGATAAAAAGTATGGTGGACGGGACATACATCATCAAGTCTTAATGAAGACATATGTAGAATGGAGTAAAGGCCAAGCTCTTCGAGAGACATCTAAAGAAATAGATCGGTTGTTAAAACTTGGTAAGACTGCTGAAGCTGAACAAAAGATGGAGGAGGCGAGACAGCATCTTCGTCACCATGGGACTGAAACGGTTCCAGATATCAGTATTTTTAATAAAGGAATATCTGCTTTACTTGAGCATTCTGAAGATATTATAATAAAACATTATAATATTTTGGATAAATTTTTGCCTCCTCAATCAAAAAATCGATTCTATACTTATCTTGGTGGTAAAAAAGCAGGAAAGTCTCAACATTTACAATTTCAAGCAATATCAGGATTAGAAAATGGTCTTAATGTCCTTGCTTTTACCTTTGAATTAACAGAAGGAGAGTATTTAGGCAGATTATGGCATGGTATTACTGGAAAACGAATCGATCTTAATCCAAATAAAAGAGATCAACCTAAAACCCTTGAAGTTCCTTTACCTGTTTTTGATTGTGTTAAAAATAGAGATGGAAGCTGTGAACGTCCTGAACTTCCTAGTAATTTTGAATGGGAAGATTATGATGAATATATGCAAGGAGCATGGAATCCTTGTGATTTTTGTATAGGGAAACGATCATTTGATCCTATAGTATGGAAAGAAAAAACGATAGTTGATGTAATTCGTTCCCCTAAAGAATTTGAAAAAGAACAAGAGAAATGGAGAATGCAGCACTCAGGAGAAATAAGAGTTGTTGCATTAGAGCCTGGATCTGCCACTGTACAAGACATTAGGGATAAAGTAGAACGGTTACAATTAATTGAAGGGTTTATTCCAGATTTAATTGTAATAGATTCTGCAGATAATCTTATTTCTACTACAAGGTACAATGATAAAAGACATGAGTTAGGATCTATTTGGTTGCAACTTTCTGCTTTTGCAAAAGCAGGATATCTTATTTGGACTGCTTCTCAGACAAATAGAGAAGGATGGGGTAAGGAATGGATTGAAGATAGAATGATTTCAGAGGATGCAAGTAAACTGATGGTTGTTGATGGAATGATTTCTATTAATGAGCATATGGATAGAAATGCAGGAATAAATGAAAAATATTGGCAAACTCAAAGATTACGAGCCCATGATTATAGATCAGCTCAATTACCTCATTATGACCTTAGACTATTGAATGATTTTTCTCGGTATATGGCGGTCTTAGATGTTTGTAAAATGTAAGGAGAGAAAAATAGATGATTCCTGTATTACTTGGACACAAGGTCAATTTATAAATAGTCAAAGATTTGGACATTGGACTGAAGTAGAAAGAGCTGCAAGTATAGAATCCCTCCTTGTCAGACCTTATCCTCGGGGAAATGCCATATGTAAATGTAGTTCTCCTGAAAATGCCAAATGGATTGCTGAAAGACTTAATTTTGCCTCAAAACTTGAAAGATTATTTGAAGAGCAAGATAAAACTTGATTTATAATATTACTTATAGTACTACTTATATATAAATTATTTATTAAGAGGAAATTATGAGAAAATATATGATGGCAACAAAAGCGATTTATCAACTTGGTGATATTTCAAGTGAAATACCTGATCTTTGTTTTATTCATTCTGAAGATGAAGAAAATTATATAGGAAATTAGGTAATTGGTGTATTTACTAATGTAAAATTTCCTAAAGAAACAACACGGGAACTTACAAAAGATGAAATTAATTATTGGAATTCAATGACATTGCGAATTGGATCTCAACCATCTTATAAATTAAAAGTAGATTAAGGAGATAGAATGTATACAATACGGAAACTTTTTAAGTTTGAAGGTAGTCATGCTTTAAGTTCTGCCTATTCTTCTGAATGTAAAAAAATCCATGGACATAGTTATGTGGTTGAAGTTGTTTTAAAAGGAGAGCGACTCAATAAAGATGGTATGTTAATTGATTTCAAAATGCTTAAGGAAAAAATTAATTATATTTTTGATTCTTGGGATCATGCTTTAGTTGTCCATAATTCAGACAAAAAATTTGAATCTACTATATTTGGAGCACTATATGTTGATTTTAATCCTACTGCTGAAAATATGGCTAAATATTTTTATGATCAATGTAAAGAAATGATTTCAATAATATATAGTGTTCGAGTTCATGAAACTGCCACAGGATGGGCAGAATATTCTGAATAAATTCTAAGGAGAAACAAAATGATTTCAAAAGTACGAAAAAAAAGAGAATCGTTTAAAAAGTATCGTTCAAGATTAATCAATGAAAAGAAAATGGATAAACAGCAAAGGAAAGGAACTGTTATTAATTCTGGAAATATAGCTGCAAAACATCCAAATAATCAAAAAGGAACAAATTCAAAAACTCCTCGTAACAAACATTTTCCCAATTTGAATAGAGCAGGAAGACGTAGTCTTCTTTATAAGAATAGTCTTAGTAAATTACTTGACACTATTTTCCATCTCCGTTATGATATGATTGGTTCAGGAGTTCCAGTACCAAAAATGCCTCGTTATAAAAATCCTAAATTTTTATCTGGTTATTATAGTAGATTAATCCAACTTGCAATAAAATAAGGATATGTAATGAATTGGCATAAAAAGAAAAAATACCAATGTAAAAAATGTTTAGCTTCTTTTGATAAAATGAGAAAATTAAAATCTCATTTAAAAGATAAACATGGATGTACTCCTTCCGGATTAAAATGTCCTAATTGTAGAAATGAAATGATTATGGATTATGCAGGAGAAAGAGAACAATGTATCTTTTGTCATTGGAAAGAACCCAATGTTTGATGATATAAATAATATTTCTAAAAGTATTCAAAAAGAATACAATGCTCCCGATAAAAAGGATGAATTCTACAGGTACATAACTAATGTAATGTCATATCCATATTATCAAGTAGATATAATCCTTGAAAAGTTTATACTTGTCAGCAAAACTCTTAAAGGATTTTGGATCAAAAGAAAATGGGATACTGAAGCCTCCTTTAAAAATGGGTATCTGCTACATCAAGAAAAAGGTATGCTTACCCAACAAAAAAACAAGCCCTGATAGCTTATTTTGAAGAATTGAAATATACTTTTCCGTTCTTTTTAAATAAGTTATCAACTGCTGAAACTGGTTATACAATAGCTAATCAATTGGAGAAACTTAATGAGTAATAAACCAAATCTTACTTTAGTATCAACTGTTAAAGATGAAGAAATATATCTGAAACTTAGAAAAGAATTTAAAGATGACATCATTAATTGTGTAATGATGTTACAAAGTGCTCTTGGGAAAATTGGAGGAGAAGAAAGTAAGCAGTGTCTTGTTAATGCTACAATAGATGGTATTACCTTTTTCTCTTCTTCTTTCTTATTACTTACTTCAGAGGACGAATTGAGATTAAATGGTAATAATCCAGATGCTGATGATTTTTCTTTTGTTTTAACAAGGAGGCCATCAAAAAATGTTGATTAATAAAATCTATCCTACTATAAGTGGAGAAGTAGGAGTAGTTATTCCACAAGGATCTCCTTGTCTTCTTGTTAGAACCCAACAGTGTAATTTAAAATGTTGGTATTGTGATGCTAAAGAAACTCAATCAAGTGAAGGAGGTACATATTATTCTGTAGTTAATATCATTACTATGGCTGTTGGAAAAAATCTACCTATTTTACTTACTGGAGGAGAACCATTACTTCAAAGTGATTGTAATGATTTAATTACAATATGCTTTTATTTGAATATACCAATTCAAATAGAAACTAATGGTACAATAAAATTACCTGATAATACATCAGCAAATTGCGGAATAATAGCAGATTATAAAGTAGGACAAACTTTTGTTTTTGATTTGAATTCAGATCTTGGTATGTATGATTATGTTAAATTTATAGTAAAAGATATAGATGATTTAAAAGAAGTATGTTCTATTATAATGGATAATAGAGAAAGTACTGTAAATTGGGCAATATCTCCAATTCAACTAGCTAATGAGGTAATTCATAAAAATATAACAGCCAAAGAAATATCTGAATTTATTATAAAGAATAAAATTCCTGCTGTTCTTAATATACAATTACATAAATTAATAGGTGTCCCTTGACAGATTTTATTATAAGTATTATTATAAGAAATAATATAAGAAATAATAATTGATAGGAGGTAAATAAAATTGAAATCACAATTAAAAAATTAAAATGTTTGCGATGTGGCCATATATGGGTGCCTCGTAAAATTGATGTAAGATTGTGTCCATCATGTAAAAGTGCATATTGGAATGAACCAAAACTTAATCCTAATAAGGAGAAAAAGAATGCCAGAAGTAAAATTCGCAGATCTAAAGAAAGCAATCACGGAAATTAACTCCATGAAGGTTGCTGATGTGAAGAATATTCGCATCGTTGGAATTAAACGTGAAAAAATGGAAGATCTTTTCCTCGCTTCTATCGATCAAATTATGGAAGCCGGTCTTGAAAATGATATTTCAGATTTTGTTATTGATATCAATAACACTATTTTGGATATCAGGGAAGGAGTAGAGCCTGAAGAAGATCCAGAGCCTGAAGAAGAGCCTGAAGAAGAGCCTGAAGAAGAACCTGCTACCAAGAAACCTGCTGCCAAGAAACCTGCTGCCAAGAAACCTGCTGCCAAGAAACCTGCTG
>Ga0164318_10005620_pt1 | contig 12125 bp, 10 predicted proteins | sample GuaBasSedimGuay9_FD_113734 | JGI IMG/M metagenome (GOLD analysis project Ga0164318, IMG submission 113734) | Subseafloor sediment microbial communities from Guaymas Basin, Gulf of California, Mexico - Guay9, Core 4571-4, 0-3 cm | ecosystem: Environmental > Aquatic > Marine > Hydrothermal vents... | reverse complement strand
TGGTCCGGGCCAGGGAGCGCGTGATGAAAACCCTGACCTCGCAGAAGCAACGTACCAAAATCGAAGTGGGCAATAGCGTGCGGGCCGTCCTGGAAGAATTCCTGTACAGCGAGACCAAACGGCGTCCGATGATTATTCCCGTGCTCATCGAGGAGTAGTGATTGTATCTCTATTTGAAGGTGGCCCCCTCTCTGAACGCCACGAGAGAATATGGCACCGGTGAAGGCTTATGGAACAAAGTCGCCTTGTACACACGACACTCACCCTAATCGCATTAGCTGCTCTCGTCTTCCTCGTTGAGCAATCGTGGGCGCTGGTCAGCCTGTTCGGGGACATCATCGCCATGTTCGCTCTGGCCTGGCTGTTGGCCTTCGTCCTGCGCCCGGTAGTGGATTGGCTCAGCGAACGCCCCATCCCGCGCTGGCTCGTGACCTTCATCCGGCGGCATTGGAGCAACCGCGTGGCCGATGTCCTCGACCGCCTCCACGTGTCCCACCGGGTGGCAGCGATCACCGTCTATCTCGGCCTGCTGGTGGTTATCGTTCTCATTGGCGTTTACCTGGTGCCGGTGACCGTGGCCCAGTTTATCCAACTCGGGCGCAACCTGCCCGGTTACCTCCAACAGGTGCCCGGCCTCCTGGCCGAAGCGCAGGCGGAGCTTGCGCGATGGAACATCCACCTCGATCTTAGCTCCCTCTATGACCCGCAAACCCTCGTCCGCCGGACGGAGACTATCGGGGCCATCGCGATCCAGAACGCGGTGCTCATCGTGCGCCAGGTAACCTCGGCTGTGGTCAACATTTTCCTCGTCCTGGTGCTCGGCTTCTACATGACTCTGGATGCCAGACGGCTGGGTCAGCGGGCTTTCGAGTTGATACCAGTGAAGTACCAGGATGAGGTAGCCTTCGCTGCCCGCAGCCTGGATCGCACCTTCGGCGGGTTTGTCCGTGGTCAGTTGCTGATGGCCGCGCTGTATAGCGTGTTCGTCATTATCATCATGACCATCGCCCGCGTGAACTTCGCCGTGGCGGTGGGTATCGTCAGTGGGCTGGTCATGCTCGTGCCCATTATCGGCGCGCCCATCGGCATGTTCCTGCCGCCGATCATCGCCCTGTTCCAGGACCCCACAACGGCGCTCTGGCTGTTGCTGGCCACCTTCCTCTACCAGCAACTCCTGTTGCACTTTCTGATCCCCAAGATCATGAGCGAGATGGTGGGCTTGCCACCTATCCTCGTCCTGGCAGCGCTCATGCTCAGCGTGCGGCTGGTCGGTTTCTGGGGATTCATCTTTGGCATCCCGGTGGCAGCGGCGATTTACGCGGCGGGCATCGTTTTCCTGGAACGGTACAAGCGGGAGCATGATCGCCAGTACCACGGCGAGCAGCAAGAAGCGAACCAATCCTGAATCCTGTCATTCTGAGGTGGTGACAATCTCGCCAACACTATACGGCGGGGCCATTAGTGGACGTACAAAGGGAGGAGCGCGATGCCTGAATTCATGCCCGGTGGGGAGCCGTTCACTTTCGACGGCGGGCCCGTGGGCGCGCTGCTCATTCACGGGTTCACCGGCGCGCCCAACGAGATGCGCGGCCTGGGCGAATACCTGGCCGCGCGGGGGATGACGGTGCTCGGTGTGCGCTTGGCCGGTCACGGGACGAACATCTACGACATGGAGCAGACCGGCTGGCGCGACTGGTACGCCTCGGCGAAGGCGGGGCTGGAGGAATTGCGGGCGCGGTGTGAGCGAGTATTCGTCATGGGTCTCTCACTGGGTGGGGATCTCACCCTGCACCTGGGAGCGCACAATCAGGTGGCGGGGCTGGTAGCCATGTCCACGCCGATCCAAGTAAACGACTGGCGCATTCCCCTGCTGCCCGTGCTCAAGCATTTTATCCGCTTCTCCAAGAAAGGGCCGAGTGACTTTCACGATCCAACCGTGGCCGAATGGCACGTGGACTACGACCATCAGCCCACCCGCTGTGCGATCAGTCTGCTGGCCTTCCTGCGTCACCTGGACGATGACCTGCCCGAGGTCGAGGCTCCGCTGCTCCTGATGCACTCCCGCGCCGACACCGAGGTTCCCCCGCGCAACATGCCGTACATCTACGAGCGCGTGGCTTCCACCGACAAAGAGATGGTCTGGCTGGAAAACAGCGGCCACGTAATCACTGAGGATTTGGACAAAGACGAGGTTTTTCGGCGGGCGTGGGAATTCGTGCAACGACTCAGTGCTCGGTAGTGCCACATCTCAATCGTGGAGTGCTTTTTCGGCCACGGAATCAGGCCGCAGAATCACACGGAATCACACACAGTAATTTTGCACTTTTTACAAAGCATCTGCGGTTAGCCACTCGCCCCCCTCAGTCCCCCCGCCCGCAGGGGGAAAGCCTGTCCTCCCCCCGTGGAACGGGGGGAGCTAGAGGGGGGCGCGATCCATGCACAGCCACTTTGTGAAATCTGCAAAAGTACTGACACAGAATCACACGAAAAGTTCTGTGGAAATCTGGGTGCTTCTGTAGCGAAATCGAACCGTCCACGGTCAGGTTGCCTGGCGACTGAAGTCGCGGCTATGGCCGGCAGAGCCCGCTGACGTGGGCTATCTGGAGTCGCCGCAGGGTGACTTGGCGCAGTGTAGGCGCGGTTTCAACCGCCACCTCGATATCAAGGACAATACCCATGAGCTATATCCTTCTCACCAACGACGACGGCTTTCACCATCCCGGCCTGCTGGCCCTAAAAGACGCGCTGGCTACCCTGGGTGAGGTGGCCGTCATGGCCCCAGACCACAACTGGTCGGCGGCGGGGCACACCAAGACCATGCACAAACCCCTGCGCGTCAAGGCCGTCACCCTACCCGATGGCACCCTGGCCCACGCTTCCACCGGCGCGCCCTCGGATTGCGTCGCCCTGGTCGTGCTCGGCGTCCTGGGCCCCCGCCGCCCCGACCTGGTAGTCTCGGGCATCAATCAGGGAGCGAACGTAGGGCAGGACATCACCTATTCGGGCACAGTGGCAGCCGCGATGGAGGGTGTGATCTCCGGCATCCCATCCATTGCCGTCTCCCTCGATTCCTACGAGGCACAGGATTTCACTTTCGCCGCGCAGGTAGGGGCCAGCGTGGCCCGCCTGGTATTGCAGCATGGCCTCCCACCTCACACGTTGCTCAACGTCAACGTCCCGGGCCGGCCGGCGGAGCAGATCGCCGGCGTGCGCGTCACCCGGCTGGGACAGAGGGTGTACCGTGACGTGCTCATCGAGAGGCAGGACCCTCGAGGCCGTCCCTATTACTGGATCGGCGGTGAGCCACCCGGCGGCGCGGTGGACGAGGAGGGCACCGACATCTGGGCCCTGGCGGGAGGCTATATTTCCATCACGCCCCTGCGGATGGACATGACCGAGTACGAGTTGCTTAGCGAGATCGAGAGTTGGCTGGCCGATTGGTCGCTCGACCTGGGCAGGAGGTGAAAAAGCGATGGACTTCTGGGAGACCATTGAGAGACGACACAGCGTGCGCCGTTTTAACGCGGATCACGACGTCGCACCGGAGATCGTGGAGCGCATCTTACGGGCGGCCATCCTGGCCCCCTCGGCGGGCAATTGCCAACCGTGGCATTTCTTCGTCGTGCGTGACGCTGAGATCAAGGAACTGCTGGCCGAGGCTGCCGGGGGACAGCGATTTGTCGCCGAGGCCCCGGTGGTCATCGTCGTCTGCGCCGAGCCCGCTCGCTCCTCCGCACGCTACGGGTCGCGTGGCAGCAGCCTCTACTGTCTGCAAGATACCGCCGCCGCCACCGAGCACATCCTCCTGGCGGCAACGGCGTCGGGCCTGGGCTCGTGTTGGGTAGGGGCTTTCAGCGAGAGAGCAGCGGCTCAGGCGCTGCGACTGCCCGGTCACCTGCGCCCGGTAGCCATGGTGCCCATCGGCTACCCCCTCAGGCCCACGGTCCGCAAAACCGCGCGACGAGGACTGGACGAGGTCGTCACCTACGTCTGACCGGAGGCCGGTCCTGTCCGCCGAGGGTCTCCTGGCCAAGTAAACGGGGCGTTGGGCCATTCTGAGCCGAAGCCCCTCACTTTGTTCAGGATAAACTCTGCGGAGGCGAAGCAGCTCGTCTTTCCCCCACCTCCCACTCCGTGGGTAACGCCGATCAAGAACCCCGTTTTCTCCAAGAAAACGGGGTTCTCACTATTGCGCTATTCTACAGTGGTCGCAATTGACGGGCGGGTGAAAAGCGGATATAATTCTCCACGGTGATGGTGGTCAACCACGCCAGCGGTAAAGCGGGGACCGTGGGTCCAAACACTTCATTCTTCATTGCAAAGGAAGGAATAGCTATGCCCAGATACGCATTTTTCCAGGGCGAGTTCGTGCCCATTGAAAAAGCTAAAGTCAGTATAATGACCCACGCTTTTAACTACGGCACCAGCTGTTTCGAGGGCATCCGTGCCTACTGGAACGAGGAGGACGAGCAGCTTTACGTCTTTCGCATGAAGGAACACTACCAGCGCATGTTGCGTTCCGCCTGCATTCTTCAGATCAAACTCCCGTACACTGCGGATGAACTCGGCGACCTGACCCTGGAATTGTTGCGCAAAGAGGAATACCGCCAGGACACCTACATACGCCCCCTGGCCTACAAAAGTTCCGAGGGCATCGGGGTGCGTCTGCACGACCTGGAGGACGACCTGACGATATTCGCCGTACCTTTCGGGCGCTACATTGAGCGGGAGGAAGGCGCGCGGGCCGGGGTCTCATCCTGGCGGCGGGTGGACGACAACGCGATCCCGGCGAGGGCCAAGATCACCGGGGCATACGTCAATTCCGCGCTGGCCAAAACCGAGGCCCTGCTGAACGGATACGATGAGGCTATCGTCCTCACCCAGGATGGCCACGTCTCCGAGGGGAGTGCCGAGAACCTGTTCCTGGTCAAGAACGGGCAACTGGTCACTCCACCGGTGACGGCAAACATTCTGGAGGGGATTACGCGGGCGACGGTCATGGAGATTGCCTGCGAGGAACTAAACCTGCGGACGATCGAGCGGCGGATTGATCGCAGCGAACTGTACACCGCCGACGAAGCTTTCTTCTGTGGCACCGGTGTGCAGATAGCAGCCATTATAGAGATTGACCGCCGGCCCGTTGGCGGGGGCAAAATCGGCCCCGTGGTCAGCCAACTCCGCGATCTGTACTTCAACGTCGTGCACGGCAAAGTGCCCAAGTATCGGGAGTGGTGCACGCCGGTCTATTGAGAGCCCATTCTCCAAGAGCCCCGTTTTCCGGGAGAAAACGGGGCTCTCAGCCCGCGGTGGTCTCCCGGTAACGTGTTGGTCGCTCAGACCCGCCCGAACGTTCACGTTCGGGCTACGAGATGTAAGGCCCTCCGGGCCTCTGAAGCCCCCGGAGGGGGCTTCCCACCGTTCGGCTGAGCCCAGTCGAAGCCTCGTAGCCGGGCGGGCTTGTCCTGAGCGCAGTCGAAGGGTTAGCGCCTGGCGGGGCGGACGAGGAGCACCAACACACGAGGGGGAGATTACCCAGCCCGCCGCCTCGCGTCTTTCGGATAAGGAGGCTGGTGAGGAGTTTTCGAACGCTCTCTGACACCCGGAGGAGAGGACGTTTTTATGGAGTGGAAACCACGTCGCATTCGCGGCGTTCTGACAGGCATGGGCCTGGTGGCCGGTATCGTGATCCTGGATACCCTGCTGGTGATGTGGATCGCTCACAAGCCCGTGGACCTGCTGACCTTCGTCCTGGGGCTGATCGTGGCCCTCAGCCTGCCCGTGTTAGTGCTGATGGTTTACTGGTTGTACAGCCTGGCCGGGATGCGATACACGTTGGACCGCAACGGGCTGGTGATCACCTGCGGCGCGACGAAGCAAATCGTGCCTATGGATAGCATCCGCCAGGTAATGCCCGGCGCGGGCCTTGTCCTGGAAGGACGGATGCACGGAGTGCGTTGGCCGGGTTACTGGCTGGGTCACGGTCGCCTGACCAGGCTGGGGCTGACCCTATTCTACGCCACCGCACCCCTGAACGAGCAACTTCTGGTGGTCACGCCCACACTGACCTACGCCATCTCTCCGGCTGACGCGGAGGCATTCACCCAGGCATTCGAAACTCGCCGACAATTAGGCCCCCTCAAACGCTGGTCACAGGAATCGCAACAAGCCAGATTTGCCTCCTGGCCCATCTGGAGTGACCGCGTGGGCCACGTCTTCCTGGGTCTGGGCCTGCTGCTGAACGCCGGGCTTTTCGCCTACCTGTGCTGGCGCTTTCCCGGCTTGCCGTCTATTGTGCCGCTACACTTTGACGCCGCCGGTGCGGTGGATCGTAGCGGCGCACGCAACAGCCTGTTCATCCTACCACTGATTGGCCTGCTGATCTGGGGTGGCAACAGCGCATTGGGCCTGCTCCTCCGTGCCAGAGAGCGCGTGGCAGCCTACCTGCTGTGGAGCGGGACGCTGCTCGTCCAGATATTGCTGATCGTGGCCATGCTCGCCCTCCTGCGCTAAACGGTGAGGTTGATGGAAAGTGGGGGAGTTTGTCTGCGGATGGGAAATGGGGTATAATCGGGAAAAGCGGGCATACTGAGCGCCGTTTGGTTCTGTCGAGCACGTGTTGCGTGCGCTGACCTGAGCTCACGTTTCTCATACGCGCTCAGTAGGATCCCAGGAAATCGAGGTGAAGGGACGATGATGCGTTTAGACCGATTTACCGAGCGAGCGCAGGATGCAGCCATGCGCGCCTACGAAATCCTGCAACGCTATGGCCATAACCAGGTGGATACCGAGCATCTTTTGCTGGCTCTGTTGGAGCAGCCCGAAGGCGTGATACCGCAGTTGTTGGAGAAGCTAGGGGTGGACCTGCAAGTCATGCAGGCCCGGCTGGATAGCGTGCTGCGGGCCAGTCCAAGAGCCGCCGTGTACGGAGGGGGCACAGGACAGGTGTTCATCACCCCGCGCATGAAACGGGTGCTGGACCAAGCTAATCGGGAGGCCAGCCGCCTGCGGGACGAGTACATCTCCACCGAACACATCTTCCTGGCCATCGTCAGCGAGCGGAATACCCCATCGGCGCGCATTCTGAGCGATGCCGGGGTGACCAAAGACCGCGTTTACGACGCTATCAAGGAGATACGCGGTGGACAACGGATCACCAGCCCCACCGCCGAGAGCCGCTACGGCGTGCTGAACAAATACAGTCGCGACCTGACCCAACTGGCCCGCGAGGGCAAATTGGATCCGGTCATTGGGCGGGACGCCGAAATCCTGCGCGTGATCCAGGTACTCTCGCGGCGCACCAAGAACAACCCTGTGCTCATCGGTGAGGCTGGTGTGGGCAAGACGGCCATCGTCGAGGGCCTGGCCCAGAAAATCGCCGACGACGACGTGCCCGAGCTCCTCATGGGCCGCCGCGTGGCCTCGCTGGATCTGGGGGCAATGGTCGCCGGGGCCCGTCTGCGAGGCGATTTTGAGGAACGGCTGAAAGCGGCCATCGAGGAAATCCAGCGCTCCCAGGGTGAGATCATCCTGTTCATTGACGAAATTCACAACGTGGTCGGTGCTGGCTCGGCCTCCGGCGCACTGGATGCCTCCAGCCTGATGAAACCGGCATTGGCCCGTGGCGAGTTACAGTGTATTGGCGCGACCACGCTGGACGAGTACCGCCGCTACATCGAGCGCGATTCGGCGCTTGAGCGGCGCTTCGCGCCCATATTCGTCGAGGAGCCCAGCGTCGAGGAGACCATCGAGATGCTGCGCGGTCTGCGCGATCGCTACGAGGCACACCACAAGGTGACGTTCACCGACGAGGCACTGGTCACTGCGGCGCGGCTCTCGCACCGCTACGTCACCGACCGTCATCTGCCGGACAAGGCCATTGACCTGATAGACGAGGCAGCAGCCAAAGTGCGTGTCGCTATCTACGAGATGCCACCGGCGCTCAAGGCAAAGAAGAAAGAGATACAGCGACTCATGGCCGAGGAGGAGGCCGCCGGTGTGGCCCGCGACTACGAACGCGCGGCCGAGTTTAAAATCCAGCGCATCAAACTGGAACAGGAATTCCAGGCCGAACGGGAGGCATGGCGGCAGGAGAAAGGTTTGGACGAGATTGTGGACGAGAACGACATTGCCCAGGTAGTAGCCACCTGGACGGGCATCCCGGTCTCCCAGATAATGGAGGCCGAAGCGGAGAAGTTGGTGCACATGGAGGAGCGGCTACACGAGCGTATCGTCGGCCAGGATGAGGCAATCGAGGCCGTGGCCAACGCCATCCGCCGCGCGCGGGCCGGGCTCAAAGACCCCAGACGGCCCATCGGCAGCTTCATTTTCCTGGGCTCGTCGGGGGTGGGTAAAACGGAACTGGCCAAGGCGCTGGCCGAATTCCTCTTCGGCGACGAGGATGCGCTGATCACCGTGGACATGGGCGAGTACCAGGAGAGACACACCGTTTCGCGGTTGATCGGTGCACCGCCGGGCTACGTGGGCTACGATGAGGGTGGACAGCTCACCGAGGCCGTGCGTCGGCGGCCCTACCGGGTGGTGCTCTTCGACGAGATCGAGAAAGCACACCCGGAGGTGTGGAACTCGCTGTTGCAAATTCTGGAGGAGGGCCGTCTAACAGATGGTCGGGGCCACACCGTGGACTTCAGCAACACGGTGATCATCATGACCTCGAACATCGGCACCAAGTACGCAAACAAAGGCGGCACACTGGGCTTCGTCCGCAATCGGGAAGACGAGAGTAAGGACCTGCACGAGGCCCATCGTCAGATCGAGGCCGGCCTGAAGAAGACCTTCCGTCCGGAGTTCCTGAACCGTATTGACGAGGTCATTGTCTTCCACACCCTGACCAGGGAGCACGTGTTGCAGATCGTGGATTTGCAGATGAAGGAGATCGAGGGCCGGTTAGCAGAACAGGGATTGAGCATTGAGCTGACCGACGCGGCGCGGGAGTGGTTGGCCGACGAGGGCTACGACCCGCAGTTCGGCGCACGCCCGCTGCGGCGCACCCTCCAGCGACGGGTGGAGAACCCGCTTGCGCTGCGGTTGCTGGAAGGGGAGTTCTCCCCCGGTGATGTGGTAGTCATAGACGCCAGCGAGGAAGGATTAGTGTTCACGAAGAAGGAATCGGTGGCACTGGAAGCCATAGTACCGGTGGAGAAAGTGGCCGAGGCAATGGCATAGCTGGTGAGCAGTGTAGCCCTGTGCGGGGCAGATGAATGCCCATCGTATAAAGTGAGCAATGTGAGAGGGACGCCACCCATTCGGGAGCGTCCCTGTCACTGGGTGAGACCTCGGAGGTCTGGAGATAATTACATTTGCTAAATCCCCCTGCCGATGGTATAATCCCCTCCCGCATCTTGGTCCCTTTGCCAAGGAGGCTCAACTACATGGAAGCTATTGAAGAACAGATCGTATTGTTTCTGGAGCACCTGTTTAGCGCTATCGGCTGGTGGGGAGTGGTGGCAGCGATGACTATCGAATCGGCCTGTGTCCCCCTGCCCAGCGAGGTGACCATGCCCCTGGCCGGCTGGTTCCTCATTCAAAGCAAGGGCCTCCCGGTATGGCACACCCTGTGGGCCGGGTTCTACGGCGCGCTGGGCTGCACCATCGGCTCGGTGATTACTTACTGGGTGGGCGCGCTGGGTGGACGGCCCATCCTGGAGAAGTACGGCAAGTACGTGCTCATCTCCCGCCACGACATGGAGGTCGCCGATCGCTGGTTCAACAAATACGGGGAGGCCACGGCCTTTTTCTCCCGTCTGCTGCCCATCGTGCGCACTTTTATCTCGCTGCCCGCCGGCGTAGCGAGGATGAATTTCACCAAGTTCACGGTGCTCTCGTTCGTCGGTTCGTTCCTGTGGTGCATTGCCCTGGGATGGGCGGGCTTTGCCTTCGGGTCCAACTGGCGCCTGATCCGGGCCTGGATGCGGCCCTTTGATATTCCCATTGCCATCGTCCTGGTCGCCCTGGCCGGATGGTACATCTATCACCACGTCAAACGCCACCGCGAGCACGAGGCGCGGATTGCTGGGGAACCAGCCGAGTAGTTCCCAAGCATTCAACCAGGCAACCCTGTCACTCTGAGCTACTGCGGGACTTAGAGCGTGCTTGATGAAGAAGGAAATTAACCCATGAAACTCAGCCGCGAGGAAGTGGAACACATCGCCGAACTGGCCAAGGTAGGTCTGACCGACGAGGAAAAGACTTTGTTCCAGGAGCAGCTCTCGGCGATCCTGGAGTACGCCGAGATGTTACAGGAGATAGATACAACAACGATTCCGCCCACGGCCACCGTCCTGCCGCTGCGCAACGTCATGCGGCCCGACGAGGTCCGCCCCTCACTTCCACGGGAGGACGTCCTGGCGAACGCCCCACAGTCCGAAGACGGCTATTTCCGCGTGAAGGCTATCCTCGAATAACCAACAAGCGATGAGATGCCGAGCTTGTGTCGCGTGGCGGGGCCTGTTGCAATACGTACAGTAAAGTTGAACCGCGTAAGGGGAGCCAATTGAAACTGCACGAACTCACCATCCATCAGGCGCGTTCATTGTTGAAGTCCGGGGAGATATCCGCGCTGGAACTTACCACGGCGGCTATAGACCGCATCCTCCAGGTGGATAACGAGGTCAAGGCCTATCTGACCCTGACCCCGGAACAGGCCCTGGAACAGGCCCGCCAGGCCGATGCCCGGTGGGATGCTGGTGAGGACATCCCACTGTTGGGCATCCCCCTGGCCATCAAAGACGTGATCTGCACCGAGGGCATCCCTACCACCTGTGGGTCGAAAATCCTGGAGAATTTCATCCCCCCGTACAGCGCTACAGTGATTGAGCGGTTACGCGCAGCCGGGGCGGTGATCCTGGGCAAGACCAACACCGACGAGTTCGCCATGGGCTCCAGCACCGAGAACTCGGCCTACTTCACCACGCACAACCCCTGGGACCTGAGCCGCGTGCCCGGAGGGAGTAGCGGGGGCAGCGCAGCAGCTATAGCCGCAGACGAGTGCCTGGGAGCACTGGGGTCCGATACGGGCGGCAGCGTGCGCCAGCCGGCGGCGCTATGCGGCGTGGTGGGCATCAAACCAACCTACGGACGGGTCAGCCGCTACGGGCTGGTGGCCTTCGCCTCATCGCTGGACCAGATCGGCTCCTTCGGCAAGGACGTGACGGACTGCGCGTTGCTTCTCTCCGTGATCTCCGGCTACGACCCCCGCGATTCCACCTCGGTGAATAGGCCAGTGCCCGATTATCAGGCTGCGCTGCTGCCCGACGTCCGCGGGATGCGCCTGGGGGTGCCCCGCGAATATTTCATCGAGGGTATGCAGCCTGAGGTGGAGACGGCAGTGCGGGCGGCGATTGACCTGCTGGCCGAGATGGGCGCAGAGATTGTGGACATCTCGCTGCCGCACACCGAGCATGCCCTGCCCGTGTATTACATCATCGCCCCAGCCGAGGCCAGCGCTAACCTGGCCCGCTACGACGGGGTCAAGTACGGGTTCTCGTTCCCGGATGCCACGGACGTGTGGGATGCCTATCGCAAAACCCGGCAGTACGGGTTCGGCGCAGAGGTCAAGCGGCGGATCATGCTGGGCACCTACGCGCTCTCGGCCGGCTATTACGATGCCTATTACCTCAAAGCACAGCAGGTACGCACCCTGATCAAACAGGATTTCGATCGCGCATTCGAGCTTTGCGACGTCATCGTCTGCCCCACCGCACCGACCACCGCGTTCAAAATCGGCGAAAAGGCCGACGATCCATTGCAGATGTATCTCTCAGATGTGTTCACCCTGTCCGCGTCATTGGCCGGGCTGCCGGGACTATCGTTGCCTTGTGGCTTCGACGGGGAGGGACTGCCCATCGGATTGCAGATCATGGGCCAGACTTTCGACGAGCCCACCGTGCTCCGCGTGGCTTATGCTTATGAGCAGGCCACGGATTGGCACACCAGGATGCCAACGTTGTAAATCGCTAAGTGCGGAGTTTTAATTTCCGACTCTTCTGAAAAACTGCTGAGTGCAGTTTCCCTAACCTGCGAGAGAAGCCGGCGTTCATCTGCGTTTCAGTGGAGCCATGTCTCTCGTCAGAACTTGCCCCCCATCTCCTCCAGAACGATTGGCAGTG
>Ga0164318_10005619_pt1 | contig 12125 bp, 10 predicted proteins | sample GuaBasSedimGuay9_FD_113734 | JGI IMG/M metagenome (GOLD analysis project Ga0164318, IMG submission 113734) | Subseafloor sediment microbial communities from Guaymas Basin, Gulf of California, Mexico - Guay9, Core 4571-4, 0-3 cm | ecosystem: Environmental > Aquatic > Marine > Hydrothermal vents... | reverse complement strand
GTCTTGAATTTTTAATATACAATGAGAGAATTTCCAGATTTGGTGAAAGGAATAATAAAAGAAATGGAAATAGGAAAAAAGATGTTAGGAAGGTCGGTGGGACTTGTGTTAAAAGTAATAGAGAACTGAGGCGGAAAAATAGTGGAAAAAAATAAAAATTAAAGATGTTTTATTTTTAAAGCATAGGATTTTGTAAAAAGTCATTAATAATAAAAAATGTAAATTAAATGAATTAAATTAAATTAATTCAAAAAATTTGAAATAAAATTACATTTCAAATTCTAAATCTTGAATTTGAGTTAATAATTTTTTTACTGCTTCTTGAATAAATTCTTCCGACTTAGCACCAACACAAACTATTTTGCCACTGGCAAAAATTAGAAACACTACTTTTGGGTTGTCCATCCTATATATAAGTCCTGGGAAAACTTCCGGCTCATATAACGCTCGCATTAGACTAATACTCATTAAATTCAAATTGATACTTATATGTAAATCTCCACTTGCTACTATATTTTGAATGACAATTTTTGGTTCTCCAATAATATTAATTCGACTTTTTTTAAGGATTTTAATTACTTGAGATGTAACAGGATTAACATCTTCTGTTTTTCGCAATCCTGTAATTACAAGTTTGCCCGTTGAAAATACTAAAACGGTACTTTTTGGCTTTTGCAACCTCAAAATTAGTCCAGGAAATGTATCTGGATTGTATTCGGTATTTTTATTTTTTAATGCTATTAAATTTAAGTCTATCAGACCTTCTATTTCAAATTGAACACTTGCTACTATATTTACTACTTTATATAGACTTTTGATGTCAATTTCTTCTTCAGAGCTATCTATATCGGACATCTTTTATGCACACAAACTAAATTTTGTTTAATTCAAAAAAAGTTATAATACTTTTAAAAGTACAGTTACTTTATTTATAAACCTTTTTAAATAAATGTTTGACAAAATTATTATCAAATTGACTTTTTAAGATTTAGCATTCATAGATACACCAAAAATTTAATTTGGTAAAAATAATAGATATATTTCTGAAATTCATTGACCTGCAAGATTTTCTTTATATTTAAAAGTTTTATATGCCAAGACATAATTTTTTATTTGCAATTTTTTTAAGTAAAACCTTATTTTTAAAAAAGATATTTTAATTTATTTTTTAAAGAGCAATTAAATTATATTTTAATATATATAAACTATGTTTTAGATATTAATTTTTAAAAAATACATTCTTAAATCCCTAAAAAGTTCAATTAATAACATACAATTTATAATAATCTCAATTTATTCTTTTAAACTTTGTAATTAAATCTAATTTCCTTTTGAATTTTTTAAACGACAGTGTATCTTGTATTTTTTCTTTATCTAATTTTAATAAAAGCACATATACAAACTAAATTGTTATTTCTATTGTACTACTGAATAAATTTCTTAATCTTCTTCTTTTTTAAAATAATTAGCCAATTTTTTAGATATTTTCAATTTATATAACAATTTTTTAGTTCTAATTAATTCGTCTAATTTTTTTGATTACAAATTCTCTCTTTATAATATGTGGGTTAAATAAATTATCCATGGTACAATTAATTTTGATAAAAAACTTCAAAATACGATAAAAATCCGAAATAATAAATAATTTAGATGGTTGTAAAAGTTAAAAATAAAATAATATTATTTTAAATTAATGAAGGTACTTTTTTTTTCACCTCATCCGGATGATATTGAATTTAGTTGTGTTAGTACAGAAATCGAATTGGTAAATAATGGGCATAATGTAATAATGGCCTGCTATACTGCAGATGAGTATGGAACAGATAGAAATGATTTTAAAGGTGAACGCATATCGAGAATTCGACGCCGAGAAATGAGGGAAGCTGCAAAAGTTGTTGGAATAAATAAGTTATATTGGATTGGTTATATTGATGGATATTCGAGATTTGATAAAGAATCTATTAAAATTATTAAAAATTTTATCCTAAAAATTAAACCCGATGTCATCTTTGCACCAGACCCATTTTATACAATTGACCGACATATTGACCATATAAACTTAGCGAAAACCGTTTATTATGTCTGGAAACATTTAAATAAAAAGCCTTTATATTTATTATACTATACTTATTTACCGAATTATTATATCCCAGCAAGAAATAGAAATAAAGGAGTTATTGCTTTTAAAAAACACGTATCTCAAGGTTTTGCAAATCCACTTTTTATCTATTTCAGTTGGTTTTTGAAATTTTTTTATGGTATTTTTACACCGCACGCTATTTTTTCTGAAGCATTTAGAATAGTAAATTATTCGATAATTAAAAAGAATAAAAATCCCATAAAAATGCCACGAATAATAATATATTTCGGCAGGCGATTGTTTAGAAGTATTTTTAAGAATATTTTACCTAGAGAAGACCTGTACAGACCTACTCCGCAAGAATTAGGATTAAAAGAATTCAGGTTCGATATCGAACAATCGGTAATTTAATTATTTATTTACTATTAATCTTCCAAATAATATTAAATTTAACAGATTTATTTATTTTAATATTTCTGAATAAAAAAGTAGATGATTTTAATTTAAATTCAGTGAAAGGTATTAGATTTAAATATACATCAATAACCTTTTGCTCTTTTTCATTGAGTTTATGTTGCTTTTTTTCTGGCCCTTTAATATACAGGATATAATCATTTTCTCCTTTTAAATTCCAAATTGTTTCAATAATTTTATTTATTTTATTTTTATCATTTAGAGGCGTGAATACAGAAATAAAACTTTTCACTATATCCTTACAAAATGGGTTAATATTTTTTATATTTCCTATCCATTCCCGTTCAATTATCAATTTTGCTTCTATAATATCATTATTTTTGTTAATCAGAATTATAATATCGATAAATTCTTGAAATCCACCAGTTTTAAAATAAATTTCCGTCATATCGTCTTTTATAGAAGTTTTGGTCTTGTTTAAATTGAAAAATTTATAAAATTCAGTTTTTTTAAAATCATTATAATTCATGAAAATACTTCCTCAATCAATTTTTCAAATTTTTATTTACTTTATTAATGACATAGGCATATTTGACAAAAGAATATTCATGTCCATAATTATCCTTTACTATTAATTCGATTTTATGAGTACCGGATTTTCCAAATCTTTGGGGTAAAATTGGGGAATGGACTTCTTTTCCATTAATCTTCCACTTTAAATCTACAATAATCCGGTCTGAACTAATAAATGATGTAATGTATATTAATGCTGTAGTACCTCTTATCATTGGATTTGGTGTGATATTGAAATTAACGTAAACTGAGCCTTTTTTAACCTTTTTAGGAACCCCAATTGGTGGAATGCCTTTTCGATCAGCATTTTTTATAAATTTAGTTGGAGTATTGTGAATTTTATTAAGTATTTCTATGTGAGCACATGCAGCACGTCTTAATTGGTCCGGTAAAATTTTGTCTGCAGTATCCTCAATAGTATGATAAAAAATCCCTTTTCCAATTATCATAATACTCGGTACATAATTGGATACAAATGGACCCAAGTCTGAAAATGGACCTGTAACTGCTGAAACATACATTGATGGAAATAGTTTATATTTAAAAACAGCACTTTTAATAAAGTCAAATAAAATTTGATTTTCTGTGGTAAAAAGTCCTTTAGCTTCATCTAATCCTGTTTCAATAACACCTCTACTTGGATTTTCCAACATATAGCCTTTAGACCCAAATCCATCAAGCATACAAAAAGTCGAAACCTTATTGAGCAATTCATTATGCTTTTTTGCAAATTCAATAGCACCAATTGAACCAACTTCATGTCCTGCAAATCCTACAAAAATCATTGTTTTTTCTCTTTCATTCTGTTTTAATTGACTATAATAATCAACAATTTCGATCATACCTGCATTTGCACCTGCATTATCTATAGCACCATCAAACCAACTGTCTAAATGAGTCCCAATTAAAATTATTTCGTCCTCTTTTTTCCCAGGTAAAGTTCCTACTACATTATCTGTTAATACCGTTTTAATATCCGATTTTAATAAAAGATTTGCCGTGAGACATCCTCCAATTTTAATTAATTTTTTAAGATACATGCCCGATTCATAGTTTATTATAAGCGCCGGAATATTACCACTTTCTAAATTCGTATCTTTTAGCGTCTGATGTCGCGTTGCGTATTCAACAAATAATGTATTTGGAGGAGAATCATGAATTACTATTAGTCCAACTGCACCACTTTTTCTTACCCTTTCATAAACCCTCCAAAAATCCATCGTTGGATAAAAAGACATCATACGAATAGAGTCCACAACGACAATTTTATTTAAAATATCCTTCTTATTATATTCTTTTTCGGTACCATATCCAATATAAATTAATTCTGCTTCAATCCCATTTTCATCTGTAGATTTGGTATGCCATAAAGGATAAGAATCAAATTCAATACTATTTAATCCCAATAATTCACTATTTACTTTTAAATGCCACTTGAATGGTGTATATAGTAACATTTCAAAAGACTCAAATCTCGTCTCTTCAAGTCCAAATTCATTAAATTTTTTTAAAATATAATTACAAGCTTTTTTATATTTCTCACTCCCAACCCGACGCCAACCAATTTTTATTAAATCCATCATATATTCATAAATTCTATTCCCAGAAATTTGGTTAATTCTATCCATTATTGAAGACCATTTATTAATAAATTAGAATGTAAATTAATAAAATTTCACATTAATATAATTCATGAATTTTTTTCTCAAATATTTAAGAAATTTAAGACTTTTGGCATTATAACTTTTTTTCTAAAAACTCAAAATCATTTTTAAATCTATTTAAACACATATTATATAATTTTAATAAAAAATAGGTTAAATCTGGATATTCAGAAAAATCTCATCATTCAAAAATTAAAAAATAATGTAAATAGCCAAATATTAATATTTTTAAGTTTAATATTTATTTTCGGTATAAACTTGTAAAATTTTCTGATTTCAAGATATTATTTAATGGAATGAAATAAAATGGCCAATGTAAAAACTGGAATATTTTGGAATAATATTTTTAAAGGTTCTAACTGGCCAATTATTGGTGATAAATTTATACACTTTCCAGAAGTATTAAGCGAAGTCTTAAAATTTGATAATGTTGTTTTATATGAGTCTCCAAAAGCACCTCCAGATATACTTTATCAAGTTCATTCAGAAAATCTTGTAAAATCGTTTTTATCTTCTTGGTATGCTGAAGGTGGGCTTTATACCATTGGTGGGTTCATGAGTGCCTTAGAAAAAATTTGGACAAATGAAATTACCAATGCATTGAATTTTATGGTAGCTGTTGGTCACCATGCTGGGAAAACTTCAGCTTGGGGTGGGACTTATGCATCACTTACTGGCCCTGGTATAAAAAATTTAAGAAATAAATTTCCTGATAAAAATTTCCGTTTTGCTATCATTGATACCGACTCACACCATGCTGATGGTACACGTGATATGTTCCTAGGGGATCACGATGTATTACATGTTTGTTTCTGCGATGAAAACTTAGCTGAAGATGAAAATACAAAATTTTGTGTGGATGTTGGGTGGCGGACCAGTGACGATGCATATCTTGACAAAGTCGAAAAAAATTTTATCTTAAAAGTAAAAGATTTTAAACCAGATATTATTATTCACGTTTTAGGACATGATACACACTATGATGATTACGGCTCGAGAGGTCTCTCCGAAGAATTCTTTTTGAAATTGGTTAAAAAAGTTAATAAATGCGCAATGGAGTTATGCAAGGGACGATATTTGATTACCTCAATGGGCGGTGATAATATAAAAGTAGCTGATTATATATTCCCAGAAATTGTCAAAATATTAAGTGGAAGAGGTTGATTGTTTGGAAAAAATGACTGAATATTTAAGACCAACTTATTTTATTGATTCTGATAGTCCAGTTGTTATAAATATATCTAAAAAAATTACAGAAAATCTAAATGACATTATTGAAAAAGCCAAAGCAATTTTCTACTGGACCCGAGACCAGATTAAATACAATCCTTACGAAAGTTTCTCTTCACGACAAAAAAATTACAAAGCATCTAAAATTATACAAGCAGGTAAAGGTTGGTGTGTCCAGAAGGCTTGCGTTTTAGCTGCACTTGCTAGATCTATAAATATACCTTCTAAATTACATTTCGCTGATATCAAAAACTACAAAATTTCGGGAAAATTAAAAGAAATAATGGGTACTAACCTATTCGTTTTCCATGGATATACTGAATTATTTTTAAATGGAAAATGGATAAAAGCCACACCCGCCTTTAATGTCGAATTAAGTAAAAAATATAATTATATACCTGCAGAATTTGATGGTATAAATGACATTGTCCTCCCAAAAACCACAATAAATGGTGAAAAATTCATAGAATACGTAAATGATAGAGGGTCTTATTCTGATTTACCCTTTAAAAAAATGTTTAAAATATTACACCAATATTATGAATTCGTTTAAATGTAATAATTAATGAAAGTCTTTTAAAAGGTCACAATACTATAGCGTTTTTTTTCTCTTCTAGATATAATTTTTTGGAATTATACTCGAAAAAATATTCTTAAATTTGAATAAAATAAATTTCTTGTTATTTAAAACAAAAATTAAATATGAATATTCGAAGTTTTTAATTATTCAAATTTATGAGGTTAAAAAAAAATGAGCAAAAATGATGTATTTGACATCTGTATATTAGGCGGAGGGCCTGGTGGTTACCATGCAGCTATCCGCTCGGCTCAATATGGTGCAAAAGTAGCGCTTGTTGAAAAAGATAAAGTTGGTGGGACTTGTCTTAACCGCGGATGTATCCCTACTAAAGCACTTTATGCGTCTGCAAAATTATTAGAGGATATATTGGAAAAAGGAAGTAGTTTTGGAATAGAGGTTAGTGATATTAAACCAAATTTTTCCAAAGCAGTAGAAAGAAAAAATAAAGTCGTAGAAGAACTTGTAAGTGGAGTTGAGTCTCTCTTAAAACAAAATAAAGTTTCTTTATTCCACGGATTTGGCTCACTTGTCGGTGGACAAGATCTGAATTTTAAAATAAAAATTGAAGGCAATGACAATACTGAAATAACATCAAAAAAAGTAATAATCGCTACTGGGTCAGCACCTGCAATGATCCCTGCTTTTAATATTGATCATGAAAGAATCCTTACAAGTGATGATATCCTAGACCCCAACTTTAAAGTTTTACCTAAAAAATTATTGATAATTGGGGCTGGCGTTATTGGTTGCGAATTCGGCAATATTTTCCGCAGAATGGGTTCTGAAGTCGAAATGTTGGAATATTTACCAACACCTATTGCAACTGAAGAAAAATTGATTATAAGACAAATCACAAAAAAGTTTGAATCAATGGGTATTAAGATACATGTCAGTCAAAATGTATTGAATGTAGAAAATACAGGAAACGGTGTAAAGGCTACAACATGTTCCGCAGATATTCCAAGAGATCAAATCGATTCAGCCGAAAAAACCGAATTTACCGCTGACTACTGCCTTGTTTCAATAGGTCGTCAACGGGTATCTCAAGGACTTAACTGCGAAAAAATGGGCATAAAAACCAATCGCGGACAAATTGTCGTTGACTTGAAAACTCTTGAAACTGACTGCAAAGGTATCTATGCAATAGGGGATGTAACTGGCGGTATTATGCTAGCCCATGTAGCATATTACGAAGCAAATGTGGCTGTGGCTAATGCACTAGCTTCAATTGGAAATTTTGGCGTAGATCCAATGGTCGCTGATTATAGCGTTGTCCCTGCTACAATATTTACAAGTCCTGAAATCGGTTCCGTTGGTATACGAGAAAAAGCCGCTAAAGAAAAAGGTATTAAAACATTTGTTGGCCGATTTGGCTACGCTAGCCTTGGTAAAGCTAAATGTATGGGCGAAGAAGAAGGTTTTATGATGATAATTGCAGATGCAAATACAGATGAAATTCTGGGCGCATCATGTATTGGCGCAGAAGCTCCAGAATTAATAGCTGAAGTGGCTCTTGCTATGAGAAATGGTCTAAAAGTCCATGATATCAGTAAAACTATACACTCACACCCAACAATTTCCGAAATTGTCCAAGAAACCGCTGAGGATGTCCACGGTATGGCAATCCATAAAAAAGGTAGACGTCGCTAACTTTTTTAAACTTATTTTTCAATTTTATTTAATAAGTTTATCTGATATATTCCTCACTTTGGATTTTCTAAAAATAAAATCATTTTCGTATTTTTCATTTATCTTTACTTTTATTTTTTTGTATTCTGTATTTCCATATTCTCTTACTTAATTTTTCAGTTTCATTATATAAGCCACCATTTCTTCGAGTTTTCATAGATAATGAAGATAAAAACTATGTCATAAAAACAATAAAAGGTATAATTTTTGACGAAAATGGTGATATAATTAAAAAAAATATCGTTGATACAAGCTTAATATTACCATTTAATTTAGGTATTATGAAAACTTCAATGAAATATGAAGGTGGGTCAGATACATACAGGTTAGTATTAATAAATCTAAAAACTTTGGAAATTTATAAGACAAGAGAAGAAATCGAGAAAGAGAGGGCTAACAAGGAAAAAGAGAGAATTGGTCTATTAGAAAAAGATTTAAAAGAATTTAAAAACAAGAATGAGATTAAATTCTAGAATTTCTTTTAAATATTTAAATTTAATTCTAATAATTTAAATAAAAAGAGTTAAAAAAAGTCAAAGAGTAAATATTGGATTTCCATAAATCGTTGGAGCTGCCCAATGTAAAATCTCTTTATATTTAATTTTTACAAATCTTCTTGCTTCTCTTAAAGAATAGGCTGCGTTCAATCCACTTTCCAAAGATTTATAAAATTGTATGGCAAGATCTCGAGCAGAATCATCTGCGACTTTCCAATTTGTGCTTATAATTGTTTGAGCTCCGGATAATGTTAATCCTCTGATTATGCCAAAAATTTCCCCACCGCTGATACTAGATGCTTGTCCACTTTCGCAAGCCGATAAATAAAATAATGAGTTATTAGAATGCATTAAACCTAATTCTCTTGCTGTAATAGGGCCATCATTCAAGATAAGCATTGATAGTGATGGGTCTGATTCCATAAAATCTGCATGTCCTGCATAATGGACCACTCCAAATTTATTAGAACGTAAATTATTTTTTAAAGAGTTCAATGTAATACTTTTTCCTAATAATAAATTTGTTTTAATTCCATGTTGACCAATTACCTCATTAATTATTAATACTTCTTCCATTGCTCCATCTAAATCATTAGTAGGATTTCCTAATAATAGAATTTCATTTCCTTTTTTCTCTAAGTGTTTTTGCAACATTATCCTTGTTAAGTCAAGTGAAAAATTTCGAGTTAATAAACATTCCAGACCCAGAAAACCATCCCATTTTCCTGAACTATGTGGGTTCTGTAGAATTTCCCAAGGAATAGCAAACAATTCATGGTGTGGAATAATAATTAATGGTTTCTCTATAGGTGTATTAAGATATTTCATACTAAACTCTGTAGGAATAACCAGTTCAAACAAATCTCTTCCTAATTTTGAGACAATATCTTCATTTAAAGTATCAATTCCCATTTTAAGTTGTTCGATTTTAGATAGTAGTTCTTTATTATTAACTGGTTTAGAATAATATTCTAAATCATGGTTAGAGTTTAATACAATTGTAAAAATTTTTGACATTCGTTTATAATAAAAAAATTCAAGAATTAAAATGTCCATTTTTCCGATAATATCTCTAGACTTATTCACTATACTATAATTTAAAGAAGGTTGAACTTTACCTGGATCTGCGCAATTTTCATAAATTTTTGTCCTAATTTCTCTTAGTTTAATTGAAGCGTCTTTTATTTCTTTATTAATTTTCTTGATTCGTTGTTTATATGATTCAAAATTTATATAATTATTTATATAATCGCTTTTTAATTGAGTAATTTCATCTTCACGTTCTTGAAAATATCCCAACAAAATATTTTCTTTTCTAATAAGGTCTGTCATTTTTGGACATTTATCGATAGTATCAAAACCGTCCATTTTTCTAATTAATTCTCGACTTTTTCCTCGTTCTAAGGAATCGAGAGCATCAATTTTATTATTTTTTAAAATAAATGCATAAGTTAAATCTTCAAGGACTGGAATTACATCTGATTGGAGAGTAGTCCGGAATTGTTCAATTGAAATTTCTTTTTTAATATTTTCAAAAGCATTTGTAGCAAATTGTAATCTAGATATTGCTTGGTCAATTTGATCATTTTGAAGGTAAATCAAACCGAGATGGTGATTACATAGCCCTATACCCTTTAAATCTTCTAGTTCTTGATATAATTTTTCAGATTCTAGATATAATTTTTCAGCTTTTTCATAATTTCCTTCAACAAAAGCGGACACTGCAGTATTAAAACTCCAAAGAGCTTTTGTAATTTTTGAAGTTGAAATTTCTGAGGAAACTGCCATTTTTGTAATTGTTCTTGCTCTTCTTGCTAACTCTTCTTCTGATTCTATGATTTTAAGTTCTTTAATTTTAGACTTATATTTATCAATCAATTCCTTTTTGGAGGTATGTTGGATAATTGTTCCTAGTTCTCGCCAAATTCTCTCTTTTTTTTCGGGGTCTTTTAAAAGTTCTAAGACATTCAAATAAAGATCAATTAGACTATCCCACTGTTTTAAATTAAAAAGTGCCACATTTTTATTCATCAGACTTATTATTTGGTTATTTATGTCATTGTTATCCTTAAAAATCGAAATTGCTCTATCAAAATAGTTTAATGCTTCTGAATTTCTACCAAGTTTTATTAATACACCACCAATTTTATTCAAAAGTTTCCCTAAATCTTGTTTAAATTGTTTTTCACTAATTGGCAGGTCCTTCAAATAATATTCTAAGGCATTTTCAAATTGATTTAATTCTCTATATACCATTGCAATTTTATTAAATAAAATATGAATAAAATCGATCAGATCATTCTCATTGACTAGCGACAGCCCTATTTTATATTGTTTTAAGGCGTCTTCATAATTTTTAGTTTTATATTGGAAATCTCCCAATTTGATATAAAAATCTATAGAATATCTTTTATCGTCCAGTTTATTAAAAAAATCTATTGCTTCTAAATATATATTTTTAACAGCCAATTTATCGTTTGAATATTCTTCAGCTAGATTTTTGTATAGTTCTGGTAGATAACTTATTAAATTATTTTTAATAGCCTTTTGTATTGATTTTTTAAGTAATTTAATAATTTTATTTTTATTATTGGAAGCTCTTGCTTTTACTATTTCAATTAATTCTTTTTTCCAAGGGAGGTCTGATGAAAATGCATTTTCTAGGCTAACTTCGAAATTAGTTGGGATATAATTGTCATAGATTGCTCCAGCTTCATGGGTAATTGATTCTCTTTCTTCGATAGTACTTTGTTCTAGGGTAAACTCCTCCTCAGATGGTGAGATAGCCATTTGTGTTAATTCCATAGGCGGCATATTTGGAATTACATCAGATAAATCTGTAATCTCAAATAGATCTCTACCATCTGCGGTACCAGGATCTATAGAACGAACTTTTGAGATTTTATCCTCAAAAATCGGTGCATTTTTATAATATATCTTATTATTTTCTCTTTTTTTAATAACTAATCCAAAATCTATTAATTGGTCCAATTTTGACCTAATTTGTTTTTTTTTAAATTAGGCATTTTATCAAATAAATCTTCTATAGTTGACTTTCCCAATGTTTTTAAAAGTCGTAAAATGATTAATTCTATTCCCTTCTTATTATCATTCATTTTTCAAATCACTTCTTTTATAGATAATTTTTAAAAAAAGTCTTAAATAATCTTTTTAATTCCTATTTAAAAAATCCTATCATAATTAGTCAATTATAATTATAATTTTTCAATATATTATTTAAGACTTTTTACAAAATTCTATGCTTTAAAAATAAAACATCTTTAATTTTTATTTTTTTCCACTATTTTTCCGCCGCAGTTCTCTATTACTTTTAATACAAGTCCCATCGACCTTCCTAACATCTTTTTTCCTATTTCCATTTCTTTTATTATTCCTTT
>Ga0164318_10005618_pt1 | contig 12125 bp, 15 predicted proteins | sample GuaBasSedimGuay9_FD_113734 | JGI IMG/M metagenome (GOLD analysis project Ga0164318, IMG submission 113734) | Subseafloor sediment microbial communities from Guaymas Basin, Gulf of California, Mexico - Guay9, Core 4571-4, 0-3 cm | ecosystem: Environmental > Aquatic > Marine > Hydrothermal vents... | reverse complement strand
TAAAATAATTCGTAAAATAAAAAGTTGTACTTTTGCAGCCCAATTATTGGTCCTGTAGCATAATTGGATAGTGCACCTGACTACGGATCAGGAGGTTAGGGGTTCGAATCCCTTCAGGATCACCAAAGTAAAGCCTTGTAAGCGAATAGTTTACAAGGCTTTTTTCATTTAGAAAGACTAATAAAAATAATTAATTTGCAAGCGATTTGCAAGCGAAATGATTGTTTTTTATTTTCTTTGATTTCCATCCTTATTTCTTATCTTTCTTTTCCACTTCAAGTAAACTAACTAGTTTTTCAATGCTTTCTGCATTCCTTTTCATTGTATCTGCTTGTATTTCTATTGTTTTCGCTTGTAAACTAACAACTTCCTCAAATTTTGAATTAGAGAGTTCGAGTTCATCAATTTTTATTTGATTGTGAGCAAGTTTCTCGCCTTTATCTTTTTTAGTGTATTTCTCAACCTCCATATTCGTTAATAAAAGTTCGTCAAGAGTAATGTCAAAGAATTCCCTTATACGAAACAATATATCCATATTTGGATAAGAAATTCCTTGTTCCCAGTTTGCAACACTTGTCCTTTTAACATTCAATTTTTCAGAGATGTCTTTTTGAGATAATTTTTTTATTCCCCGCAAATACTTAATGTTCAACTTAAAACGATTCATTATTAAAAATGTGTAGAAAAAGACTAAAAAATAGTAGTGTGTTTAAAATAAAGTAATATGTTTGCCGCATAAAACAAAGCACAATTAATAAATGTTCAACAAGTCAAACTTCCTAAAGCGTTTAAAAATTAAAAACAATAAGAACGAAATACTAATGATATTGAAAGAACTAAACCTGATTCTTGAACATGTATTGCCCATGAACACTATGAATTATTTCAAAATCATGATTTCACAAAACAAGTCTCTTTGTTTTACTCTAACCTTCAGGAGCGCCAAAATAAATGGTGCTCCTTTTTTTTTATTTGAAAAACAAATGTATTAAAAAAATGGATAAATCAACAACAACATTATTAGTAGAGCTTGGAGATGTAGCCAAAGCTATGGAGAAGGCAGCAACAAAGGCTGCAAATCGTGCAGTTGAAGAAGCACTTAAACTCCTTCAACGAAAAGATTGGATTAGAGAAGAAGAGGCATTGGAATATCTAGGGGCAAGTAGCAAGATTGCTCTACGACGCAAGGCTAAGGAAGTTGGAATAATTACTTCCAACGTCGGGAGCGGAATCCTGTATCATCAAGGTTCGATAGAATCGTATGTTGATAGCAGATCCAGTGACAGTATTTCATTAAAATATTAAAAATATGGTCATCACAAGCAAGGGGATAATTGATGATTACGAAAGTAATATGAAAATTGCAAACATACTTCTTGAGATTACTCAAGGTTTGCCTATTACAATACCAAATTTGATACAACTGCTCGAAGAAAGAATTGGGCTAGACTTTGGAGAAGCAACTCATATTTCAATTCGCCTTAATATTACAATGGGACTTATTAAGTTTATTGATGATGATAAGGGTTTGATTGCAATAGACACAAATTCTGTAGCACGCTTGAGCAGGATTAACCAAAACATAAAGGCTATTGAAAAGCAAACTGAAAACCTTAAAATAGAACTTGACCTTATGAATAGAGTTAAGAAAAGGATAGTTAAAGACACAGGAAAATGAGTAAATGGGGGTATGGGTTGATTTCATACAATAAGTAATCAGTCCTGCCCCCTCTCATTAAAAAAACCGAAAAAGGGTAGAATGTCCGGCAAGACCGTACCCTTAATCGGCTAACAAAAAAAGATTGGAAAAGCACCCCTGGGAGCATTAGCCCCTTTTGGTGAGAACCAATCAAACAGGGAGATAACTCCCCCTATTATTTTAAAAATATACTGAAAAACAGCATGATTTCTTTGGGCAAAATTAGCAAAATATATAAGCAGGCAGAATGAATATTTTCAATCCAATACTTGATAGCGATGAGAGCATCTATGCTTACGACCAGTTTACGGAAATATTTAATGCCGACAGAAAACTGGGCGAGCAATTAAGATATAATCACAGATCGGTGATGCGTCTGATGCATAATTTTTTCCGCAAAAGGCTTCAAAGCACGGCTGCTTTAGCAAAGAGAGGAGAAAAGCCTAGCCTAATGCTCCTTAATACTTATCAGCCCATTAGCCTTACAACTAACAATAAGGTAATTGCCAAGTTTGTTAAAGTATCGACAAGAACTGTTCAGCGGCTTATAAAACGACTTGAAGAAGCAAATGTTATAATTAAAGTGTTTCATGGCTGGGAGCGGAACTATACAATAATACTGAACCCATTATTGCTTTTTATTGCAGATGCTTATCAAAAGAATGTTTTTTGGAAACCCGCACCAAATATGGCTTTTTCATTGCAAAAAAAGACAATTTGTCCTCCTAAACATGTATCCTTTGGAAACAGTTTTAATAATAAAATAATACACAGCAAGGACTCAAACAAGTTTGAGAGATTTGAAATAACTGATGGAAACAATAATGGAAACACAGGAAAATGCGCAAATATTTCTTCCATGTCAACAACCGAAAATCCATTAGGTATTAACATGCCTACCAAAATTATTGATGAATGGAAACAAAATATTGTGCCTGTATTAGATCTGCCGCCTGAAAAACATAAGGAATCAAAGATTTTAGTAAAAAGTAATGTTCAGGAGGTGGATTCAGGAAAGACTCACCTGAAAATAATTAAGGCAAACCTTGATCGCCAACAGAATGCAAAGATTCTTACAACAAAAGAGAAAGCCGAGAATGCCAAACTGGAGATAAAAAACATGAGGCGAAGTTATGCTATACTCATGGTGCAGTTGATGATAGAATACCTTTTACCCAAGTCATTTAAAGCGAATAAAGGATATTTTAACGAAGTTGTTGAGTATGTAACCGACCAGTATTTTGGTAACATACAAACATTCATCGGTATTGAGAAGGCATGGAAAGGATATTCTGTTCGACTTGAAGATGCTCGGAAATTTAAACTACAAAATCCAACTTATACACCTTATCCCCGGCCATACTTCGACAAAACAAATCCAAAAGGATTTGACAACCCCGATTGGCATAAAAACAAACGCAAATGGGAAAAGAACAGACGAAATCAAACTGATCAAAGGCGGCTTATGCAATCTATAAGAGCATTCAATAAACTTCCTACTAGCGAAACCTACCAGCAACAGATTGAAAAACTACGAACTACAGTGCATAGTGAATCAACATTCAGGGCATTCTTCAAGATAGTAGCAGACAACAATGGTGGGCAACTACCCAATTTTAATTATAAAATCAATAAAAATGAACAGAAGTGCTTACAATAAAAATCAAAGCCTGACCAGATTAATAGGTGAATATAAAAATCCAACAGGGAAATCATCACGAACTAAATTTACCTATCACTCATATCTGCGATTAGACAGGAAAAGCAGGGAACATGGTATGAGCGCATTACGACTTTATGCCAATAATAACCGAAATGCAATTAAAACGGCTTGTATTAAGTGCAACAAAACAGATGAAATACTGGAAACAATTATTGAGGATCCAAACAACTAATTCATTTTTTAATCAAATAATAAACAATTAAGCATTATGGCAGAAAAAGCAATGAATATTGCAGAAATCGCAAATCGTTATGGGATTTCAGAAAGTAAATTCCGTATAGAGTTCATCAATTGCATTGGACTTGAAGAAGACCTGAAAAAAGCAGGATATGAATATGGAAAACAACGTCTGTTTTTTGGTAAACAAATCGAGATTATAGAAAAATATTTTGGCGAGTTGCCTCCAAAATCAATTTAAAACCAAGCATTATGAACTTCAATTATTTTAATGTGTCGAGATCGACTACAATAGACAAACTCAAAGTACAAAAGAGGGAGTTGAGCAAATTGCACCATCCCGATAAAGAAAGTGGTGATGAAGAAACAATGAGATTGATAAACGAAGAATTCGACATTGCTTCTAAACTTTTAACAATTCGAGAGAAGCGATACAAACAACTAATCGACATTGAACAAAAAGCCATGGCAGGGCTAGTGTTTCTCCAACCTAAAATTGAACCCGAAATTAAAAAAGTTACCAAAGAAACACTTATTAGCATTGTGGGCTCGATTGCACCATCACGTTTTAAAAATTCATGGCTTAAGGGTCTGGAGAAACTATCTCCTTTAATTGACAATGCCGACATAATCAAAATTACTCAAAATGCTTTTGGACTGGCAAAGCATATTGTTAAACCACAATCTCGCAAAACATGAAACAAAACCATCTCCTTTATTTTTATTATATAAATCTTATTGCTTATTACAAAATTAAGTTCTGGCTATACAAACTTGTAATAGACCTAGTTGAAGGTTTTAATAAAGGAGTAAATAACATGGGTTAAAGTTCATTAAAGCAATGTTTCAATTTATTTCTTGCAGATTTTCAAAAAACCCTCTTAAAAAATTGTAGAACACGAGACTGCCTTGGTCTGGTTGGACTAAATAATTGTGAAATTGGTATTATATCAATTAACAGATTTTTATGCAAAAAGCCCTGAGTAATTCTTAGGGCTTTTTTTTGCTTTTCACCAGAAATAATCAATTATTCCTTATTGATTATTGCAATTTCAGAAGAATGCTAAAAACATTTTTTGCAAAACCCAATTCCAGCAAATGCCAATTGTTCAATAGAATAATAAAAAATAATAGCCCAAAAACTGCACTTAAGTTTAGGTAAAAAACAGCCTTTTAGCTCCCTTGTTGAGCACTGTTTTGATACTGATTTTTGATGAATAAATCATGGAACAAACCCGAATACAAAGATTCGATTTTGGTGGGTAGGCATATAGTAGCGCTGCTATAATTTATCACCAAAAAATCACCTCGGATGAGTTTCAATTTTCATTTAAACATTAAAAAAAGAAAACATGAAACGTTTAAGTATCAAATTATTAGTGACTGTTGTAGCAATAGTACTAAGCACAAATTTATCAGCAACAAACCCTATTGAAAATGTAAATTCAGCCACTTTTGTGGAGATTGAGGCAATGAATACAACAATTGAGTTAGGTAACTTGATTGAGAATTCTTTTGCTCTACGATTATTTAGCAGTGAGGAAATAAAGCTTAGTGTTCAAGTTGATGATAATAACCCAAACACTACATCAACAGCTACAGTCCTTGTTGTATCCAATGATGGGGTTGATGAGTTGGGGCCTTATTCAATTACGGAAGGAGAAATATTGTTAGTTACTATTGATCAAAGAGTTTGGTCAGTTCAGGAAATTCAGAGTTCACAAGGAGCTATTATAACTTACTGGTAGAAAAATAACTTCCAGCAATATTTGTTTAATTATATTGTTTTACTTTTGTAACTATATTAATATAGTTAAATGAGTAAGCCCTTAAAAAATAACCAAAAGAACTGCATTCAAAAAAACATGTTGATTCTTTTGGTTGTTTTAGTTTTATATTACCCCCTTAATGCCCAAAACACTTCTTTACAAATTGATACTGCACTAAAAAGAGCGAATACATTTAAAGATTTAAATGTCGATTCTGTTTTTTACTATGCTAACTCTGCTTATAATCTTTCAAAAAGAATTAATCTGCCAAAAAAGGAATATGCTTCATTATTGGTATTGGCTAAAACAAATATTAAGATAGGTGATTACGGGGAAGCAATTAGTAATTTGTTAAAAGCAAAGAAAATTGTGGAACAGAATGAATTTACTGAGTTTTATGTAGAAGCAGATATGTTAATAGGTGCTTCTTACCTTGCAATAGGCTTTTCAAATGATGCATTAAAGTTTTTTCTGGAAGCACAAAATAAAGTAACAGTTAATAGTAAATTTAATATACAAATCAATCTTGATTATTATACAGCTAAATCTTATATAGAAATTAAGAATATAGCCACAGCCAATGATTATTTACACTCAAGTATTGCCTTAGCCATTTCAAATAACTACCCATTAGGTGCTTATAAATCTTACATTTTGCTAGCAAATACAAGTACAAATGGTGATACTATCAATAAGTATATTAGTTTGGCAGACAATATAATTATACAACACCCGGAATTATTATATGAAAAAGCCATCCTAAGAAATAACCAGGCATTACTTAACAAAGCCTTAGGCAATTTTGAACTAAGCAAAACTCAATATTTCGAGGCAATTAAAATGTCCATAGATAATGGTTACCAAGACCATCTAGCCAAAATATACAATAACTACGCTTACCTATTAATGGCCGAAAAGAAGTTAGATAGTGTAGCAATAGTTTTGAGTGAAGCACTGGCAATTGCAAAAACAATACAAAGCACTAACCTGCAAGCCTCAATTTATGATTCATATAGCGATTATTTCTCATTAATAAGAGATTACAAAAATGCCCTTATTTATAAAGATTCCTCAATCATTAAAAGAAGGAAATCTCAAGAAGAGCAACGTATACAAGAATCATTATTCCTTTCGGCAGTTTTTGAAACCGAGCAAAAAGAAAAAGAAATAATTAATAAAGAAAAGGAAATACTTGAGCAAGAAAATCAAATAAATCGTCTGTGGGTTATGCAGTTGGCCGGAATAGCATCCTTAATATTTGTTATTGGACTCGTTGTTTATTTCAGGCAAAAATCCCTATTGAGCAAATCCCGTTTATTAACAGTTGAAAAAAATAAAGAACTTGAAATTGTTGATGCAATGATAAAGGGACAGGACTCAGAGAGAGAACGTTTGGCCATGGATCTACACGATGGTTTGGGAGCCAGTTTAAGTGCCATGCGCTTTATGATTGATGGTTTCTTCTATACGAATGAGAAGTATAATGAACTTGTCGATTTTATTACAAGTATTCACCAAAACGTACGTGAACTTTCGCACCGCATGCAGCCAACTCAATTAAAAAATCTGGGATTGAAGGCAACTATAGGCGAACTGGCAGATACCATAAACAGGTCGAAGAGATTTAAACTTGATTTTGAAACAAATATTGAAAAGCGACTTCCTGATAAACTGGAACTTAATATTTATTATTTGATTAATGAACTAGTCAACAATGCCACAAAACACTCAAACGGCAGTGCAATTAATGTTCAATTATACGAAGAAGAAAATAACATAATAAGTTTATCCGTTGAGGATGATGGTAGTGGTTTTAATCCAAAAGAAGCAAGCAAAGGAATGGGGCTTAAAAACATTGAATCGAGGCTTAAGTATTTAGGTGGGACACTGTTAATTGAATCGAGCGGAACGGACACTCAGTTTTTTATAGAAATACCTATAAAACCATGACAAGGATTTTCCTTATAGATGATCATTCATTTTTAAATAAAGGCATAGAAGCCGTTTTTATCGAAAGGGACTTTGGTATAAAGGTGGTTGGCACATCCACTTCGGGTGAAGATGCTCTGAAACAAATAAAGACACTTGAGGTTGACGTTGTACTTCTGGATATTAATATGCCCGAAATGGATGGTATTACAGCATGCAAATTGATTAAGAAACAATTCCCTAAAATAAAAATTATTGCTTTTACTGGAGAACTCGATCCAAACAAACTACTAAAAATGTGGAAACAGGGGGTTGATGGCATTTTAAGTAAAACATGTGGTCCTGATGATTTGGCTAGTACTGTTGAGACAGTTCTTCTGGGCTTGAAAGTATCAGGAAAAGGTGTGCCAACATTTCTTGATAGAATAGAAGCTGATATAGGACACATCCCTAAACTTACCAAAACTGAATTGGAAGTTTTAAAACTTTTAGGAACAGGACTATTAAGGAAAGAAGTTGCAGAAGAGATGTATAGGTCACAGGATTCTGTGAATTTTCATATTAAAAATATGTATAAGAAATTTAAAACAGACAGAGTACATCGCATTCTTGAAGAAGCAAGAAAGGCAAGGTTTATTAAATAGAGTAAGAACCTATACTTTGAAGTAGTTTAAAAACTACCGTTTTGCTCCCTTGTCGAATAATATTTAATAATTACTTTTACCAATCATTTTAGTATTCAATTCAATTAAGAGAAATGATAAACATATTTATAATTGATGATCACCCAGTTGTAATTGACGGACTTCGAAAAATTTTCGCTGATGGAAAGGATAAAATAAAAGTATCAGGTTCAGCTAACTCTGCCAAAGAAGCACTTCCAAAATTAAAACGCTCTCACGCAAAAGTTGTTTTACTTGATCTGATAATGCCTGAAATATCGGGTATTGAGTTTTGTGCAGTAATAAAAACAAAGTTTCCTGATAAGAAAGTAATAGTCTTAACCGGAGATCTAAATCCTACTCTGTTACAAAATGCATGGAACAACCATGCCGATTCTATTTTAATAAAAACCTGCGGTAAACAGGAATTGGTTAAGACCATAAATGCTGTCCTTAATGGTCAATCAATTGTAGGGGAAGGTGTGCCTGGATTTTTGAATAATAAACCTGTAGTAACCGAAAACATACGAAACATAACGGCAAGTGAAAAAAGGGTTCTAAGTCTTTTGGCTAAGAACAATCGCAGGGATGATGTTGCAAAAATGATTGGAATTAGCCGAAGTGCAGTTAATTTTCATTGCAGAAACCTGTTTATAAAGTTTAAAACAAAAAAAATGCTTGCAGTAATTGAACAAGCAAGAGAAGAGAATTTGATTGTGTGATTTCACACAGGTAAAACTGCATTTCTGGCGGAATTTGAAAAAGGCAGTAAAATAAATTTGCAATACCAAAAAACATTAATAGCCAGAGTCTCTATGAGTTACATTTTTTTAGTAAATTTTATACTATACTTAAGTGTAGGAAAATTTGTACTTGACTTGTATTATAATTTGCATTTACTTTGATAAAGGCTTAAGAAGAATTAAAGCAAAACATGAGACCAAACGAAGAAATAGTTTACAAAACTATCCATTACTTAGGCAAAAATAAATTTGATACGAACAGGCTTTCTATGCTAAAGTTAGAAAGCCAAACAAAACAACAACATAATTGACAGCCTGTATTCTGGATGCATTATTAATTCAATCCAACCTCAAGGTTAAAAACTGAATTCTTGTGCTGTTTATTTAACTGCCTGTTATTATTGGTTGTTTATAAACAGATACTTACAAAATAACAGTGATGTGCTAAAACATTTATATATGTACAGAAAAATAATTTACAGTTTTGCAATAGTGTTTATACTATCGTTTCAGTTTAAAAGTATTGCCCAGCAATACCAGCCTATACCCGATTCCAATGCAGTCTGGATTATTGAGCATGACAATGGTTATGGGGATTGGATTTACTCAAGATTAATGTTAAGTGATTTTCTTGATGACACAATTATAAATGATAAATCTTACACAAAAGTATATGCTCAATTTGAATATGGAGAGATTTATTACAATGGTGGATTCCGTAATAGTGAAGATGGAAAATCTTTCTTTGTTGAATTAAATTCCAATGAAGAAATTCTTCTTAGAGATTTTTCGAAAAACCAAGGTGATACTTTAAGAAATGTGCTTTACGGACAACATTTTGATGACAAATGGATTCTTGATTTTTATATTGACTCGACAGAACTCATTAATAACGGACCATATACATATAAAGTTATGTATTTAAGCACATTAGTAGTAGACACTCTACAAATAACTAATGAAGAACCTTTGGTTTGGATGGAAAAAATTGGAAGTTATGGTGGAGGACTGTTTAATTCCCATGAATATGAATTAGGATCCACTAGATTAAGATGTTTGCAGTTTAATGATACAGTTTATTATGAACACATTTCATTTTGGGATATTATTGAAAATAATATAACTTATAATTTTGGTGAATGCAATTATCCTGTTGGAATCACAGAACAAAATGAAACAGCAATTCAAATATCAGTTTATCCAAACCCTTTTGTTGATAAGTTTAGTATAATTACTGATGCTCATTATAGTATTAACAAGGTGTTCATTATCGATTTAATGGGAAATGTCGTATACAGAAAAATCCTTTCCAATCCTATACCTAAAATCCATATTAAATTGAATAACTACCTTTCAAGAGGTGTTTACTTTTTAAGAATAGAATTAAATAATGAGAATAATGAAACAATTAAACTAGTAAAAAGATGAAAAACAAAAAGACTAATGGTATTTATATCAAAAGAATAGTTCCTCTTCTCATGGTTTTGGTTTTTATACCAAATCTCTTAAACGCACAGTTGTCAAATTTAATTATGAACAGTACTGATACATTATCCCTTTTTGAAATAAAATCAGAAATGGAGATTTATCTTGATAGTTTAAATCTAGTACAAGATAGTGCGATACTTTATTCAGAAGGTGGGGAATATACAGAATATATGAACTTTCTAGATTATTGGGAATCTAGGGTATTTCCACAAGGAGATTTTTCTAAAGTATTTGATACTGATAGTATTTATTATGCATTAACAGAGAATACTTATGATTATTATTCAGATCAACCATGGCATGAGTTAGGGCCTTTTAACAAACCTGATGGCGGATCAACTTTTACTGAAGAAGGTATAGGCCCAGTTGAATACTTATCCATATTTGATGATGGCACTAATGAGTCTACAAGATACATGTTGGTTTCTTCAATATTAGGAGGAGTCTTTTATTCTACAGACTATGGTGAAAATTGGAGCAGTACGGAATCTGATTCACAAACAGGTTTAACAGGTATTAATTGTGCAATATTTAACCCAACTAACCATACCGAATGGTTTGCATCTACTACAGGAAATTCAAACGCTGGCTGGGTAGGCAAGACTGGAGGTATTTATAGAACATCCGATGAAGGTGTAACTTGGACAAAAATTGCAGCACACACTGATATTGGTGGTTCTTGGACAAAGATTTACAAACTTCTTATAGTTCAAAGTAACCCCGATGCACTTTTTGCTGTTACTTCAAACGGTATTTACAAAAGTGCCGATTTTTATTCACCAAATAGTTCTCCATCATGGACAAAAGTAAATAATGGTCTAAGTTATGATCTGGAAGTTAAACCAGACGATAACAATAAACTATACGCTGCTACCTTTTCTGAAGGGGTCTGGAAAGTTATAAATTCAGTTGATGCTGGTAATACTTGGCTAGATTTTACAACCCAGCCACAATTGGTTGAGGATTCTGATACAAGAGGTAATAGTTTTACCTTAGAAGTTTCAAAAGCAAAGCCTGATTACCTGTATTGTCTAGTAAACCAACCAAATTCAAATACAAATGTATATTATTCTGTAATAGATGGTTCTAATAGTTGGAATAAAGTTAATACTCAATCAATATACATGCCTTTTGGTTCTGGACATGCCTTTGGTGTAGATCAAGTTAATAATGGCAACACTATTTTCGTTTCCTATTCCACTGACACAAAAAAATTTGATATTAATGTACCCGGGTCAGGCACAAAAAAATACCAATACCATGATGATGTTGAAGATATAGTTTATCACCCATACAATTCAGGAGAGATTTGGCTTTGTACGCATGGAGGGATGGAAAAATCAATTAACGGTGGTGATAGTTTTGAAACTAAATATTCAGGCATTGCAGTAGCCAATGTTGAAGAAATGGCCACATCAATAACAAATCCAGAAACTATACTCACAGGCCTTTTTCATGATGGGACAATATTAACAATGACCCCATATTCTCATAACTGGAGGCCAGATTGGAATGTTATTAAATGGGGTGATGGTCAAAGACCATTAATTAGCCCAATTGACCAAAATGTGATGTGGGCATCTTCACAAGAAGGTAGTTGGAGTTATTCTGAAGACAGGTTTGTTTCTAGTACATATAAATTTTTGTCATCACAATTTAACACAGAAGGTACTTTAAATAAAATTAACCCAACAATACTTTATAGACATGGTTTTATCTCAAGCACTGATGAAAGAGCCGAAATATATATAACTGATGCGTCAGGTAATCATCGTATTTCATCATTTAATCAGTTGTATCCAAATGGCTATGCAATAATAAACCTCTTTTCTCCTTACACGAACGGAAATCATTTATTAGTAATGCGAATCAAGGGTTGAGAAATCAACAAAAAAAGTTCATAATTTATTGAAAATCAACTAATTAAATTTGTTT
>Ga0164318_10005617_pt1 | contig 12126 bp, 12 predicted proteins | sample GuaBasSedimGuay9_FD_113734 | JGI IMG/M metagenome (GOLD analysis project Ga0164318, IMG submission 113734) | Subseafloor sediment microbial communities from Guaymas Basin, Gulf of California, Mexico - Guay9, Core 4571-4, 0-3 cm | ecosystem: Environmental > Aquatic > Marine > Hydrothermal vents... | reverse complement strand
GCTATCCTGTTGATAGTAAAATTACTTAACCGCTCATTGCTAAAGGAACACTTGAGCGTTGCAGATTCCATTGGATTGGATTGTCTGGTAGAGGTACATAACGCCAATGAAATCACTTTAGCCGTTGACTGTGGTGCGAAGATTATCGGTATCAACAATCGCAATCTGGATGATTTCAGCGTCACCTTGAAGACCTCGGAGGAGTTGGGACAGCTTATTCCCGAGGGAATAATAAAAGTTGCCGAATCTGGAATAGCTGCACCCGAAGATATCAAGCGGCTTCACGCAGTCGGATTCAATTGCTTCCTTGTTGGAGAGGCATTGATGACAGCTGATGACCCTGTCTCTTGTCTGAAGTTATTGAGGGGAGAATGAAGTTCTTTGAAGTAAAAGTTTGCGGACTGACTCGACCTAAAGACGCTGCCTTAGCAGTTCGTTTAGGATGTGATATAATTGGTATGATCTTCTACCGAAAATCTCCTCGCTTGGTTAGCCAGAGTATTGCAAAGTCTATTATCTCAGCAGTGCTACCTACAGTGAGACGGACAGGGGTATTCGTAGACCTCAAGCCAGATGCTGTGTTGAGAGTTGCCTGTCGGCTACAACTGGACTATGTTCAGCTACATGGTAGCTATTCAATAAAGGATATTGATATTGTCCGAAAAGAAGGATTTAAGGTGATTGAAGCTTTCCATGTTGAGACTCAAAAAGACTATGAACGTGTTATGACCAGTCATGCTGACCTGGTACTTCTTGACAACAAGACGACCAGTCAGTCGGGGGGAACCGGACAGAGATTTAATTGGGGAATCGTTCCCCCAAGAAAAATTCCTAACTTGGTTCTGGCGGGGGGAATTTGTTCCAATAACGTTAAAGAAGGAATCAAGCGTTTCTCACCACTGGTGATTGATGTTAATTCAGGGGTGGAATCATCTCCCGGAATCAAATCAGAAACGAAACTTCGAGATTTTTTCTCACTCTGTAACAGGCTGCGATATGGCTCAAAGAAGTAGGAAAACTCCGAACAACAAGGGTCGCTTTGGAAACTATGGCGGTCGTTATGTGCCAGAGACAGTTGTCTATGCGCTTGATGAGTTGGAAGAATGTTTCCATACAATTCGCACGGAGAAGAAATTCAAATCAGAGCTTCGCGACTTCCAAACTTCCTACATAGGTCGTCCTACACCACTCTACTATGCAGAGCGGTTCAGTGAGCATCTCGGAGGTGTATCTATTTATTTCAAACGAGAAGACCTCAATCATACCGGGGCACATAAGATAAACAATACTGTTGGTCAGATTCTACTTGCGCGCCACATGGGAAAGCGACGAATCATTGCAGAGACCGGCGCCGGGCAGCATGGATTAGCCACAGCCACTGTCTGTGCTCGATTTGGTATGGAGTGCGTAGTTTACATGGGTGCTGAAGATATAAAACGTCAAGCCCCGAATGTCGATAAAATGCGCTTGCTTGGGGCTGAAGTTATACCGGTGACGAGCGGCTCCCAAACTCTCAAGGATGCCACCAGTGAAGCTCTTCGCGACTGGGTAACTAATGTACGGAGCACCTTCTATATAATAGGTTCAGTAGTCGGTCCTCATCCGTACCCGATGATCGTGCGCGAGTTTCAGTCTGTAATCGGGAAAGAGACAAAACGCCAATGCAAACAGTTATGGGGAGGACTACCGAATAGTATAGTTGCTTGCGTGGGAGGTGGATCGAACGCTATTGGTATCTTTAATGCTTTTAAGAATGATTCAAGTGTCGAATTGATTGGGGTTGAAGCAGCTGGGTTAGGATTAAGGTCAGGCAAGCACGCTGCGACTCTCACTCAGGGTAAACCGGGGGTGTTACACGGATCATACAGTTATCTCATGTATGACAAAAACGGCCAGGTAATCCTGCCACACTCAGTTTCTGCTGGGCTTGATTATCCAGGAGTAGGCCCGGAGCATTCCTATCTTCACGACATCGGCCGTGTAGAATACGAGTCTGTCACCGACCGGCAAGCTCTTCGGGCGTTCAAGATAGTGTCTCAACTCGAGGGAATCATCCCAGCTCTTGAGACAGCTCATGCTCTGGCTTATCTTATAAAAGCCCGCAATAGATTTCATCGAAATCAGAGAGTCGTAGTTTGTTTCTCAGGTCGCGGGGATAAGGATATGGGCATAATCAAAGAGCAGGAAGAGATGTCGTGACAAATCGCATTCGCTCTCAACTGCAAAATCTGGGTAACACTAAGCTGTTAGTGCCATTTTTTACGGCGGGCTATCCGGATATCTCAACTTCGCTTGAGTACGTTCGCGTAGCAGTTGACAGTGGTGCAGACATAGTTGAACTTGGGATGCCGTTTTCAGATCCACTGGCAGACGGACCACTAATTCAGTACAGCTCCCATCTGGCTTTGAAAAACGGAGTCGATTTGCTACAGATACTTGACGGTGTAAAACAATTGAGGGTTAATGTTGATGTACCTATCGTTCTTATGGGCTACTACAACCCTATCTGGAGCTATGGCGAAGAACGATTCTTGCGCGATGCTTCCTCAGCTGGTGTAGATGGCCTTATTATCCCTGATTTACCTGTCGATGAAGCTAAATCCTACTGTGCCAACATACGCAACAACGATCTGTCAGCAGTATTTCTGGTAGCCCCAACATCTTCTTTAACCCGAATTGAGTTAATCGACAAAAACTCTACCGATTTGGTATATGCTGTTACAGTCACTGGAGTAACAGGTGCTCGCACAGAATTCGGACGAGCTACTGATAAATATCTAACGCGCCTGGCAGCGATGTTGAACAAACCATTTGTGGCCGGTTTTGGGGTTTCGTCGCCACAATCGGCCAGACATCTCTGTCGATATGCCAATGGGGTCGTGATAGGGTCGAAGTTAGTGTCTTTGATACGGGATTCTCGAACAACACGAGCGTCATTTACAAATGTTGGTCAATTCCTGAGTAAAGTTCGGAGAGCACTGTAATGAATGACAAGTACTTACATATATTTCGTTTTCATATAGAAGAAACCGATAACGAGTTACCACCTCTGTTAAGCCAAAACACAGATCGTCTTGACATTGCTTCGGCTCTCAGATATGTTGACATGATTCAAGTTAGTGTGGGTTGATAAAAATGAGTAGTATGTGAAAAGATTGTCACCCTCTACTTGGATAGTTAGAGTAGTAAATTCAAATTGGATTTGAATGTTGTGAGCAAGGATAAGTTCAAACAGCATTTCGCTAACATCATCGCTGATGCATTCCAAAAATGCTATCCCGAAAAGTATGAGGAAATAGGTCACTATCAGGTATTCGACCCCGACTTCATCTATGATAATCTTGAAAAACCTAAAGATCCAAAGATGGGGCGCTTTGCATTACCTGTGTTTCGTTTTGCTCGTCTTCTTAGTGATAAACCACAAGAAATCGCTTCAAAAGTAGCCCAAGCTGTTGACGAGGGCATAGCAGGTAACAAAAAGCTGGTTACTGTGACGGCTGCAGGTGGTTTTCTCAACGCAAAGGTAGATTTCAATACGCTAACGATGGAGACGCTGCAAGACGTTCTGGATAAAGGCAAACGCTACGGGACAAGTACAGTTGGCGAGGGACGTACGGTTCTGGTTGAGTATTCCTCGGTCAATATTGCCAAACCGTTTGGGATTGCGCACTTGCGTACCACCATACTTGGTGCTTCATTGCGGGAGATATTCAAAAAACTGGGCTACAATGTTGTCGGCTTGAACTATCTCGGTGATTGGGGTACGCAGTTTGGTAAGCTGATTGTTGCTTATCTCAAATGGGGGGCAGATATTTCTAAAGATGATCCTTGTCTAATTGATAAGCTCTTCGAACTCTATGTTCGTTTTCACGCTGAAGCTAAACAAGACGAATTGCTCGACGAGAAAGCGCGAGTTGTTTTCAAAAAACTTGAGAATGGAGATACGGACACAACAAAGCTATGGAAGTTGTTCCGGTCCCGTTCTATTGAAAAGTTCAAACGTATCTATGATCGTTTGGGGGTAGAGTTTGATCTCATTATCGGTGAGTCAGACCTCAATGACAAAATAGAACCTATTATCGAGCGACTTGAAAAGGCCGGTCTAAGCCGCATATCTGAAGGTGCGCTGGTCGTCGATCTCGAAGATACCCAGTTGCCGCCGTGTCTTCTTAAAAAGGCGGATGGGGCAACTCTTTACGCTACGCGCGACATTGTCGGTGCCTTCTGGCGATTTGAAAAATATCAGTATGATCAGTCTTTATATGTAGTAGCAAATTCGCAGAGTGACCATTTCAAACAGGTTTTTGGTGTCATCTCTAGACTCGAAGAAACCGAACATACTCCAGAGGATGAACGTCTTGCCCCCCGGCTCAAGCACGTTGATTTCGGCTGGGTTAAGTTCGGTGACAAGACGATGTCCACTCGGTCCGGGAATGTGATCCCTGTCGAGGATGTCGTCAACAAAGCGGTTTCACTCGTAAAACAAATGATCATAGAAAAAAATCCTAACCTTAAAGCTATAGATAAAACTGCCCACATGGTTGGGGTTGGAGCAGTTAAGTTTTCGCAACTATCAGTCAAGCGCCTAACCGATGTCAATTTTGATTGGGATGCGGTTCTCAGCTTCGAAGGTGAAACCGGACCATATCTCCAGTACACCCATGCACGGCTCTGTTCGCTGGAGCGTAACTACGATAAGGATATTAAATCCGATATCGAGGTAACTCTACTGGCTGGAGAAGAAGAACAACGGATAGTTGAATTGCTCGCTGATTTTCCGGAAGCAATTGCTGATGCCGTTCGCAACTATGATCCGTATTTCATAGCCACTTATCTATTAAGGCTGGCCGGAGCCTTCAACAAGTTCTACCAGCGTAAGACGCCTGATGGTCGTATCGATAAAATTATCTCTGACGATGTAACGTTGACCTCGGCTCGTATGGCACTGGTGACATCTGTGCGTACAGTAATCGGCGAGGGGTTACATCTGCTTGGCATACAGGCTCCGGAGGAGATGTAGCATGGGATATCAGATATATTTACATGTAATACAACGTGTAATTGACATTATTGAAAACAACCAATCACTAAGCGACATCCTCGCCGCTACTGCCAGGAGTTATAGATGCTTATCGTAATGGAGACCTCCGCCCCGAAAAAAGCGATTGACAACGTTTGCAAACTAATTGAAGAAATGGGACTTTCGGCTCACCCGATGCCTGGCGCTCAACGTACAGCTATTGGTGTTACCGGTAATAAATCGCAGATCGATTCCGATCGCATAATGACTCAGGCAGGTGTCAGGGAAATAATCCATGTCACCAAGCCATACAAGCTTGTCAGCCGGGAGTTTTATCCGGAACCGAGTGTGATTGAAGTTGGGGACGTTAAAATCGGCGGGCCAGAGTTCATTATAATGGGGGGACCTTGCGCAGTCGAAAACCGCGAACAGACTTTGATAATAGCAGAAGCAGTATCAAAGGCAGGTGCAAAAGTATTACGAGGTGGTGCCTACAAACCGCGCACATCACCCTACTCCTTTCAAGGTTTGAAGGAGGATGGATTAAAAATTCTTGCCGAGGCTCGTGATAAATTCGGACTGAAGATAGTCACTGAAGCGATAGATACCGAAACGATAGACCTTGTCTCTGACTATGCTGATATCGTACAGATCGGCGCTCGAAATATGCAGAACTACTCGCTTCTGAAAAAAGCAGGTCGTCAGAAAAAAGCGGTACTGCTGAAACGAGGGTTTGCGGCCACAGTAGAGGAACTCCTTATGGCGGCGGAGTACATCATGGCCGAGGGGAACTCCAAGGTTATTCTATGCGAACGCGGTGTGCGAACCTTTGCGGATCACACTCGTAACACACTTGATTTATCAGCAGTGCCTTTTGTGAAACGCACCAGCCATTTACCCATCATTGTTGACCCCAGCCATGGAACAGGTAGAAAAGAAAAAGTCATCCCGTTATCACGAGCAGCTATCGCGGTCGGGGCGGATGGATTGATCATCGAGGTTCACCACGATCCAGCTAACGCTCTTTCCGATGGGCCACAGTCAATAAGTCCAGAGATGTTCGAGCAATTGGTGCATGAAATGAGCACTCTGGCTGGTGTGCTTGGACGTACATGCGGATGAGGGAACTTAATCCAATTAAGAAAATCTCTGGAACAATATGCGTCCCGGGAGACAAGTCAATTGGTCACCGAGCGGCACTATTATCGCTTCTGTGCTGTGAGCCGGTAGTTATAACCAATTTCCCGGGTGCTGCAGACTGCCAGAGTTCTTTACAAGCAGTCCAGAAGTTGGGGGTGAGCGTTGATGTGGACGGCAATATGCTACGTCTGTCCCCCCCAACATCTATCCAACCTGATCCTGACACCTTAATCGAATGCGGGAATAGCGGTACCACAGCACGCCTGATTTCGGGTATCATTGCAGGGACACCTATTGAAGTAACAATTACCGGAGATGAGTCATTATCGTCACGTCCCATGAAAAGGATTATCGATCCGCTCACTGAGATGGGGGCGGAGATATTCTCCGATGATGGGCACCTGCCTTTGCGTATCAGGGGGGGGAAACTGATTTCTTTTGAATACCGTCTACCAGTGGCATCAGCCCAGGTTAAATCGTCTTTGCTGCTCGCAGGGTTAGCATCCGGATGTTCAGCCACAGTTCGTGAGGATACGATTACGCGCAATCATACAGAAATCATGATCAAAGAGCTCGGGGGTGAAATACAAGTTCGAGATATTAAACCAGTTTTTATGACTGATCCGAAAGACCCTCGCAAACGCAGGATGCAGATGCCAGAGTCCTTTAAGAGGGAAATTGTTCTCCCGCAACGTGCAAAGCTAATAGGAGGAGAAATCGATATCCCGGGTGACATTTCCACCGGCGCATTTTTCATGGCAGCTTCGGCTATTAGTGGTGGTCCGCTTACAATTGAAAATCTTGGACTTAATCCCACGCGTACAGCTTTCCTTGATTACCTGAAATCAGTTGGAGCCAAGGTTGATATAAGTGACCGCAAAACCGTTTCGGGCGAACCTAGAGGAACCGTTACAGTAACTGGTGGCAAACTCAAACCCCGCCGAATAAGCGGTGAAACAACGGTAGGTCTAATTGACGAAATTCCAATTGTAGCTGTTATAGCAGCTTTCACTCCCGGTACCACTATTATCCGTGATGCAGCCGAATTACGAGTGAAAGAATCTGATAGACTCGAAGCTATTGCTTATAATCTTAAATTGATGGGTATTAAGTGCGGTGTTCTCGAAGACGGACTAGCGATCAAAGGTGGTCAGGAGCTCTCAGGAGCCGACTTTAGGAGCTTCGGAGATCATCGCATAGCCATGGCTTTTTCTATTGCCTCGCTATTTGCTGTGGGACCTTCAACTATCGATGACGAATCAATTGTTGAGGTTTCCTGTCCGGAGTTCTACGATCTATTGGAGAAAATTAGGGGATGAGCGCCTTTAAGTTTGGACTAATCGGTCAAAACATAGCCTATTCCAAATCTCCCGCTATCTTCAAAGTCATATTCGAGAGCAAGCAGGTTGAGGGAGAGTTTGATATTATTGATGTTAAGCCAGAACAGTTCGGAAAAAGGATGGCATCATTAGCCAAACATGGATACCGAGGGATATCAGTAACCGTACCATACAAAGAAACGATAATCAAGTACACAAGCAAACTTGATCGCCGGGCTAAAGTAATCGGTGCAGTCAATTCATTAGTGTTCGATGGGGATATAGTTCTGGGTTACAACACAGACAGTTATGGCTTTGCACTGCCGTTAAAAGAACACCAACAAACACTGAGTGGCGGAGCCGCCATATTGATAGGCAATGGGGGAAGCGCTCGAGCAGTAGCTTACAGCCTGAGTTATGATTTCGGTATCAGGCAGATATTTGTAGCGGGTCGTAATGATAAGCATCTCGATATTTTTAAGGCTAACATGGCGAAATCGTTGTCGGGGGTCAATATGGAGACTGTGCTTTTGAATCATTTGAATGAATATGCACAAAGCTCTAAGATATCACTTGTGGTCAACTGTACTCCTCTGGGCGGTCCCAATCATGCGGATGAATCACCGGTACCAGATGAGTTTACCTGGCCACGTGAAGGTATATACTATGATCTCAACTACAACACCAACAACTGCACACTTGGGTTGGCTCGTGAAGCTGGAATAAAGGTCATTGATGGAAGACGTATGTTAGTGGGACAGGCACTGCGCTCATATTGGCTGTGGACTGGCCAGGATGTTTCTTTTAATAATATCTACGAGAAAATGGATTTCGATGGATAAATCGCTCAACATTTTCCTGATCGGGTTTTCCGGCTCCGGCAAATCAACCGTAGGACCGATTCTGGCACGTTTAGCCAAGGCTTGTTTTATAGACAGTGATGATCTTATTGAAGAATGTTTTGGGAAACCGATTGGCCGTATATTTGCTGAAGATGGTGAGCGCGTTTTTCGAAGAGCGGAAATGGATGTGATTAATGAAGTTATTTCCTCAAAGAGCGGACGAAGAGTCATTGCTCTGGGTGGTGGTGCCTTCGAATTAAAAGAAAACTGGCAGAAAGTTAAAGAACACGGCATTGTTGTCTATTTAAGCTGCTCAGTGCGGGAATTATATAAACGTCTGAAAAATGATTCTGATCGACCATTACTAAGAGTGCGATTACAACCAGGAGAGAGCAAAAGACAGGCAAAACAACGACAGATCACTGCGCTGCTTAACAAACGGAAAAAACATTATAGCCTAGCTGATATAAAAATCTCGACAACGGAGAAAAGCCCTTCGGAGGTCTCCCGCCACATTCTAAAAAAGACTAAGGATTTGAATGCGTAAAGTAATAGTACGCCTCGCCGAACGGAGCTATCCGGTGATAGTCGGTATCGGGGATTGGAAGCATGAACTATCACGACTAGTAAGTCACGTTACAAAGCCACATGGGAAATTATTTGTACTATGTGATGCTCAGTTGTATGCCCTTTATGGGAGTGACATAATATCAACTGTAGAAAAAGCCAATGTGTCGGTATCTGAACTGGTGTTACCGGTAGGTGAGCGAGCCAAAACACTGACTCAACTCAGGCATGTGTACGGATACTTGCTTGACAGTCAGATCAGCCGTAACGACTTCATTCTGGCATGTGGTGGTGGTGTAACCAGTGATCTGGTTGGTTTGGCTGCTGCTACGACCTTGCGAGGGGTTCGCTGGGGTATTTTATCATCGACATTGTTGGGTATGGTCGATGCTGCCATTGGCGGTAAAACCGGAATTAATCACAAGCAGGGCAAAAACCTGCTGGGGACAATCTGGCAACCTTCTTTTGTAATCTGCGATTCAAGTTTCCTGCTGACCCTTCCGAAGCGACAACTAATTGCGGGATTGGGCGAGGTGGTCAAGTATGCCGGTCTGGCTACACACGATATGATTAGTGCGTTAAACCGATACTTGAAATCAGAAGACATGTATGACCAGAAGCAACTAACCCAATTGATCTACCTCTCGGCGCAATATAAAGCGGGTATTGTCTCGAAGGATGAGCGAGAGAGTAGCCTTAGAATGGTGCTCAATCTGGGGCATACATTTGGACACGCTATCGAGCGATCGCTTGGATATGGCCGTCTTTTACATGGCGAAGCGGTCTTGCTTGGATTACTGGCTGCGGTCGAACTCAGCGGCAGACTCAAGAAGGCACGAATTCGAAGACTGAGCGAATATCGCGACGTCATCTGTCGCCTTATCGAATTAATACCGCATCATAGCATAAATATAGAAGAAACGTTAACAGCTATGTCGCATGACAAGAAGAGGCTTGGCAACAATCTGAGATTTGTTCTGCTCGATAGTCTTGGTCGACCGGTAATTGTCGATAATGTTAAGAAGAATGACATTCGCATGGCACTGAAGGCTGCGCTGGCGGAATATTGATCTGCGGAGGCACAATATGTCACGTATTCTAATTGTAAATGGTCCTAACCTCAATATGCTTGGTAAAAGAGAACTTGAGATCTATGGTACAGAAACGCTTGATGAAATGAACAAGCGCTTGGCTGAGATAGCGGAAGAACTCAAGCTGGAGGTTCGCTTTTTTCAGTCGAACTCCGAGGGTGACTTGATTAACTTTATCCAAAACGAGAGTCCGGATGCAATGGGTTTGATAATCAACCCTGGCGCTTTGACGCATTACAGCTATGCTCTCGCTGATGCTATCACAGCAGTTGACATTGAGACTGTCGAGGTGCATATATCCAACATATATACCCGTGAGGAGTTCCGACATAAATCTGTGATTTCTCCTGTTGCATCGGGTCATCTGGTTGGGTTTGGTTTTTATGGTTATGCTATGGCGTTGTCGTATTTTGCCGATATGAGTAAAAGTGATTAAGACTATGCGTCAGCTATTATTCACATTCGCGCTCAGCGTGACACTGTTGTTGGTATCCTGCCAGGAAACTACTGTAACCCGCGAACAAGTGCTAATAGCGCTTGACTCGCTGGAACACAAACTTGAGTGGTTGGAGTACAAGACAAGCCAAGAGAAGTGGGAATTAAACACCACAGGCATTTCTGATTCACTAAATTATTATCGTGGGTTATACGAATATGTGGTTACTGATCCCGATCTGCTTCGTGTGCTGGAGCAGGGACGACGACTCTTGCACGACGACGAAGCCCTCTGGCGGTGTGAATTGATGCATTCATCTGTTGTTTTACAGCAGGTTGAGTTTTCACCTAGTGTTGCTAGCTTACGAGATTCCCTGCTTCAACTCGGTCTCAATCTACACCCACAAACCCCTTATGATGTTAATAAATTATGCTGTATTGAACATGATCCAGATCGACGAGAACAGACCTATAGAACGCAAAATGCAATGGGGGAGGAGTTTGCCAAAGGGATAGGGCAACTCTTTCGGTTACGAAATCAGGCAACCCGCCGACTGGGATACAACAACTGTCTGGCACTTTCGTTAGCTCAACAGGGTCTGATGGCGCAGGAATATTTGAAACTTCTTGACCGATTAGATTCACTAACTGCTGCTGCTTATGGGGAGATAATTCAAAAAATGCAGTCTCAGCTTGGAAGCAATCCAATCGAAATATGGGATATGGCGTTTGCTTATCGCGATGTGAATCAACGTGTGGATAGATATCTCCCAATTGATTCTCAGCTTCCATTAATCGAGAGAAGTCTTGAGAAAATCGGGTTCGATTTGGACAAATTGCCAATTTATCTTAGCATTGAACAGTCAAATGTAAGAGGGGGGATAGTTGAATACCTGCCAATAAAACCGCCCTATGATGTAAGACTAACGACTAATCTTTCAGGAGGTTTACACAATACACGGGTTCTGCTTTACAATATTGGACTCGCGCTCCATCAAACCCATATCTTTCAAGAACAGGCTCTTTATATTAATGCTTTACCGATTGTCTGGGCTGAGGGCATGGCTCAAACGATAGCAGCTCTTTGTAATGACGAAGAGTGGTTAACTGGATATGCTGGCCTTCCGCAATCACTGGTTGAATCCTATAACGTAGCCCACAACGAGCAGAACATTATCCGATTGCGCATGACACTGGTTGATCTGATGTTTGAGTATGAAGCCTATACCAATCCTAATCGTGATCTGAACAAATTATACTGGGACCTTTTCGAACGTTACATGATGTTGCCCCGTCATGACGATATAAAACCCTGGGCTACTGTCACCAAATATGTGATGCAACCAGCTTCTATGCCTAACCACTTGATTGGTGAGATGATTTCAGCTCAGATAGTTTACGAAATTAAGCAACAGTATACTAGTCTTTCTGATAATACAGCAATTGGTTCGTATTTGAATCAGAACTTTTTCCGCTTTGGTATCCGCTATAATTGGCGCGACCTATTGGAACGTGGCACTGGGGAAAAGCTTAATCCTGAATATTTAGTTCGGGGCTTGGGAATCTGAGCGATTAACTCACAAACTACAGTCCTAACAGAAACCCAACCTGCAGGCCTAAGTAGGTCGCGTTGAAATCTACTTCACCAATATACGGCAGCCGATCACTACCCTTAGACATAATTACAGTATAGAAAACTTCGATGCGTGTTG
>Ga0164318_10005616_pt1 | contig 12126 bp, 6 predicted proteins | sample GuaBasSedimGuay9_FD_113734 | JGI IMG/M metagenome (GOLD analysis project Ga0164318, IMG submission 113734) | Subseafloor sediment microbial communities from Guaymas Basin, Gulf of California, Mexico - Guay9, Core 4571-4, 0-3 cm | ecosystem: Environmental > Aquatic > Marine > Hydrothermal vents >... | reverse complement strand
TGTAGGACCGGGGCGTGGTTCTGCTGCGGGATCACTTGTAGCATATTCGCTTGGGATCACCGATATTGACCCGATGCCGTATGGTTTACTTTTTGAGAGATTTCTAAACCCGGAACGTATCTCCATGCCGGATATCGATATGGACTTCTGTCAGGCACGTCGCCAGGAAATATTGGATTATGTGGTAGAGAAATACGGACGTGTGAACGTGGCGCAGATTATTACTTTTGGTAAGTTACTTGCAAAAGGGGTCATCCGTGATGTAGCACGTGTTCTTGATATGCCTTACTCTAAAGCAGATGCTATGGCAAAACTTATTCCTGATGAACTTGGAATCGATCTCAAAGGTTCTTATGAAAAAGAACCTAAGATCGCAGCACTTCTAGAGAGTGATCCTCAGGCAAAACGTACCTGGGAGTATGCACTGGCATTGGAAGGTCTCAATAGAAATGCCGGGACACATGCTGCGGGTGTAGTGATCTCCAATGAGCCGCTTTGGCAAAAAACACCGCTCTTTAAACCGACGGGACTTGATACCCTTGCAACGCAGTATTCAGGTAAGTATGTAGAAGATGTGGATCTCATCAAGTTTGACTTCCTTGGACTTAAAACATTGACCGTTATTGAAGAAGCATTGCAACTGGTTGAACGTAGACACGGGAAACGTATTAACTTTGTAGAAGAGAATATCGAAGACAAAGAGGTGTATGATTACATCGGTACGGGTGAGACACTTGGCCTTTTCCAGATAGAGTCAGCAGGTATGCAGGATTTGGCTAAAAAGCTAAAGCCAAATGGTTTTGAAGATATCATTGCGATGCTTGCTCTTTACCGTCCCGGACCTATGGAGTCGGGGATGCTTGATGACTTTGTTGAAAGAAAACATGGTCGTGCGGAGATTACCTATGCATTTCCTGAGTTAGAACCTATCTTGAAACCGACTTACGGGGTCATTGTTTATCAAGAGCAAGTTATGCAAATTGTGCAGACCATCGGAGGGTTCAGCCTTGGTGGTGCCGACTTGGTACGTAGGGCAATGGGTAAAAAAATTAAAGAAGAGATGGACAAACTACAGGGTGAATTTGCAGATGGTGCAGTAAAAAAAGGTTTTGACAGACAAAAAGCCTTTGAACTCTTCGACCTCATTGTGAAGTTTGCCGGATACGGTTTTAACAAATCACACTCTGCTGCCTATGCTATGATCACTTTCTATACATCCTACTTGAAGCATTACTATCCTACAGAATTCATGGCGGCGATCTTGACTTTAGAAAAGAACAATACAGATAAAGTAGTCAAGTATGTGGATGAAGTAAAACATATGGGAATGAAACTTCTACCACCAGATATCAATAAATCAGGTTTAGTGTTTGAAGCACGTAACATTGAAGGTGATGAGGTTGTAATGTTCGGTATGGGTGCGCTTAAAGGTGCAGGGGATATCGCGATAAATTCTATGCTTGAAGCCAGAGGTAATGACGAATTTAAAGACCTCTCTGATTTTGTCTCTCGTATTGATTCGAGTAAAGTGAACAAAAGAGTGGTTGAAGCACTGGTCAAAGCAGGAGCCTTTGATAGTTTTGGATATTCTCGAAAAGCGATGCTTTCACAGTTGGAAGATATTATCGATATGGCTAAAAAAGCAGGAGATGCAAAAAAACAGGCGGTGAATTCTCTCTGGGGCGATGATGAAGAGATGACATCTGTAACACTTGAACTCAACCATATAGAAGAGTTTGAACCTATGGAGATACTTGAAATGGAAAAAGAGTCTCTTGGATTCTATGTTTCTGGACATCCACTTGATAAATATCGTGAAACGCTGGATGGTATTGAGTACACATTGAGTTCTGAGATCGATGATCTGGCAGATGGGTCACAGGCAATGTTCATAGGGAAAATTGAAGGTATTGTAGAAAAGATTTCTAAAAAAGGGAATAAGTTCGGAATCGCCAATATTATGGATCTGCATGGAAACATTGAATTGATGCTTTTTGAAAATAGACTTAAAGAGTTAGATGAAGATTTTGATCTGACCAAACCTATTGCCTTTAAAGTGAAGATCACCAAAGATGGTGATTTTACCCGTATGAATATCTTAAAGATTTCGTCACTCAAAGATGCAAAGAAGACAAAAATCAAGGTACAAAAAGAAGAAAAACATACACCGGAACCTGTGCAGCCACCACTCGTCTTGGCTCTGAATCTTATGCCTGATTCAAAAACAGTGGAAGATCTTATGTGTCTGGTTGAACGCTATCCAGGTAAGCGACCACTGGAATTGCATATAAAGTCAAAACTTGCAGATGTGATCATTGAATCTAAAATGAAAGTGAGTGAATTGATCTTGGGAGAGGCTAAGGAGCTTGGTGTTTATTTGGAAGAGAATTTAAGTGTTGAAGGATAAATATGTCAAACAGTGATGATGAAAAAGCTTTTAGAGTTTTAGAAGAAGCAGTGAATAAGGCACAGGCGTCACTAGAAAAAACAAAACATTTTCAACCTTTTTTAATGTTGCTGAATGATACGGGTGAAATAGAAGTTTTCGAGAATGAAATCGAAGATTCCGGTAAGAGCTACACTTTACTTGAAAATATTTTAAAAGAATCCATAAAAATGGGTGATATAGATGTTATGATTTTGGCTGTCGATACAGTAATACCTGAAAACTTTGCGGGAGATATTCCCAATGGTATTCGTTTACATTTGGAAGAGAAGTGTCAGATAGAGAAAAAAATAGCTGCAAGATTTCTTTATGTACCTTATGAATTATGCAAAGTAGAAGAGGGTGAAATGTATGTAAAACTTCACACGCCCATATCAGTAGGTTTTCCTGCTGAGTATATTGTTAAATAAAATTAAATCTATTTTTGTTCTAGGAGTATAAGCTATTATTTTTGATAATGCTACAATTAATTAAATTGATATATAAATTATAATATAATTATTTAGAATGATTCAAAAAAAGGACTATTTATGAATAAAAATATGATTATCTTACCTATATTAGTAATTAGCTTCTCCCAAATACATGCAGAAGATCCCCGTGATCAAGTGAGAAATGAGATTTTGAAGTCGTTTGATGAAGCAGATCAAGCACGTCAAACTACTATAAATGAGCTTCAAAAGACAGTAAAAAGTATAGAAGATGCACGTGCGCACAGAGATGGTGAAAATCGAACAGAGACAAGTACTGAAACTAAAATTGTTGAATCTCAGGCAATTGCTAATATTTCGCAATCTACAGCTACAGTTGAAATAGCTAAAATACATGCAAAAGGTAAGATTGTTAAAGCCATTGTTAGAGTTGAAGGTATGGAATCAGCTAACGCTGCTCCTGTAAAAATAGAAAAAGAAAAAGCTTTGGCTGTAAAAAAGATAGTAAAGGCTATTGCTAATGTTGAAATTGTAAAAACAAAAGCAGCAAGAACCATTATGGAAGCTACTAAACAAGTTGAGATCAGCAAAACACAAGATAAATATAATTTACTGGATGATGCTTCAGCACTGAAAATAGCAAAGAATATCTCTGCCGTTAAAATAGCCAAATCAGTTTCTGCTGTAGAAATTACCGAGGCGGTATCAAAAGTTGAAATAGCCAAAGCGCTAATGGATGAAAATATTGTGTTGTCTATGAAAGAACAATACAAAGATCTGACTTTAGATGAGATCAAATCCAAAGCAAAAGCAGACATCTCTACTATCACAGCAAGAATGGAAGTTATGCGTGCAAAATCTTTGTCTGATATTGCCCAGATAGTCTCTTTTGTTGAAATTGCCGAAGCAATCAAAAAACAAAATGAAAATAAAGAAGAGATCGAAAGAGATGACAAAAGATCAACATATCCAAAACAGTTAATTAGATTTAATACAAAATAATTAGAGAAAGTGTATATCTGTGTAAAAAGGATTTAAATACATTTGAGCTTATAGTGCAAAATAAATAGATTTGATATATCATTTATATTTTTGTTAAGATAAGCTAAAATATGTCAAGACTTATTATTAAAGAGGGTAATATGAGACTAAACATTATACTGGTATCGTTGATGTTCTTAGCAGGATCTGCATATGCAGATCTGACTCAGACAAATGCTGAAGAGCACAATTCAACCATTGAGTTGAAAAACTCTGAAATATTGTTGCTTAAAAAGAGAGTTGAAAAGCTTGAAGCTGAACTTGCAAACTATAAAAAAGTGAAGCCCATTGCAACAAAAGCAGTAATTCCTATAAAAACGATTACCCCAAAAAAAGTATTGAAAGGTGAGAAATTCATAGCCGGAACATCTGAGCCTAAAAAACTTACCGCCTATTATGCTTCAAACTCCCAGACAATAGAGGAGCTTAAATTAAAACTTCAAACAAATGGTTTTGATATTTTGGCTATTGATGAAATATTTGAAAATAAAACAGTCATTAGTTTTACAAATGAAGAGCTTCAGAATACCAATAGCTTTTTATCTGTTTTACATATGTCAGTCAACAATGATGTTGAAATTCGTGTTCAAAATCCTTCTTATTTTGGAGCGGCATTTCTTCAAGATAAATTTATCTATGGACAATTTATGGAGACACTGAAAGCATTAGAATCAGTGCTTGGAGACATGTATGAAGTAAAAGATAAATACGATTTATCTGATCTCCCGAAATATCATTTTATGTTAGGTATGCCACATTTTAGAGATATGATAGTGGTAGCAAGAGGAAGTGACATTCTTGAAAAGATTGCAGAAACAAATACAACAAAATATATTTCCTATGTATTAACGTTACCAAACGGCTCAACTCTTGTAGGTCATAAATTAGATCATAGTACATATGATTACCTTAAAAAGATAAAAGCAGAAAATAATGTACAAATATTCCCTTATGAAGTAATGATCAAAGATGAAAAAGCAGTTATGCTTAGTCCTAAGTATTACTTGGCGCTTTCACTCCCTTTGCTTAGTATGACAGACTTTCTTAAAATTGCTTCCGCTCCGGATCGAATTGAGAAAGAAATAAAAATAATATATGAAAAAGAGAAAGACTCCACTCCTAAAAATTGATTGGATTTGTAACATACTATTCTAACAAGATAGAGATTTATATGTGTAGTATGGAAACAAACAATAAAGATAACTTTTTGCTAACACGTAGTTTAAATAGTTTAATTATGAAAAAGTGCTAAAATTCTATCACTAACAATCTAATTTAAGGAATATAAATGTCAAACTTACCAAAAATCATATGGTCAAAAATAGATGAAGCGCCAGCACTTGCTACCTATTCATTGTTACCAATAGTAAACGCTTTTACACAAGCAGCGGGTGTATCTGTTGTCACTTCAGATATCTCACTAGCAGGTAGAGTACTTGCAGCTATGGGTCTTGCAGAAGATGAATTGTCTAAGCTTGGAGAAGTGGTTCTTCAACCAGATGGAAACATTATTAAACTTCCAAACATCTCTGCCTCTGTAGGGCAACTTAAAGATTGTATTGCAGAACTTCAAGGTCAAGGTCACGATATTCCTAACTATCCTGAAAATCCGGCAAATGCTGAGGAAGAAGCGATTCAAGCGAAGTACAGTACTTGTCTTGGTTCAGCGGTTAACCCGGTACTAAGAGAAGGAAACTCAGACAGAAGAGCTGCCAAAGCAGTTAAAAAGTTTGCACAAAATCACCCACACAGACTTAAAGCATTCCCTGAGAATCCAAAGTCTTATGTTGCACACATGGCTGGTGACGGAGATTTCTACGGAAATGAGAAGTCTGTGACTATGACTAAAGCGCAAAAAGTAACTATTGCTCTTAATGGAAAAGAATTGGCTACGATCGATGCTATGGATAAAGAAGTTTTAGATGGTACATTTATGTCTGTTGCAAAACTTAAAACATTCATTGCTAAAACAATTGAAGATGCAAAAGCAAACGGTGTTTTATGGTCGATCCACCTTAAAGCAACCATGATGAAGATCTCTGATCCAATTATGTTTGGTCACGCGTTCACAGTATTCTTCCAAGATGTATTTACAAAATATGCAGATACATTTGCAGAGTTAAATGTTAACCCTAACCAAGGTATGTCTGACTTGGAGCAAAAAATTGCCGGTCATGCTTTAGAAGCTGAGATCAAAGCTGCATTCCAGGCAGTAGTTGAGTCTGATAATCCAGAAATCGCAATGGTTGATTCTGACAAAGGAACAACAAACTTTAACGCATCTAACGATGTTATTATTGATGCTTCTATGCCAGTTGTAGTAAGAGAAGGTGGTAAGCAGTGGAACAGAAACGGTGATGCAGTTGAATGTGTAGCTGTTGTACCTGATTCTACTTATGCAATGTTCCATGCTGAAATGGTAGCTGACTGTGTGAAAAATGGTCAATACGATGTAACAACTATGGGTTCAATGGCAAACGTTGGTCTTATGGCTCAAAAAGCTGAAGAGTATGGTTCTCACCCAACTACATTCGAATTGGCTGAAGCTGGTAAAGTAACTGTTACTGCTGAAGACGGTACAGAGTTAATGTCATTTGACTGTGAAGCTGGTGATATCTGGAGAATGTCTAGAGCTAAAGATATCCCTATCAAAGACTGGGTAAGACTGGCAGTAGAACGTGGTCAAATTGAGCAAGTTCCTGTTATTTTCTGGTTAGATGAAAACAGAGCACACGATGCAGAGATGATCAAAAAAGCTAAAACATATTTGGCTGATTTAGATACAGATGGTTTAGATATTCAATTTATGGATGTGACTGCTGCAACTAGATTTACAAATGCCAGAGTAAGAGAAGGTAAAAATACAATTGCTGTTACAGGTAACGTTCTTAGAGATCACCTTACAGATATGTACCCGATCTTAGAGCTTGGTACATCTGCTAAAATGCTTTCTATTGTTCCATTGCTTGCTGGTGGTGGTCTGTATGAAACTGGTGCTGGTGGATCTGCTCCTAAACACGTGGATCAATTCTTGGCTGAAGGTCACTTAAGATGGGATTCACTAGGTGAATTCCTGGCATTGGCTGAGTCACTAAGATTTATTGGTCGTAAACATTCAGATGCAAAACTTGCAGCATTGACAGCAGGACTTGACGTTGCAAACGAAGGTTACCTTGACAACAACAAAGCACCATCAAGAAAATGTTGTGAGCCAGATAACAAAGCGTCTCACTTCTTTGTAGCGCAGTACTGGGCAGATGCACTTGCAAAAGGTTCTGATGCTGAGTTGGCTGCAAAGTTTGCACCGGTAGCTGCTGAACTTAAAGAGAAAGAAGCAACTATTATTGAAGAGCTTCTCGCAGTTGAAGGTAAAGCTCAAGACATCGGTGGTTACTTCAACCCGGATGACGCTAAAGCAGAAGCTGCAATGAGACCATCTGCTACACTTAATGCGATTATTGACGCTATATAAGTAGCAAACTTTAGACCAAGAGGGACTAAATTCCAAATGGTCTAATTTGATCGTCTGATCAAATCACTTCACACAGAGCATTTGTTCTGTGTAATACTTTTATAATACATTTTATGTATTATAAGCGTAGAATTATTGACTTCTCTAGCAATACAAAACATTATTGATAATAAAAGTTATGAGTTATGTTTTGTTTGAAAGTCATTCTACGATTCTCAATTATATAAGAATATTTAATGAAAAAGGATAAAAATGGCAAAAGGTAAAAAAGTAACTGTGATTGGTACTGGTAATTTTGGTTCTACAGTAGCATTTATATTGTCAATGAATGGAACATGTCACAATGTTGTTCTTAGAGGTAGAAACTATAATGTTGCAAAAGGTAAAGCCCTCGATATGTCTCAGGCAGCCAATGCCGCAAGACAGCATACAATTGTAAAAGCTGCTAAAGGTCCGGAAGATATGGCTGGGTCAGATGTTATTGTTATAACCGCAGGAGCTCCAAGAACTCCTGGTATGAGTAGAGATGATCTTCTGGTTAAAAATGCAAAAATAGTTCAGTGTTATGCAAGAGAAATTAAAGAACATGCACCTGAAGCTATTGTGGTTGTTGTTTCCAATCCACTGGATGTGATGACTTATGTTGCATTAAAAGAAACAGGTTTTCCCAGAGAAAGAATACTTGGTATGGCTGGGATACTGGATGCTGCAAGAATGGCTCACTTTATCTTTGAAAAACTTGAGTATGGTGCAGGTCAAATTCGTGCAACAGTCATGGGTGGTCATGGTGATACTATGGTTCCGTTACCTAAGTTTACTACCGTTGCCGGTGTACCTATTGAAGATCTGCTTGACTCTGAAGAGATCGGTGAGATCGTCAGAAAAACAAGAAATGGCGGGGCTGAAATAGTGAACCTTTTAGGTAACGGTTCTGCGTATTATGCTCCTGCAAAATCAACAACTGTTATGGTAGAGGCTATCTTGCAAGATACCAATCAGATCCACTCATGTGCTATTATGCTAGAAGATGATTACGGCTATTCAGGTATTGTTTCAGGTGTACCGGTAATGATCGGTGCAGGTGGGGCTGAGAAAGTGATCCCGATGGCATTGAAACCACTTCAGCAGACACGGTTTAAAAACTCTGTTGCATCTGTTCAGGAAATGGTAGATACACTCTATGAAATTAAATTTTTTGATGAAGAGTGTGAATAGTTAAGTAACTAAAAGGATGCCAATCCTTTTAGTCTATAATATAATTATAAGTTATTTTTCTTATTCTTTTTTTAAAAAAAATGTTACTAATCCCTACATATTAACTTTAATACTTACCTAAAACCTCTACTTATTCGAATTATAACTTATAAAGTGATATTTTGAATAACGCTTGATGTATAGTTTTGATTATTTCACTCTGGCTTTTGAAAAGTGAATTTTATTTTATTTAAAAATAATATTTTTTCCAATTGGGGAAAAACCAGAATGAAATAGTCATAAGTTTTATTCAAGTAATTTTATAAATAGGGAGTGCTTATATGGGTAATCGTGATATTATTTCAACCGATGTTCTTATTGTTGGTGGTGGACCTTCTGGATTGGCAACAGCCATTGAACTGGCTAACAGTTTAAAGAAAAAAGGTCAAGAGAAGAGAATAATGCTTGTTGAGAAGGGTAGCTCAATTGGTTCACATATACTTTCAGGTGCAGTAATAAGACCTAAAGTATTTAAAGATTTGTTGACACAGGAGGAGTTTGATGCTGTTCCTTTTGATTCTAAAGTATCAACAGATGTGACAGTAAAATTAAATGACAGTGGAGAGACGGAATTACCGTTCCACCCTCCATATATGAATAATGAAGGTAATTACATTGCTTCTCTTGCACAAGTATGCAGGTATTTGGCAGAACTTGCTGAAGCAAAAGGTGTAGAGATATATACGGGATTTGCTGTAGATGATATGCTTTATGATGAGCATGGCAAAGTAGCAGGTGTCAAAATGAAAGATACTGGTGTTGATCATCATGGTATAAAACAGAAAAATTACCAGGAAGGTACAGTTGTTGAAGCCGGTATCACTATTTTGGCAGAAGGTACAAGAGGAAGTCTTGCTAAAAAAGTGATCGAGAGATTTAACTTGGATTCTGGTAAGAATCCACAGATCTACTCTTTGGGTGTAAAAGAGATATGGAAAGTACCTGAAGGTAATATCGAAGCTGGTGCAGTTTATCATACTTTTGGATATCCGCTTGAAGACAAGTCAGAGTTCGGTGGTGGATTTATCTACGGACTGAGTGACAATAGAGTAGCACTTGGACTGGTTGTAGGACTTGATTATGAAGATCCCTCTTTTGATACGCATGCAGCAATGCAGGTATGGAAAACACATCCTTATGTTTCAAAGTTCTTAAAAGGTGGTAGTATTATTGAGTTTGGTGCTAAAACACTGCCTGAGGGTGGATGGAACTCTATGCCTAAATATTATGAAGATAATCTTATGATCGTTGGTGACAGTGCCGGTTTCTTGACAACTGCAAGACTTAAAGGTGTTCACTTGGCGGTACGTTCAGGTATTTGTGCTGCTAGAACAGCTATGAGTGCATTTGAAAAAGGTGATACCTCTAAAAAAGCACTTGCAGAGTATGAAGAGAGAGTTAATAATAGTTTTATCTATAAAGAGATGTATCCTACTAGAAATATGAGAGCAGTAATGCAAGAGGGTATGATACTTGGTGGATTGAAGATGGGTGTTCAGCTGGTAACCGGTGGTACATGTCTCTTTGTGCCTAAGGTTGAAGCAGACTGTGAAACTACTAAAAAAGTAGCTATGTATACAGGTGTTCCTTTTGCAAAACGATTTGCCGGGAAATTAGACTTCGATAAAAAACTTACGTTTGATAAAGTTACGGATGTTTTCTACTCAAAAGCGATGCATGATGAAGTACAACCTATACATTTGGTTGTGAATAATGAAGAGCAGTTCCAGGCATCAAATATTGAAGAGTATGGTTTATCAGAAGAAGCATTCTGCCCTGCAGAGGTCTATGAGCTTCATGTCGATCGAAATAGTGGTGCTAAATCATTAAGATTCCACGCAGAGAACTGTGTACACTGTAAAACATGTGACATTAAATCACCTAACGGTGGTATTACCTGGACTACACCTTATGGTGGCGATGGCCCAGAATATAACTATATGTAAGCCTGAGGAGAATAAATATGACAATAATTAGTTTAATGAAACAAGTACCACTGCCATCTGAGATGAGAATGGGTGAAGATGGTCTAATGGATAGAACAAAAGCGAAGTCAATTATCAATGTTGACTGTCAATATGGACTAGAGGCTGGTCTCCAGATCAAGAGTGAATACCCTGAGGCAAAACTTATCGTATGTTCGATGGGACCTCCATCGTTTACTGAATCACTGGAGAATGCTTTGGCGATGGGTTATGATGAGGCATATCTTCTAAGTGATAGAAAACTTGGTGGGTCTGATACATATGCTACCGGGTTAGCTATTTCTCATATGTTAAAACATTTGGGTTTTGGAAAAGGTCAAGATGAGGATTACATCATCGTTGCAGGTCGTCAAACTAGTGATGGTGATACAGCCCATGTACCTTCTCAAGTAGCTGAATTTATGGGTATTCCACAGGGAACATTTATTGAAACAGCTGATTTTGTAGATGGTCGAGTTCATGCAAAAAGAATCATCGAAGGTGGATACCAGATGATGAGCCTTCCTCTTCCTTGTGCAATGAGTTTTACTCCAACAGGTATTGACCCAAGAAGAGCAACACTCTCTGGTGCTGTTAAAGCAAAAAAAGCTGAAATCAAAATGTTCAGTATTGATGATGTTGATCTAGGTACAGAGCTTATAGGGATCGGTGTTCCCGGTGAAGGCGGAAGTCCTACGATTGTTTCTAAAGTAGCAACGATCAAGAGTGAAAGAGCTCCTGCTAAAATAGCAGAAGGTCATAACGAAGTAGAGCTTGTTGATTCTTTATTGGCTCAGATGAAAGAGGGAAAAAATACCCTTGAAGTTAAAGAGAAAAAAGAGAAAAAAGCTAAGAAAACAGATGACACTCTTAAACGAATTGACTTTAGAAAAGGCGCTTCTGGTATCTTAACTTGGGCAGAGGTTGTTAAAGGTGAAATTTCAAGACCTTCATTAGAACTATTGACACCTGCTAGAGATCTGGCAAACTCTCTTGAAGAGGGAACCACTGTAACCACGCTTCTTATAGGTAAAAATGTTGGTGATTTGGCAAAAGAGCTTATCGCTCATGGTGCTGATGAAGTGATTGTAGTGGATGATGAGAGGCTTGAAGAGTATAGAATTTTGCCATTTTCTGAAATCTTTGCACAGGTTATCAAAGAGAGAGATCCTGAGATCGCACTTTTTGCAGCAACTACAGCAGGGCGTGAATTGGCTCCAAGAATTGGAGTTAAAGCAGGTTCCGGTGTGACGGCAGACTGTACGCAACTGCTTATTGGTGAGCATAAACATAGAAACAAAGAGACAAAAGAACAGGTTATATATGCACCTATCCTGGAGTCAAGAAGACCAACTTATGGTGAGTCTAAACTTGCTACTATTATCGGTTTTGTATGTCCTCAAATTTCAACAGCTAGAGCAGGAAAATTTGAAGTACCTGCAAGAGATGACAGTAAAGAGGGTAAAATTACAGAATTCACACCGACATTGGATGAATCAGAGTTTGTATCTGAAATCA
>Ga0164318_10005615_pt1 | contig 12126 bp, 10 predicted proteins | sample GuaBasSedimGuay9_FD_113734 | JGI IMG/M metagenome (GOLD analysis project Ga0164318, IMG submission 113734) | Subseafloor sediment microbial communities from Guaymas Basin, Gulf of California, Mexico - Guay9, Core 4571-4, 0-3 cm | ecosystem: Environmental > Aquatic > Marine > Hydrothermal vents... | reverse complement strand
TTCCCTGCCGTGGCACGGATATGCTGATTAATAAAAAACTGTCAATACCGACTCCACATTTATTTAAACGAGCCGTGCAACGGCTGTGGTTTATTTTGACTTGTAATTTCTCTCACTCTTTCAGAGTGATTGATGACTAATTACATCTATACTTGGGACGATGCCCCAAGTTAAGTTGTTATAGCCTTACATGCTATTAGCATTTAGATAAAAAAATAAATTTATACCTAATCAACCTGAATTTTAAAGTGACCCTAATTCATGCAATTTGCTTCGTTTTTGCATGAATAAAGCGGTTTAACTAATGTTTGCTTTCCTTGATTTTAAAAAATATATTGGACTTATCGCAATAGCAATAATCGAAACAATAATAAGGCTATTCCCTATTCCATATTTATCAGCAAAAAAACCTAATACCGGTGCAAAAATTGCTGCAAACAATGTCTTAACTTGCGATTCAAATGACAATATTGTTGCAAGTATTTTTTTATCTGTATTATCACTCAAAAATGCAATACCAATAGGTTTTCTAATGTTTTCGATTATTAATATAAAAATGAATAACACTATTGCAAGTACAATATATTTTGTATTATAAAACAATCCGCAAAAAATTCCCATTAAGAAGCCAATTATCAAACTAATATTTAAAATCTTAGTAAAATTCTTAAATAAGGATGAAATATTTCCTGAGTTTCGAGCTGCTACCGAAGTAATAATGTATATTACAAAGTATGATATACCCACAATGATTGAAATTTGCTGCTTATCATTAACTGCAAAAATAAAAGGTAATGACAGAGCAAAAGTTTGTAATATTGGTTGCAGATAATCTTTTGAAACTTTAAAAAATCCGCTATAAATCGACAAATTGGCTGTTATTTTTAAAATATAAATATTTCTTATTGAAGAGATAAATGTTTGAAACATATTTTTAAACTGCTGTTTTATTAAATCTATTTTAAACTCTTTCAAATCTCCATCTAACTCTTTAGGATAAGAAATCATTAACAATAAATCGAGGAAATAAGGTATAACAGAGAAGATAAAAATCACTCGAAAAGAGCCGGTATAAAAAACAATTGTAGCAGCAATTAATGAAGATATAGCCGAGCCAATTTGCGAAGCAGACCTTGTATGACCATAATAATAAACCTTTTGGTCTTCCCAATTTTTAATTTTTAGATATTCAAAAATCATTGCTTTATGTGTACCTGTGCGAAAAGCATCACCAAAAGCATAAAAGAAAATGGCTATCACAAATAAAAAATAATGTGTTGCAAAATAAAAAATAACAAAGGAAATTATATATGCAATAAAAGAAAAAATCATTGCTCTTCGTCGTCCTAAAGCGTCGGCAACAATGCCTGAAGGAATTTCAAGAATATTTACAAAAATTTCGCGGACTGTATAAATGGTTCCAATTTGCAGAAATGATAGACCTGTTTCTAAAAAAAACAGTAAAATAAATGCATCGAAGAGACGTAGGTTTTTTAAAAAACCGTATAAACAAAATTTATAATATTGTAAATCTTTGTTGAAATTTTGTTTGATATTTCTTTTATCATTTTTGATAAAACTAACCATAATAAGATTTTTTACCAATTTATTAAAAAAAAATTAAATAGTAATGGATTTGAATTAACCCGAAAAATTCATAATTTTTCTACGCTTAAGAATTACCAACAAATTTGGTGTTTTTAATAAGCCCAAATTTGGGTACTTCTAATGCGGGACTTACCGCTTTACTTTCCACTATCCATCGCTAATTCATGCAATTCACTTCGTTTTTACATGAATAAAGCGGATTAATATATAATCAAATCCATTACTAAAGATATTTCTTAATTTTGAGTAGCAAATTGAATTTCTTTCGTTGTTTGATTTCCTAATTTATCAACAGCTCTAATTTTTAGTAAAATGTTTGAATTGCCTTTAAATCCTGAAATTTTACCTTGATAAATTTTTTCGGCAGAACCATTTACAGAATAATAAATTCGATCGTAGGCAACTGTAGTGTTAGTAACAGAAAGATAAAGAGCAACTTGTGTTGGATATATATCAATTTGTTTACCATTAAATTCTTTTTTCCCAAAAGAACGTGTAGTAAAACGAGCAAAAATTTTAGGTCCTGTATTATCTATTGCAAATTTAATACTATCTGTAGATACATTACCTAATAAATCAACAGCACGTAGTTTAACTGTATATTTTTTACCTCTTCTGAAGTTTGAAATAAAGCGAGTATATACATTTTCTTTTGCACCATTTATTGAATAATAAATATTGTCGATTGGTACTTTTCTATCGGTAGCTGACAAGAAAAGAACAACTGCAGCAGGATAAACATCAATCATTTCATCATCAAAATTTTTCTTTCCTAAAGAAACAATACTAAAACGAGGGAAAATATCAGGACCGACATTATCTCCTGATAAATTAAATTTCAAAGTATTAGAATTGTTCACATTATCATATCCAATTATCTGCACACTATGTACTTTATCATCAGTTATTGAAAATGGTTTTGTATAAGGCTTTTCTGAGCTATTGTCTAATTTATAATTAAGCATATTTAACCCAGATTCAACATCTCTTGCTTTTAAGAATACTTTTGTATTCTTATTTACAAATGCAGTGTCGCTAATTTTAAAAAATTTCCCACGAAAATAATAGCTTAACTTTGGTCCTGATAAGTCAATATAAGATGTTTTATTTCTGGTACTTTGCTCAGATGCCACACTTCTATTATTAACATTATCAACAGCATAAGACTTAATTGATAGTGAACCGGAAACATTAGATAAATAGACTGGTTTTTCATATTTTTTATATTCACCATTATTAAGCGAATAATAAATCTCCTTAACATCTGCTTTGTTGTCAACGGCAGTTAGTTTTAATTGAGTTCTTCCTGAAGAATATTCTTTTCCATTATTAAGGAAACTATTACCTATAACTTCTTCGACTAAAATTGGGGAAGTTTTATCAAGATAGAATTCGTATTTTTTTTCAGGTTCTTTATTATTGACTTTATCATTTGCATAATAAGTAATTATATGCTCTCCTTCTTTAAGGTATTTTGCTAATATTGGATATTTATAAATTCTTTTAGTTCCGGAATCAATAGTGTAGTATATATTTGAAACTCCCGAAATATTATCAGTAGAACTTAATTTTATTTTTGAACGAGCAGAAATAATATTATTATATTTATCTCCAATAATCTCGATTTTAGTTTCCGGATAAGTTAAATCAATATTATATTCTTTAGTAATAACTTGTTCAACATTACCAACATTATCAACAGAGTAATATTTTAGTTTGTATTTTTTTTCTTTATCAAAAATAATTGGTTTTGAATATTGTATATAATCAGCACCATCAATAGAATAATAAGTAGACTGAACTCCTGACATTGCATCAGTTGCTGATAATGATATATTAACATTTCCTGTTAAGAAAACTTCATTATTATGAATATACTTTTTGGCCTCCCCAAATTTAATGTTTGTTCTAGGTGTGCGACTATCTGCATAGACTTCAAAAATAATGTCATGCAAAGGATAAACTATTTTTTTTGTTACAGTATCAACTTCTGATGGAGACCGAACGGTATTGTAACCTTCTGTATCAAAATACATTGGGTTTGAGAATTTTTTTGTTTCTTCACTTTTTAATAAATACGATTTTGCACCCTCTTCAGGAGAAGTTGCTATACGTAAATATACAGGCAAGGATTTATTAATATACATTCTGCCATTAGGCGAAATGTAGATACGTTTTTCTGCTTTTAACTGCTCCTGAGCATTTGTATTCATACAGAAAAAAATGATTATAAATAAAAAAGTATATTTTTTTAACATAATTGATATATTTAAATTGTTAATAAAGACATTAATAAAAAACTAGCCAACCTTAAAACCTATAACAAGAACATCATCAACTTGTTGATATTTAACGCCTTTCCACTCGTCAAATTTCTTTTCAAGAATATCTCTTTGTTCCTGCATTGGTTTATCATGAATTTCTAAAAGAATTTGTCGAAAATATTTGGGGAATAATTTTCTCCCATCATGACCACCAAATTGGTCGATGTAACCATCAGAGAATAAATAAAATATTGTAGGTGTATCTACTTTAATAGTGTGTTTGGTAAAAATACGTTCGTCTTCTTTTTGTTCTCCTCCAATACCCTTTCTATCTCCTTTAATCGTTTTCAATTCATTGTTTTGTATATAGACAACAGGGTTGTTTGCACCTGCAAATTCAACAACTTTTTCTTTTTCTTTAATAACACAAAGCGACATATCCATTCCATCTTTATTATCAGAATGTTCTTGTTTTAATGCGTAGCGCACTTCTTTATGTAATTCGTTGAGTATTAAATCTGCTTCAACAATTCCCCTGCTAATAATTTCGTTCAATATATTTATTCCAATCATTGACATAAATGCTCCAGGCACACCATGTCCTGTGCAGTCGACAGCTGAAACAATAAAATTATTCGAGCTTACCAGTTTATTAAAAGAACCTTCTTTTTTAATTTTATCAATTATTGATCTTTGATTTTTTATACTTGGGTTTGTTTCTGAAAACCAATAAAAATCACCACTTACAATGTCACGTGGTTTAAAAAATATAAAAGATTCAGGTAGTTTTCTTTTTAATTTTTCAACTCCGGGTAATAGAGCATCTTGAATACGCTGAGCATAATTAATGCTACGAGTAATATTTAAGTTTTGGAACTTAATGTGATTAAGAGCTCTTGATATTTCTAAGTTTGCTTGTTTTTTTTGTTTATATCCTCTGTAAACGACAAATGCAATTATACCAATAAGTACAAAGCCCACAATTAAAAACATTCTATAAATTGCTTCGGTTTTTAGTTGTGCTTTTTGTTCTTTAATTTTTAATTCTTTAATCTCTTTTTCTTTATTTAAAAGGACTATTTTCATTTGCCTTTCTTTGCTAATTTTTTTCTCTTTAAGCAATGAATTTTCTGTGTTTTTAAGTTCTGTTTCTTTTTCAGCCACAATTTTATATGCTTGCATTTTTACTTCTTGCATCTTTTTTTGATTTTCTTTTATTTGCTCATCTTGTATTTTTTTTTGAAAAGATGCATATAAATTAAAGTAATATGAAGCTTTTTTATCATCGCCAATTTTTTTATAATTTTCTGAGAGCATGCCGTAACAAGTTCTCATTAATTTAATATTATTATATTGTTTCGATATATCAAGTGCTTTTAAAATATAATTATTAGCTTCATCATAACGTTTTACTGTTACTAAAGGAACTGATAGATTAATTAAACAAACTGCAATATCTTCTTGATTATTAATAAGTTCGCAGATTTTTAAGCTTTTTCGAAAATACAAAATTGATGTTTCAAAATCACCTTTGTCTGAATAAATCATGCCTATATTTGTGTATATAGATTTTATTGCATTATTATTACCTATCTCAATGTTAATTACCAATGATTTATTAAAATAGTCTATAGATTTATCATAATTTCCCTGATCCCAATATAAAAAAGCAAGTTTGTTTAAATATCGAGCTTTTTCGACATTATTTCCTTCGCTTTCATACATTTCAATTTTTTGCAAATAATCGTTAATCTTCTCACTAGTTTGAGAAGATAACACTTTTGGGAATAAAAAAAATAATATTAAAAGGATTGGAATAATTATTTTTTTTATCAGTTTTATTTTATTGTATTTAATATTCATTTTTAAGTAAAAAGCTGTTTGGAAAATTATTATTCATTATAAAAATTTCATAATTTTTTCTACTAATTTGTCATTTTTTAAAGTTCTTGCTACAACACTATCTGCACCACTCTTTAAATACTTATCAATTACATTTTTAGAAAAATCATTCCCTGATTGAATAAAAATTATACATTTGTTATTTATTGATTTAATTTCTTTAATTACTTGGGTCTCATCAATTTTAGGTGTTTGTAAATCAAATATTACGAAGTCTATTTTCTTTTCTGTTTTACAGATATCGATTGCTTCTTCTGAAGTCATTGCCAATAAAACATTTGCATTATTCTTTTTTAATGTTAAGCATTGATTTTTTAAGCTATTTTTATTTTTATTAATAATGAGTATTGTATTATTTTTTAAATCTTTTATTTTCTTGTTTATAACCTTTTTCTTTAATATCCTTCTTCTTACCGGCAAATATGGTAAAGTAAAATACACACTTGTACCTTTCCCTATTTCTGAATCTATCCATATTTTACCGTTCATCAATTCAACAAGACTTTTTGATATTGCAAGACCAAGGCCTGTACCTCCGTATTTTCTTGTATTTGTCTCATCTATTTGTCTAAATCTATCAAAAATCATAAGTTGCTTATCTTTATCAATACCAATACCGGTATCTGAGACAAAAAATTTAATAATGCTATTATTTACTAATTCATAGCCAAACTCAATATATCCTTCCTTTGTAAACTTAATTGCATTTCCTATAAGGTTTATTAATATTTGTTTAAGTCTGTCACCATCAACAATCAATTTACTTTTCACATCATCGAAAGCCATATTGATTCTTAAATCTATCTTATGTTTCTTTTGTTTCAATAACTCTATTCTAAAAAATGAATACAAATCTAATAATAGTAAATTTAATGAGTATTCCGAATTGAAAATTTTTATTTGATTTGCTTCTATTTTAGAAATGTCAATAATGTCATCAATTAAATTCAATAACAACTTCCCATTCCTATTAATTATTTCAATATATTCTTTTTGTTTTGTTCCTTCAACCTTGTTTTCTTTCAACAAATCGCTAAAACCAAGAATACTATTCATAGGAGTACGAACCTCATGAGACATGTTTGCAAGAAATGTTGATTTTAATCTATCAGATTCTTCAGCTCGTTCTTTTGCTTTAATTAATTCATCTTCCAATCGTATTCTATGCAAAGCTATTGATGCTTGATATATAAATGTTTCAACTAATTCAACATCAGGTATAACATTGTTATATTTTGTTATAATAGTTACATTACCAAGTATTTTTCCTTTTTGTAAAAGACCAATGTTATATACTTTATTAATATTATATGGTTTAATAAATAATTGAATTGCTGTATTTAAAAAATTCTCTAATGAATTTTCTATTTGATATTTATCTAAAATATTAATTCTTTCAGTAAAAAAATAATTAATAAATTCCTTTTTGAAATAAAATGAATTATTAATTGGCTTTTCTCCTGTTATTCTAATTATTTTTTTTTCGAAATTTTCTAAACCCGATATATATTTAGTATAAAGTCTATTATCTTCTTTATTATAGAAACGAACAACGATTATGGCATCTTTAATTAATTGTTTTAACTTATCGCCTATAAAATTAAAAAAGTCATCTTTTTTTGATAGTTCTAAAAATTCTAATGCAGTATTGCTTAAAAAATTTTGTTTCTCCTGATATTCCTTTTCTTTTATTTCTGATAATTTTCGAGCAGTAATGTCTCTGCTATTAAGAACAATTCCATTTATGCTTTGATTATTTAATTTGTTTGTTATTATGCTTTCGACATAAACAAATTTTTTGTATTTATGTTTTGCACGGAAATCTATCTTAATAATTTTATCTGAATTATTTATTGATGAATAAAAAGCTTTTTGAAAAATTTCAATATCATCATCATAAACATAATCAAGTATTGAATTAGTTATCATCTCTTCGGGTTTGTAACCACAAATGTCTTTAGATAAAAAATTCTTAAACAATATTTTTCCTTCAATATCTAAAATAATAACAGAATCTGTTGAATTCTGAATAAGTGAACGATAACGTTCTTCGCTTTTCTTTAAATCTTGTTCTACTTTTTTTTGCTTAGAAATATCTTGCGCTACAGCTTGAATTTTTGTTAAATTACCTTCAATATCAAAAATGGGTGCTAATGAATATTTTAGATAAACTTCTTTCCCCCATTTTGAAGTATAAACACATTCAGAAGTAATTGGTTGTTTTGCTTTTATTGCTTTTTTTAAAACTTCTGAAATACCAGCTTGTTTAATAAATGGAAAAGTAAGCATATTAATAGAGCGTGTAGCTGAAATAGATGGGGAATCAAGTATTTTTATCATTGCAGGGTTAACATCAAGTATGTTTCCTCGAGTGTCAATTAATAATAAACCTACCGATGCATTCTGGAAAATAGTTCTATATCTTTCTTCATTTTCAATTAATGCTTGTTCAATTTGTTTACGATGTGTAATATCACGTATAGCAGTAATAACGTACACAACTTTGTTATTTTTAATAATAGGTGTTTTTACTGTTTCAGTAATAACTTTTTTGGAATTTACCCGTGTATTTTCTTCTGTATAAATTTGTTTGCCTGTTTCAAAAACTTTTTTATACTCATCATAGACCTGTTGTTGTAAAAAAGGAAAGACTTCTCTAATTGTTTTGCCTGCTATATCTGTCTCTAACTTTAATTTTCTACAATATTCAATAAATGCCTTATTAACAAGTATAATACGCAGGTCTTTATCAACAACATGAATATTTTCACTCAATGAATCTAAAGTAGTATTGTAAAACTCTTTTGCTTCCAGAATTTCTTTTTCAAATTGTTTTCGCTTCGTAATATCAAAAACAGTGCAAATAATTGAGGGTTTTCCTTGATACATCAAATGAGCACCGGAAAAGTCAACCCAAATATTGTCTCCTTTTTTATTTATGACAATAAATTCATAATGACTTGGATTTATTTCATGCTTTTGTCTCTCAATTCCTCTTGATTTAACTAATTCACGATAATCAGGATGAACCATATCCCAAAATGAGATGGAAGCAATATCTTTTTTGGCTAAACCTGAAATTTTATAGAATTGGTCATTTACATAAACAAATTTATTATCATGAATAATAAATATTGCAGCGGGTGCTGTTTCTGTTAATGTTCTGAATTTTTCTTCACTAAATTTTAGCTTGTTGTTTATATCTTCAAGGTTTTTAACTTTTTTTGTTTCCAAGTTATTTAGCTTATTTTCTAAGCTACTTATAATTTCTTTATATTCAATATTTTGCTTTAATAGCTCTTCCGCTGATGCTTTCATACGTGAATAATATATACTAAAGTCATTGTTAACTAACAATAAAAATTATTAATATTCTTCAATTTAAATCTCAATAAATAATTTTTATGTTCGATTATTGTTCTGTTTTAATCATGTTAAAAGGCAAATGAATAAGCATCTGGTAATCCTCGCCTATTTCAAGAATATCATCATCTTTGTAAAACCAATTTAAAACAATATCAAAACCTGCTTCATACATTTGTTCTAATACTTTAAGAATCTGTAAAATTGATTTTGACGAGCTTGTATTAAAATATTCAATATTAAAATTTACTGTGGTTTTTTGTTTTGGTTTTTTTTGATATTCCTTAATCCACTGAATTAATGGCGTGTAAAATTTTAAGGCATTCTCGGGTATTGATCTTCCACTAATCTCAATCAATCCTTTATTCACATCAAAATTTACTGTTGGAGTACTACTGTTCCCTTGAAAAAAAATATTTTGCATATTTTTAATTTTTAAATCAATTATTGTATGTAAATATAATAGAATTAATACAAAGAAAGAAATTGTATTTACTTTTTCTTTTCAAAAAAACTCTCATATCCGGGATACAACATTTTTGTTTTAGCAATTTCAGGTTTAAATAGATAGTATTGTATCTCTGCCTTTGCACAAATCACCCCATCAGAATCAAATAATTCCGCCTCCAAAATTGCAATATTTTTTTTAATCTCAATTATTCTACACTTTAACTTTATTGCACCTTTATTAATAAATACAGTTTTTTTAAAACGAATATTAATATTTGATGTAACACCGGCTGTTTTTGCTTTCACGTTAACCGTCCAACTTGCAATTTCATCCAGTAATGTTGTTTGTATTCCGCCATGTAAAACATTATTGTATCCTTGCAGATATTCAACAGGTTTCCACGATGAAATAACATAATCTCCATCTTCATAAAATTCAAGTTTTAATCCGTTTTTATTTGTTGGTGAACAGCCAAAACAATTATAATCAGCATCTTTTATAAAAGGATTTAAAATTTTTCTCATCTCTTCCGGTCTTTGTTTAATTCGAAAAATATCAAAAAATAATTAATATTTAAAATTTTTATATGAAAATATTAATCAATAAATAATGAATAATATTAAACTTATTTTAAATAATTTTAAAATAAAATTGCATTATATTAAACAATGTTGTATTATTGCAAAAGAAAATAAATTATTAATTCAATATTATTAAAAATGAAATTACCTTCTGCATGTCCGAGTTGCAACTCTAAACTTAAAGTAAAAAGTTTATATTGTGAAAATTGTGGAACTACTGTTGATGGTTCCTACGAAATGCCAATTCTTGCTCTACTTAACGAGAAAAAACAAGATTTTATTCTTGAGTTTATTAAATCAAGTGGTAGCTTAAAAAAAATGTCTAAACATCTAAAACTTAGCTATCCTACAGTGCGGAACTTGCTAGATGAAATAATTAATGACATTAAAGCAATTGAAACTTCAATTAAGTAATTAATTAACTTATTTTATAAATTATGAGACTACTCCGAAAACTAAAGTTATCAATTTATAGCCGCTTAGCTGATTTTCGGATTGGACTCAATCATAAAAACAAAAAAATGAAAAAAGCAATATTTAATCCATTTACACGTATAGCAGGATACAAATCATTAATGATTGGTTTATCAGTAATTTTATTAAGCTCTTGGCTATGCTATTTAACCAATACACATTTCGACGGAGTTATAAATGTACATTATGGAAGAGTTTCTTCTTATTACGTATTTTTATTTGAAGCATTAATCGACTTATTGTCAATAAGTTTAGTTTTATACATTATTGGTATAATTTCTTCAAAGTCGTCAATTCGTTTTATAGACCTAATAGGAACTCAGGCATTTGCTCGAATTCCTTTAATATTAATGCCATTAATTGGATTTTCGCCAGCAATTACAAATGTTCCAAAATATTTTATGTGGAAATTTTTAAACTTAGGTGAAGAGATAAATATTACAAATTGCGATATTACATTGTTTGCAATACTCTCTCTAATAACACTCGCCGTTATTGTATGGACTATAGTATTAATGTATAACGCTTTTAAAGTATCGAGTAATTTAAAAGGCTCAAAATCAGTATGGTTATTTATTTTGGGAATAATACTATCCGCAATAATATCACAAGTTGTAATTTATTCGATATTTCCCCCAGTTTTACCCGCTGGATTAATGTTTAGCTAACAAATATAATTTTACCGTCCAAACACTTCTAAATAATTTTTAAATGTTCTTGGTCGGTAATTTTTTCACAATAACAACATTTAAGAGTTACTTCTTTTTTTGAAATAACATTAAACTTAGTAAGTACATTTTCATTATTAGTTACGCAATTTGGGTTCATACATTTCACAATGCCCACAATATTATCAGGAACTTCAACTTCTCTTTTTTCAATTACTTGATAATCTTTGATAATATTTAATTTGGCTTCGGGTGCAACTAAGGCTATTTTATCTATTTCATCATCTTTAAAAAATTTGTTTGAAATTTTTATAAGAGCCTTGGTGCCAAGCCTTTTACTTTTAAAGTTTGTACCAAAAGTCATTTGTGTATTAAGTTTATCAAGCTCGAGAATGCTGATTACTTTAAATAAACTTTTTGCAGGAATGTGGTCAATAACAGTACCGTCTTTAATTGCAGTAACACTTAATATTCGTTTATCGGTCATTTTGAAAAACTTAAATTTTAAAAAATTATTTTAAACCTAAAATTGATGCTATAATTGCTTGTCGAGTATAAACACCATTTAAAGCCTGAGTGAAATAATATGCTTTTTCATTTTCATCAACATCTTCACTTATTTCGTTTACACGTGGCAATGGGTGCAAAATTTTTAAATTTTCTTTGGTTCCTTCAAGCATATTATTATGAAGAACATATGAATTTTTAACTTTTTCATATTCCATTGGATCAGAAAATCGTTCTTTTTGAATACGGGTCATATAAATTATATCAGCCCTTGAGATAATATCTGAAAAATCATTATGTTCATAATA
>Ga0164318_10005614_pt1 | contig 12128 bp, 11 predicted proteins | sample GuaBasSedimGuay9_FD_113734 | JGI IMG/M metagenome (GOLD analysis project Ga0164318, IMG submission 113734) | Subseafloor sediment microbial communities from Guaymas Basin, Gulf of California, Mexico - Guay9, Core 4571-4, 0-3 cm | ecosystem: Environmental > Aquatic > Marine > Hydrothermal vents... | reverse complement strand
CATCGTGCTTAGACACTGTATACCAGCAACAAACGTCTTGGCATTTCAAAGGGCAAATCGCGCATGCTTTTTCACGAACTGTAAGCAAAAAAACGATGTTTACGGTACGCTAAGGGACTTTTTCTCTCTAATTATTATAACATATTTTAACTTATTATAGGGTTTATAATTAAATATTTAATACCACTTGACTTTTATTATAGAATCTGACCTCGCTGAGGTCGGCAGATCAATTCACGATTGCATCGGTATGCTAATCAACCGTCCTCTCCGTTTTCCTAATTTGCAGCATAAACATGTCAATTATTGTTTTTTCAGCGATTAATCGCTGTCGCAGTAAATGAATTTCCGCTTTCGCAAAAATTCTTCATTACTGCACTCCAAAATCAATGTCCAACGTCCAATTTCAAGTTTCAAGTTTCAAACATTCCACCTCTTCTAATACTTCCTCTTTACTAATCCCTTTACCGATTATCGCGAGAGATGTCGGTGCGGGGAGATGGATATTTTCCGGGCAGGTTGAGAAGTTTGTTTTTCCTGAAATTCCTTCCACCCAGAGATAACCGTCCGGAGATTTCAACCGTCCTTTTATCCGCCAGAATTTCTCGTTATATTTTTCGCAAAGACTTTTGAATTTTTCGAGCGGAATTGACCAGTTTTCAGTAATTGAAATTGAAGTGACCGGCTGTGGTTTGTGACCGACAGAGTTAGCGATATCTAACCGAGGCATATTAAAACAGGGGATTATTGAGGGATCGATTTTAGCGTTAACTGCTCTGAAAATCGGCGCTCTGGAATTTAATTTTTTAATTTCCAATTCTGTTTTGGAAAGTATTTCTTCAGATACTGTGTCTGTTTTGTTCAAAATGACCGCGTCAGCAAGTTTTATCTGTTCTGATGCCGCACGCAAAGTTTTCAAAACTTTAAAGATTGTATTTGGGTCAACAAGACAAATATTTGAGCGAACATATAATTTATCACGAAGAAACGGAACGCTGATCATTTTAAAAATTTCGCTTACATCGGCGATTCCTGTTGCTTCCACCCATATTTCATCCGGTTTAATTTCATTAACAATTTTTTCAAGCAGAGATATGAAATCAGTTCGCAGACAAATGCAGAAGATGCTTCCTTTGTTTAATTCCCATTTTTCGTAATCGCCGTCCGGTAGTCTGGTGCCGTCGATGCCGAGTGAAGCGAATTCATTAACTATAACGGCGAGTTTACCGGTGTTTTTTTTGCGGGTATTTATTAAGTGGGACAAAAAAGAAGTTTTTCCCGCGCCGAGAAAACCGGATATTAAAGTTAAGGGAAGCATGTTTAATTACGGATTACGGATTACTTCTTAGTAACTGAATCGAAAAGTTCTTCTGAATTACCTTCATCGATAAAGCCCATATCGATGATAACCAGATCGCCTTTATTGAGCTCATTATTATATTGTTTTAGTTCAGCTTTTCTATTATTGTCTTCAGAATAATCGTAAAATTCGCGAATTTTGCCGTTTTCATCCATAACGGTTAATTTGAGATAATTAGCGGTAACAGGTTTGGTCCAGAAAGGGATTCCTATCACAGAGTCTTTTCGTGAGTAAGGCACGAATTTTTTACTAAGCAGGGTTCCTTCGAATGTTTTTTTAAACATATTCAGATCCTGCTGAGTTACTTTACCCGAGGGTTTAGTTGAAGCACAGCTGCACAAGAGTCCAATACATGCAAGAAAGAGAATAATGTTTTTCATAATATTATTATCATTTATACTTAAAGATTACTTTACTAAATTAATATAGTGATGAGATTATATCATTTCATTTTTGCCTTGTCAATAGTTCGTAAGATGTTGATGCAGCTATGAGAAAAACAAAGATTTCGGCACTAAACAGCGGTGGAGAAAATAACGATACTGTACCGGCGATTAATGTTATAAAGAATAGAATTGTAATGACAGTAAGATTGCTCATTCCGCGTTTTATCAAGCGATGAGAGAAGTGATCTTTTCCACCTATCAGGACAGATTTTCCGGCATTTAATCTGACAACAATAACGGAGAAAGTATCATAAACAGGCAGCCAGAAAAGAGGAAAAAAACATATTGTTTTAAGATTCAGAATATTTCTATGTTCCAAACTTAAAAATGTGAATATGACACACAAAGCACCGACAAGTAAACTTCCTGTATCGCCCATAAAAATCTTTGCTTTAGGTAAATTCAAGATCAAAAATCCGGCAATAGCAAAAAAAGCAATGATAATTGGTGCCGTAAGAGGAAACACATAATATCTGTATATTATTAATGCAAGAAATACCGCTAGTGCTGTTGAAGCAGATAGACCATCGATATTATCGAGTAAATTGAATGAGTTAGTAAAAAAGATTAAAGCGCAAACAATAATTAAGTAATTAAAAATAGATGTAGTTAAAAATATTGGTGAGATTATTGAGGCGGCAATTATTATAATAAGTTTTGGAATTGAAGATAATTTATAAATATCGTCAATAAGTCCCGCGATAAAAAAGAATGAAAATACAACTATCAATGCAATAAAAAATAAAAATCCCATAGAAAAAGTTAATATAACAAACCCAATGCTCATTGATACAAAAATTGCTATTCCGCCAAAATAAGGCGTCGGCGTGTCGTGCTGGCGGAACTCGTTTGGATGATCAAGCAGTCCTTTTTTGTGAGAAAAATAAATTATAAATCTACAAATGAAATATGAGATAAGAAGAGGAAAAACCGAGACAACAATATATAAATATATCACTTTGATTATTTTAATTTTGATATGATTGCGGCAGCGAATTTGCCGGCGGCTTTTGGACCGTTTGCGGTAATAATATTCCCGTCAACAGTTAATTGTTGACCGGTGTATTTAGCACCGTGAATCGTGATTTTTTTACTCGCGCCGGCCCAAACTGTTGCTTTCTTATTTTTTAGCACACCTGCGTTTGCGAGAGTTACTGGAGCGATGCAAATAGCGGCGAGGATTTTGTTTTGTGCAAGGGCTTCTTTACAAATTTTGTGGCAAAAATTATTATTCCAGTAAATATTTGCTCCGCCACCGCCTATAAAGACAATTGCATCAAAATTTTTAACATTAAGTTCGGAAAGATTTTTGTCGGGAGTGAATTTATAACCGAGCATTCCTGTTGCTGATTTTGTTGATGTTGAGAAAACAACAACTTTAAATCCCGCTTTTTTGAATGCTTTTAAAGGAATTCGCAATTCTTCATCGCGAAAGCGATCGGGAGCGATTACCATCGCGATATTTTTTGGGTAAGCGGAATTTTTCTTGTCATGGCTGAAATTATTACCAGCCATAACAAGAGGAATACAAAATAGCGCCACAAAAAATAAAAGCCAAGCTTTCATCGTAAATCCGGCGATTAATTTTTAAAAATGATTTTACGCGAACGCCGAAGCCGCGCGCTCAGCGAGCATATCGATTGGCATACTTCCTACCGCAGTTTCAACAGCCTGTCCTTTATTGAAGAAAATAACTGTAGGGATGCTCATAACATTATATCGTTGAGCAATTCCCGGAGCGTCGTCCACATTAAGTTTACAGGCTTTAACTTCCGGATGCTGAGCAGCATATTGTTCTAATACGGGCCCGAAAGCCAGGCAGGGGCCGCACCAAGTTGCCCAAAAGTCAACTATTACCGGTTTATCGGACTGAAGCACTTCTTCATTAAAATTTTCTTCTGTGAGATTTATTTCGTTACTCATTTTATTTAACCTTATTTGTTTATTTAAATTAAAATTATTTACTTGTATAAAATTATAATGAATTTTTTTTTAATATTCAAGTGCCGTATCAGAATAGAGAAAATTACTCCAATGTTCAATTAAATAATCAATACGCCACGGGCGCACTTTTAAAGCAAAAATGATCAATATTCAAGTAGGGGCAAGCCTTTGTTGGTTGCCCGAAATAAAAATTAAATAGCGCCGGCACGCGCGGGGCACTTACGTGAGAACAGAAGGCAAAGCGCAAATTTTAATCATCTTGCCTTTTTAGAGCGTTTCTTTTATAATATAAATCTAAAATAAACAAAATGAAATTAACTGTATATATGGAGATGATATGCCACTTGTACCAATGATATTGGAAACGACAGGGCGCACCGAACGCGCTTATGACATTTATTCACGGCTTTTAAAAGACCGTATAATCTTTCTCGGAACAGCTATTAATGATGAAATAGCAAATTTGATTGTAGCGCAAATGTTGTTTTTACAATCAGACGATCCAAACAAAGACATAAGCTTGTATGTAAATTCTCCCGGCGGGTCGGTAACAGCCGGATTAGCAATTTATGACACAATGCAGTTCCTCAAATGCGATATTAACACTTATTGTATAGGGCAGGCTGCAAGTATGGGAGCAGTTTTATTAGCAGCGGGAACTAAAGGGAAACGTTACGCGCTGCCGAATTCGCGTATTATGATTCATCAGCCGTGGGGCGGTACGCAGGGAACTGCATCGGATATCAGCATTCAGGCGCGGGAAATATTAAAAATCAGGGATACGCTTTTAAGTATTCTTTCTGAAGCGACCGAGAAATCGGTTGACGAGATTGGTAAAGATTCTGACAGAGATTTCTTTATGTCTGCGGAAGAAGCTAAGGAATATGGTCTTGTAGATAAAGTAATCAGTCACAAGGAATAGTATTATGGCACAAAAGAAGGGCACACCACAAAGAAAAAAACCTGTATGCTCTTTTTGCGGTAATGAAGTTAAAATGGGAACAAAAGCAATACGCGGCTCCTTTGACGAAAACGCATTTATATGTGAGGACTGCATAAGATATTGTATGACTATTTATGCTGAACCGTTACCCGAAAAAAAATCAAAGAAAGTTGAGCCGGTGGAAATAAAATATCCGCGCGAAATTAAAGACAATCTTGATAAATACGTTATTGGGCAGGAACGGGCCAAACGCGTGATTTCCGTTGCGGTATTCAATCACTATAAACGGCTCCTTAGAAATTTTCAGGAAAAAATTGATGTCGATATCGAGAAAAGTAATGTTTTATTGATGGGATCCACAGGTACAGGAAAAACTCTGATCGCCAAAACTCTCGCTAAATTCCTGAAAGTTCCTTTCGCAATCGCTGACGCTACAACTCTGACTGAAGCAGGTTATGTAGGTGAGGATGTTGAAAATATAGTTTTGCAGCTTCTGCAAAGTGCCGACTTTAACATTGAACGCGCGCAGTGGGGAATTATTTACATCGATGAAATCGATAAAATAGGCAGAACAACTAATAATGTATCAATCACACGTGATGTTTCAGGTGAAGGTGTTCAGCAGGCGCTTCTGAAAATTCTTGAAGGAACTATTTGCAATGTTCCGCCGAAAGGAGGAAGAAAACATCCGCATCAGGAATTTATAAAAGTTGATACTACAAATATTCTGTTTATTTGCGGCGGCGCGTTTAACGGTTTGGAAAAAATCATCGAAAGACGACTCGGAAAAGGTGTACTGGGATTTGATGTTACCGGTGAAGCAAATAAAACTTTGTCAAAATATGAACTCCTCGAAAAAACAGGACCGGAAGACTTAATCGCTTTTGGTTTCATACCGGAATTTGTGGGACGGCTTGCCGGCGCATCACCTTTACAGGAACTTACAAAAGAGGATTTGATAAGAATTCTTACGGAGCCGAAAAACGCGATTACTAAACAGTACAAAGCATTATTTGAAATGGAAGATATTGAACTTGAATTCGAGCAGAAAGCTCTTGACGCAATCGCTGAGGAAGCAATAAACCGGAAAACCGGCGCGCGGGGACTTCGCTCGCTTATGGAAAGCATAATGACTGATTTAATGTACGAAGCGCCTGAGATTCCGAATCTCAAGCAATGTATTATAACGGAAAATTTTGTTAACGGCAAAGAAGAGAAACCGAAACTCGTTTACTCTAAAACTAAAAAAGTGGCGTGATAAACCTTAATCATCAACAATAATAAATAATCCTCCTATTGCGGATCTTCGACAAATAACAAATAACAAATAACAAATAACAAATAACTACTACAATGAAAAAAGAATACCTCTACACTCCCGGTCCCGTTACTGTTCCACCTGAAGTTTTACTTAAACTTGCCGAGCCGATGTATCATCATCGCACACCGCGTTTTAAGAAAATGTTTGGAGAAGTGAACACCAAATTAAAAACTGTTTTCCGTACTGAAAATGATATCATTACTTTTACTTCATCAGGAACCGGAGCAATGGAAGCTTCTGTGGTTAATTTCCTTTCTCCCGGAGATAAAGTCGTTACAATTAACGGTGGAAAATTCGGTGAGAGATGGACTTTACTCGCTAAAGCTTATGGGATTGATTATAATGAAATGATGATTGAATGGGGCTGTGCCCCTGATCCCGCGGAACTCGAAAAAATTCTCGCCGCTGATCCTTCTATTAAAGCGGTTTACACTGAACTCACCGAAACTTCCACAGGAAGTGTTTTTGATATTGAAGCGATCGGAAATGTTGTTGCCAAAACCGATGCAATTCTCGTTGTGGATGCTGTTAGCGGAATAGGTGCTGATGATATACATGTTGACGCGTGGAAAGTTGATGTTTGTGTTGCCGGCTCGCAGAAAGCGTTTATGATTCCTCCGGGGCTCGGCTTTATGAGTGTATCTGAAAAAGCATGGAAACTCGCTGATGAGTCAAAACTCCCGAAATTTTACTTTGACGCTAAAAAAGCAAGAAAATCTATCGCCGAAAATAATACACCTTATACACCGGCGCACACTCTGCTCGAAGCGCTGAATGTTTCGTTAAGCATGATTGTTGAAGAAGGAATCGATAATGTTATTGCCAGACATACACGTCTTGCTAACGCGGTTCGTGAAGGAGTAAAAGCGCTTGGCTTAAAACTTTATTCAAAATCTCCGGCTAACGCTCTTACAGCAATTGAATTTGACAGCATTGATGCTGAAGAACTTAGAAAATATTTGAAAGCTGAAGGTATTTTTGTTGCCGGCGGACAAAACGATGCGAAAGGTAAAATTATCAGAGTCGCTATGATGGGTTATGCAACCGAATCTGATGTTATGAACGCGCTTAGTGTTCTTGAGCGTTCGCTGTTAAAAGTGGGCATGAACATTGAGCCGGGCAAATCGCTTGCTGCGGCACAAAAAGTGTTAATTGGATAAAAAAAGCAATCGACATTTTTTGTCGATAGTTACCGACAAAAAATGTCGATTGAAATATTGAAGTCTTTGATGTCATTTTTGTTTTTGACGTCATTTAAAAACTAAAACTGAATATAAGGAGAAATCTTATGTTGAAAGTTATTGCAACCGATGGAATGGCATCGGACGGTGTTGAAATATTTGAGAAAGCTGACGGAATTGAACTTGAAGTCAGAAAAGGCGTTGATGCAGATGAATTGTTAAAAATTATTCCCGAGTATGACGGAATAATTATTCGCAGCGCTACAAAGGTTACTGAAGAAGTGCTCGCGGCCGGGAAAAAACTGAAGGCCGTCGGTCGCGCCGGAGTTGGAGTTGACAATGTTGATATTAAGTCTGCAAGTCGGCGTGGCATTGTTGTTATGAACACTCCGCAGGCGAATACTATTTCTACTGCCGAGCACACAATAGCGATGATTTTTTCACTTGCCCGTAGAATTCCTGAAGCTGATGCTTACATGAAAAAAGGCGAATGGGCAAAGAAAAAATTGAAGGGTGTTGAACTTTACGGGAAAACACTCGGTGTTGTCGGTTACGGAAGAATCGGCCGCTGGGTTGCAAAAGTATGTCAGTCAGTCGGAATGAAAATTGTGGCTTTTGATCCTATGGTCTCCGATGATAAAATCAGAGAAACCGATGCCACTCCCGCAACGGTTGAAGAGCTTTTCAAAATAAGTGATTTTATTACTGTTCATACTCCGGTAAATAATGAGACACGGAATATGATTAATAAGGATACTATCGCGATAATGAAAGACGGTGTCAGATTGGTAAATTGCGCTCGCGGCGGAATTATTAATGAAGATGATCTGTGTGACGCAGTTGAAAGCGGAAAGGTTGCCGGTGCCGCATTGGATGTTTATCCTAAAGAACCCAATCAGAACAAGCGTCTCGAAACTTATTCACAAATCATTTTAACACCGCATATTGCCGCGTCAACAGGCGAAGCGCAATCAAAAGTGGGTGTTGAAGTCGCGGAAGAAATGGTGGAATATCTTGTAAATGGAGCGATATCAAACGCGATTAACGCTACCGCAATGGGCGAAGAGGAAAGAAAACAGATTCTTCCTTTCGTTGAATTCGGTTCACGGTTAGGAAGTATTCTTGCTCAGGTGGCTTGCGGTGATGTAAAATCACTTCGTATAGTTTGTGAAGGAACCTTGAATAATGTTGACATAACTCCTATAACAAGATCGATCATTTCAGGCGTTTTATCATATAATGTTGAAGGAGTAAATCAGGTTAACGCCGAACTTATGGCGGAAGAGCAGGGGTTAAAGATTGAAAAAATAAAATCAAGTAATATTAAAGGATATACAAATTTCATTCGCGTAGAAGCTATTAATGAGAAAGGTGAAATGAATTCTGTTGGCGGAACGATTTTCGGTGAGAAAAATCAACATCCGCGAATCGTTAGAATTAATGATTTTCATGTAGATGTTATTCCTGAAGGCTTTCTGCTTATTCTTGTTCATAAAGACGCACCGGGAATTATCGGAAAAGTAGGTACAATCATCGGGGACGCGAATATTAATATTTGCAGAATGACATGCGACAGCCTTAAACCAGGCGAAGTTAATGTAGGGGCGTTTGGTATTAATAAATCTATTGGAGAAGATGTTCTTGAGAGAATTAAAAATACTGAAGGTGTAATGCAGGCACATTGTGTCTCACTTTGATTATCGCCATCAGCAGTGCAAATTTCGAACATGAGCATAGATATCATAAAATTCGATAAATCTATACCAAAGCACATCGCCGTGATTATGGATGGAAACGGCAGATGGGCAAAAAAACAAGGGCTGGTCGCAAGATTGAAAGGGCATGAAGCAGGCGCGGAAACTATTCGCGCTGTCCTTCGTGCCTGTGATAAAACCGGCGTTCGTTATTTAACACTCTACGCTTTTTCTACCGAAAACTGGAAGCGGTCAAAAAGTGAAGTGGCGGGTTTAATGGAACTCTTACGCCGTTTTCTCATAAAAAATACCGATGAATTGATAGAAAAAGGGATTCGTCTCCGCGCTATCGGTCAGATTGACAGACTGCCTGACCAAACACGGAAAGAGCTTGAGCGTTCAATCGAAAAATCGAAAAACGAAACAAAACTCGATTTAATTCTTGCATTGAGTTACGGAGGGCGAACAGAAATTGTTAATTGCATTCGACGAATTTCGTCGATTGTAAAATCCGGGGAATTAAATCCCGAAGATATTTCTGAGGAAACGGTTAAGCAAAATCTTTACGCGCCGGATGTTCCTGATCCTGAACTTCTGATTCGAACTAGTGGCGAGATGAGGATAAGTAATTTTCTTTTATGGCAAATTTCTTATTCTGAAATTTATGTAACTGAAATACTGTGGCCGGATTTCAGAGAGAATGACTTTTATGAAGCAATAGCCGATTATCAGAAACGATTAAGAAGATTTGGCGGAGTGTGAAATAGAATTAAATTAACCTAATTAATCTAATTTCTAATTAACCTAAATAAATATCAAATTACCAAAAACCAAAATGGGACAAGAGAAAAAAGTTTTTTGGGTAGTTTGAACATTAAACCAATTAGAAATTGATTATCTGAAACCCGAAACCTTGCAATTTAAATTATGCTTAAATACCGATTAATGAGTGCCAGCGTTCTTATCACCTCTCTCGTACTGATTGTGATGTTTTCACGCGGGTGGTCAAATATATTTCTTCCAACAGCGATTTCGTTTATTGCTTCAATAGGACTCCTTGAGTTTTATCATTTTATGGAACAAAAAGGATATCAGCCGCTCCGCAAATGGGGAGTTTGCTTTTCCATAATATACATTTTCACAATATACTTTGTCTCGCTGAAAACCAAACTGCAAGTCGAAGATTTAGCGTTAATGCCTATCTTTCTCGCAATTTTAACTGCAACAATAATTATTGTTGCAAGGCAGAAAATTGATACCGCTCTTTCCACCATTGCGTCATCACTTGCGGGTTTTATTTATGTAACCTGGCTTCTGGCTTTTACAATGAGAATTATTCTTTGGCGAGGCGCCGATTTTATGGATGGAAGGTATTTCTTTTTGTTTTTTGTTGTTGTGGTTAAAAGCACTGATATCGGCGCGTATTTTTATGGAACCTGGTTTGGGAAACATAAACTTGTTCCGAAAATCAGCCCTAAAAAAACGGTAGAAGGTTTTATCGGCGGCGTAATCTTCGCTTCGGCGCTCGGCGCCGTTTTTGCTTCAACACTTCCGTCTGTTCACCCGATGTTTATTAAATTAAGTGAAGTGCTGTTTAAAAGTGACAGTACGGTTCTTGTTGCCGCTTTGGGACTGGTGATTGGCGGTTCATTGAGTATACTCGGGCAATTCGGTGATTTGGCGGAATCGATTTGGAAGCGAGATGCTAAAGTAAAAGATTCAGGAGGTTATATTCCCGGGATGGGGGGGGTGCTTGATGTAATTGACAGTTTGCTTTTTCCCGCGCCTGCGATGTATTTATTTATGAAGGTACTTGAGAATGTAAATTTATAATTATTAAAGATTCACAAATATTAAAAAATTATTGTAATGTTTTCCGAAAATAATAAATTTGTTCTTGGTGCCCATTATTATGTTCCCGGTTTTTCCGAAAAAGAAAACTGGACAACAGACTTGACACGGATGCTCGAAACCGGAATAACCTGTGTTTACGCTATTGCCGCGTGGAGTTGGATTCATACCGCTCCGGAAGAATTTGATTTTTCTGAATTGAAAGAATTTATTGACGCTGCAGAGAATACCGGTCTCGAAGTTCAAATAGGGATGGTTATTGAATCCGCGCCGGAATGGTTATTATCGGAACATAATGGCTGGTATTATGTTAATCAAAAAAATCAGCCGCTGGTTCCTTACGCTAAGACCCGTTATCAGTATGGCGGATGGCCCGGAGTGTGTTTCGACAACGTCGGCGCCAAAGAGTTAGCTTCTAAATTTATTAAGCGGCTCGGTGAATTTGCTGAATCACAAAATGTGGTTTCTTCTGTTGAAGTCTGGTCGGGAATTTCTTTTCCGCCGGCGTTTCACGCTCCGGTAAGTAAAGAAAGGTATTGTTATTGTTCGGCGACAAGGACAGCATTTATTGAGTGGCTTAAAGACAAATATAATCAGGATATTCGGAATCTTAATGCGGCTTGGAAGCGAAAATTTACTGACTGGAATCAGCTTAATCCACCCCGTTTTTTCGGTACTTTTCCAAATGAGCTTGACTGGTGTAGATTTCTTTTTTGGCGACAGAAATCAATGTTGAAATGGAGAATCGATAGTATTCGACACGCGGGATTTACGGGTAAAATTATCGCGCATACCGGTCTTGATGACGCTTTGCAGCCACAACTTGCCTGCGATGACCATGCCTGCGCGGCGATGGTTGATGAATGGGGATTTACAAACGCTCAAGTTGTTGAAGGGAAAAAACGAGCGTATTTGCTGTTCTTCGGAGCCGATTTCGCCCGCTGTGCAGCAAGAGGTAAACCGTATAGATTAAGCCAACTTCGGATCGGTCCGTTTGCAAGTCGTACGATGCAGAAAGAATCCGGACATTCAGCCGGATTTGTTCAGCTTAATAATTGGGCCGCCTTAGCGGGAAATGTCAAAAATATTTGTTACCGTTCATGGCGCCCGCAAACTTCAGGTCACGAAGCTGAAGGTTATGGTTTGACAACACTTACAGGAGAATTTAACGATCGAACAGACGCGGTTGCACGATTATCAAAATTAATAAAAGAACATAAGCACATAAGTTCTTTTACTGCTTCGGAAGCCGATGTTGCGATTCTTATTCTTCCTGAATCCGCGAATTTCAATTATGTAACCGAAAACGGTTCCGCGAAGTTTTATGATAGTGCTGTAAAAGGAACATATAAAGCATTTTTTGATAAAAATATCTTTGCTGATTTTAT
>Ga0164318_10005613_pt1 | contig 12129 bp, 19 predicted proteins | sample GuaBasSedimGuay9_FD_113734 | JGI IMG/M metagenome (GOLD analysis project Ga0164318, IMG submission 113734) | Subseafloor sediment microbial communities from Guaymas Basin, Gulf of California, Mexico - Guay9, Core 4571-4, 0-3 cm | ecosystem: Environmental > Aquatic > Marine > Hydrothermal vents... | reverse complement strand
TCTTTGGTATATACTAGCTACAAATCCTGTCATATCACCAATAACTCCACCACCAAAAGCAATAAGAACTGAACTTCTATTTAATTTATGTTCAAAACAATGCTCTAAAATATCTTCAATGGTATTCATTGTTTTATATTGTTCCCCATCAGGAATAGTTACTATACTTAAATTTTTAATATTTAATTTTGAACGAAGATAATCAATATGTAGTTTTGAAATTGTAGGATTTGTTACAACTACAACTTTTTTATCTAAAGTTATAGTTGCAAGCTTATCTATATGTATATCATAAGAGGTAGTTGGTAGAGTTATATTTACAGTCATTGTATTTCCAGTTTAAATAAAATTAATTTATATCTATTTTAACAAAAAGTGACTTCAATATATCTTCTACTTTTTTATCTATCCTTTTGACTTTACCATCTTTTGCAAGCACAAGTAAAACTGAAGATGTAAACAAAACTTTATTGTCTTTTTTTATCTCTTGAAAAACAGTAAATGATGCTCTTTTTATCTCTGTTAGTGTTGTAGTTACATCTAAAATATCAGCAAATTTAGCACTACCTATAAAATCACAATTCATCTTTCGTACAACAAAATGAGTATCATCTATTATAGGTAGCATATTTTTAGCAAAGAAAAACTCACTCCTTGCTCTCTCACAAAATTTTAAATAATTCGAATGATATACAATACCACCTGCATCTGTATCTTCATAATATACTCTTATTTTCACTCTTAAAGCCTTTATTTATCGTATTTAATCAAATATCTTTTAAGAATGTTCCCATTTTTGTTCCCATTTCTTCTATTTTCTTAAATCTTATCTCTTCATTTTCTTGTATAAATTTAGTATAAACTTTTAATGTAATTGATACATCTTTATGACCTAACATTTTTGATACCCAAACTATATCTGCTCCAGAACTTATCATTTTTGAAGCAAATGTATGTCGAAGATTATACAATGTTCTTATTTCAATACTATTTAATTTTAACAAATTTTTAAAATTTAGATTTATAACATCATGAGAATAAAAGTGTTTTTTAGAAGTATTTATAAATATATACTCATTATCAGAAGTTAATTTATATTGATATTCTAAAGCTTGTAATGCCATTGGTAATATATCAACCTTTCTAACACTTGATTGAGTTTTAGGATTTCCTATCTTTCCATTTATAATTGTTTTATATATAGAAATTTGTTTTTTATTATAATCTATATCCTCCCAAGTTAAAGCAATAAGCTCTCCTGGTCTTATACCTGTTGCATACATTAATAAAATAAAACTTTTCATGTAACCATCAGTATTAGAAAGTAATAATTTAATTTCATTATTTGTAAAAGGTTTAACATCTTCAATATCATTATTTAATAAAAATTGACTTTGTACTTTAGGAGCTTTAATTTTAGATAATGGATTTTGTATTAAAATATCATTTAAAACAGCCATATCAAATATTGAAAATAATATAGATCTAAACTTTTGTACTGTTAAAGGTTTATATTTAGATAATAACTTATATTGCCATTTTTCTAATTCCATTGGTTTAATAGTATCTAGTAATCTATGTCCAAAGTATGGTAAAATGTGTTTATTGAAATGGTTTAAATTTCTTTTATATGTATGATCTCTAACTTCATTTTTATGAACAGTAAAATAATCATCAGCAAAACTTTTAATAGTGTATTCTTTTAGCTCATCATTAACTTCAATATCTCCTGTTAAAAATTCTACAACATTTGGTATAATTTCTTTTTTTACAACAATTAAATTTTCTTTTGTAGCTAGTTGACTTGTAGTTCTTTTTTGTCTTTTATTATTGAAATAAAAATCTAAGTTCCATTTTCCAGATCTAGAAAAAATAGTAAATTTAAAATCCATATAATTATATTTTATATTTTCAGCCAACTTTTAATCCTTGAGTAATTGAATTTACAGAAGAGTGATATATCTTTTTAGTAATATCAATAATAGGTGCACTTATAACTTGAGGAGCTTTTTTAAATTTTAATATAGCAAATGGTATAAATTCTACTCTATTTTTTTCATTATAAAAGTAATGTATGTCTTTTTTTAATGTTTTATTTTTAACATAATTATCAATAGTTCTATCACTTTTATTTAAAAATCTGGCTACCTCTTTTTTAGTTGTAAGCGTTGATATTGAAAGCTGTAATAACTCTTCATTATATTCTAATTTTTCTAAAATCAATTTTAGTGTATTTTCTAAATTATCAAACATTATTAAACTCCATATTGTAATCATTTAATGATACTATTTCCCCCTGAACTAAACCACGAGTAATACATTCATTTTTAACTAATCCATAATGATGTAAGTTTAATTTATCTACAGGAGTATTGCCAAGTTCTCTAAAATAATTTAATAATTGTAGATCTTTCATTTTAGATGGTACTTTAATAATTGGAATAAATTTATCTTGAATAGTAGAAAAAGAGTAAGCATCAATACCATCTACTGTTACAATCATTGGTTTAGATATATTTTGAGCTTGTTTATATATAGGATATTTCATATCATATTGTTTATCTGAAATAATTTGATAAAGTATATCTTCTTGTGATTCCTCTAAATCATCTTCAATATAATTTACATAATAATTTGGCATTAATCTATTATAGTTCATTTCTGTATATTCTTTTCCAAATGTTCTATTTAGCTTCAATTCAAAATATTTTAAAAATGCTTTTTCTTGTGCATCTGTTGTTGGTGTCTCTGGATCTAAAATCATTTTTTTATATAATATTACATCATCATACTCTTCTGTGCTTGGATCAAATCTATTTATTGTGAAAACTGTATCATTAAATAGTCTTTGTATTTGTCCTATTTGATATTTTTTAGTTATATATAAATAATCATTTTCCATATTTTTAAAATCATGTCTAATCTTTCTATATAAAATTAATGGTGCAAGAGTACGACTAGATAAAAATCTTCTAATTCTATGTTTAATGTACCAATAGACTGCATCATCAGTTGTATCACTATCTTCATTTGAAAATGTTTTAGTAATATATTTCATAATATAAGCTATTGCTCCACCTGTTAAATTACCTTTATCATCTTTATTGTAAAAAGTATATTTAAAATCTATAGCTTTTTTATTAGTACCAAAATCACTAAAGTACTTATAAAATCTTTTTTTTATTTTTAAGATATATTCATTTGGTAAAAATAACATTGCATGCATATGAGGTACACCAGATTTATGAGGCTCATAAACTCTAAAATATATTAGGTTATGTCCTGTATCAGTTTTCATATGTTTAAATATTTTAAGTCTTAGAAATTTAGCCCATATTTTAGATAATGCTTTAGCTGTATCACTTGGATCAATAATCAATTTACCTTTTTTATTTTTTCTATGAAATTTTGCGGGAGCAGTAAGAGTTACAAATACAGGTTTTAATCCTGCATCTTTTGTATACTCAAAAATTGAGTTTACACGATTATTCATTTCTGCAAAATACTTTTTAGGATTTAGATTTGCAGAGTAACAACTATCAAGCATTGAATGTTGCTTATCTCCAATTTCCATAGAAAAACTTTGTAAGAAGTCTTTTTGACCTTTTATTTTTTTATCTATCATCTTTCTATCTTTTTTTGTTATACCGTACATTTTAACTTTTTCCTTTTTTAGGGTGCGAAAACTTTTTTAAAAGTAATCAAGAAGATTTACATTTGTTCGCTCCGCTCACAAAGTGTAAATCTTTTTATTTCTTGCTAATAGCTCATGAAACTTGCAGACTAACTAAGAAGTCCTATCTAATTTCTATGGCTGCAAGTTTTCGGTTTTTTTATTACAGGTTAATACTTAAGTTCTATTCTAGCTCTCAAGCTGTAACAAAAAATCCGACCTTATGCTTGTATTCTAATTTTAAAGGAAGATTGGGCTTACTAAGAGGATTTAAATCTATATGAATACCTTTTGCCAAATATTTATAAAATTAATAAAGATACTTTTCTATATCCTTATTAATTTTATATTTTTCTTCTAGTCTCAACTCTAGTAACTCAATTAAAAAACTTTTTAATATTTCTATCTCCTCATCTGTTAAATAAATATTTCCATAACAAGTAGATACAAATTCAATACAATCTACTTGTTTATTTATTGCATAGTTTGCTGTATCTATTAAACTACTCATCAGATACCAAATATTTCTTTTATTCTTTTTTGATGTTCTTGTTCATTTATTAAATCTTGAGCCTTTTTATATTCTTCCTCACCTGGATAGTTATATATTTTCTTGATAATAACTTCTTTTTTAACTTTTGATTGTTTTTGTTTTTTATTAAGATTTAAATCTTTTTTTATTTCTGAATTATCAACTACCTCAAGAACTATAGATAGAGTTGATGATGTCTTAGAATTTGATTTATACTTAAAAAGCCAACCTAAAAATGGTATATCTTTTAAACCAGGTATTCCATTTTCAGATTCTAATGTCTCATTTCTATTTATACCTGTAAGAACAAATAGTTTATTTTTTTTCATATGGAAAGGAATTTTTATATGCTTTTTTGATACAGTTGGGGTATCTCCACCATTTACAATATTATCAACACTAAGATCAAATTCAAGGTGTACTGTATCAGTATCATATATTATTGGCTTAACACTTATATTAAGACCTACATCTTTATATTTAAATGACTTAGTAACTTTTGAATTTTCATCATTTACAACAGATTCCCCTGTAGAATATGCAATATTAGTTACTAGATCTAATTGTGAGACTTTACCATCTAAAAGAGTTAATATTGGAGAAGATACAAGTTTAGATATTCCCTTTTGATTTATTAATTTTACAAAACTATAAAATTTATTTTTATCAGTACTTGGAATATTATTATTAACCATAAAAGGATATGCAACTAGATTAAAAAAGAAATTATCATCAGAACCAGGAGAGATAGAAACTTCATTATTTATACCATATTCTTTTAAGTTATTAAGGTTAGTGTCTAGTATAGTAATTTTTAATTTTAATTGATTTGGTAGCTTATCAAATTTTAATATAGATGATCTAATTGATAAATAATTTTTTATATCTGATTTTATTAATATTGTTTTTGATGTTGGTATATAACTATGTTGTATATTGTAAAAAGTAAATAAAGATTTTATATCATCATACTTAATATATTTTAATTTTATAAATCTTATTTGCTTTAAATCTTTTAAAGTTAGTTTTTTAATAATATAGTAGTCAGATATATATTGAAGTTTTAATTTCTTTTTTAAAAGTGCTGATTTTAGTAGCTTGAGATATGTATCTTTTTTAATATCTTTATCAATAAGTATAGTAATTCTTTGATCTATATTCTCATCTATTAAAATTGTTATATGCTGCTGTTTAGAAACTAAAGTAATATACTCTTTTAAAGAGATATTATCTAAATTACTTGCTAAAACTTGGAAATAAAATATTATTATTGTTAGTATTATTTTCATTTTGAACTCCGTACTGTTCTTTAAATAATTTCATAAATTTATCATCAATATTTACATATATCTTTTTAAAATCTGTATTAGATATATATTCAAAATACAACTCTTTATATTTGTTGTCCTTTTTTAATTGTGCATATAATTTATATGGGATTGACTTGTTTTCAAAGATACAAATATTTGATGAACTAGAACATAAAATTTGTATTTGAATATTATTGTCATTTTGATTAAATGAAGTGATAGTTTTTTTACTATTTTGTTTTGATATTTGAGCATTGACAATTCTACTATTAATAGGTCTATCTTCTTTCTTTGTTTTTGGTGCCCAATAGCTCTGAATCATTAGAATAATAAAAGTTACCATAGCAAATAATAAGATTGCATATATTCCAAATTTTTTAATTAAATTTTCACTTTGTTGATTTTCTCCAGAATGATAAGTATCATATATCTCTTGTATAAATTTTATTTTCTTTTTACCAGATTTATTTTTTTCACTCATTCTTGAATCAGTATATTGATTATAAGCCATTGTGCTACCAAATAATTTTCTAGAACTTGGAATTGCACTATAGAAGAATTCTGGAATTGCTTTATATTTTGCATTAACTAAATTTAAAGCTTGAGTGATTAAATATATTTGTTGGTTTAAATGTCTATGATATGTAAGCCACCAAACAAGAGCCGCATTTTCTTTACCTAAATAATTATGGCACTCATCAAGTATGATTAAGCAATTAGCTAAATTCATTCCCTTAGCAGTTTCTAAAAGTGCTATATCATCCGTACCAGATGTTTGTAACTTATATAAAAGTTCTATATCTATTTTAAATTTTTCAAAATCTAAAATTTTAATTGTTTCAGCTTCAAATTTATCTGTTTGTATTTGATTGATATTTGTATATGCAAAATCAATATTATTATAAATAAAGTTTTTATCTGTTTTAATTTTATCTTTATTAATACCAAAATTTGCATATAGTGAATATACAGCTCTATATGTTTTACCAGATCCAGGTACACCTTTTGTTAATTCAATCATCTTTTACCTCCAAAATGCAAGTGTTTTCTTAAATAAAAAACCTGCTATTATTATTGCTATGTACAAGTTTAAACCTGTAAAAACACCGAATTGACACATCATTGCTGATATATTTACAGAAAAATCAACTATAAAACTTTTTAAAGTATTAAGCATAAAATCAACTGCAAAATATACAGATGACATATAAGCTGTAAATATTACGGCTTTTATTAAATAATCCATTAGCTATCTCCTCTAAAAAATGACATTGTTGCAGAAAATACAAAACTAAAAATAACAATACTTTTAAATATATCTACAGGAAAAAAATTATTAATAAAATCTTGTGATAAAAATGTTTGAGTTTGTCCATAAAGTTGAATTTGTACAGGTTCAATTTGTAAACAATTACTATCATCAAATATCTTTTGAGAATACTTATTTGCACTATCTGAAAGTGTTGTATTTATTGAATCTGTTATTGTAGATGGGTTAGAAATAATATCTGTTATAATTGTTAAAAATGTACTGATTTTATCTAATGCAGATGTATTTTCATTTAGAGCTGCAATATTATCTTCTATTTTTGTTGTTTGGTTTTCTAATGCTTGAGTATTTGAGTTAGTTGCATCTGTATTATCAGTAACATTTGTTCCTAGATTTTTCATATCATCAGATAGAGAATTACCACCCGTACCATTTCCTGGATCTGGTGCATCTGCATAGCCATTATTATTGTTATCATTTGAATTATTACTATCTTGATTATCATTATTTGTATTATCTATACAAGTGCATATATTACTTGTACCATCATAATCATCACTATTACATTCAAATAATTCTATATTAGATATTGAGCCACATTTTAATATACAATTATTTGAAATATCTTCACAATTTTGTTGTTTTTTACATGAATTATCTGATTGAGTTACATATCCTACATCTTCACAAGTTCTATCGCAATTATTACCATAGTTTGATGGTGCTCCATCGTCACATATAATTGGTTCTGATATTCCATTTAGTATAGTTGAAAATTTATCAGTTGTAATCGGGGGATGCCAATTTAAAGAAGATGCTGTTTCAACATCAACTTCACGAAGTCCACCACCTACAGAATCATCTTTTACATATAAATGAGTAGTAGAAGTTCCATTAGTTGTATCTATATATCTAGTAATTATATGTTGATTATCACTTGAAACTTTTGTATCATGATATATATTTGAATAATCTGAATTTCTAGCTTCAAAAGTTGAATGTTGATTATGTTCATCATCTAAATAATAAGATAGATATTTACCATCTTTACAACTTATTTTATTTGGATATTTTTGATTATCATGATCTGGATATTTTTTAGTTACAAATAAACCATTTGCAGAATCATCAGCTGTAATAATTGTATTGTTATACAATACATATGTATTAGCATTATCATAAGATTTAATATCATTTTGATTAAGATTAAAATCACAACTATAATCTAAAGATATATTTTCTAATTCTGATGTATCAGTATCGTTATTTGTATCTTCAATTAGATTATTATTTGGATCATAATTAGATGTTGATAGTACAGTAACACTTGCTATATCTACTTCTATTTGTTTCATATTTCCAAATTTATCAATAAATTCTATTCTAGTTATTGATTTATCTTCATTATATTTCTTTAAATATAGAGCTAAAGGATTGATATTTAAGAACTCTTGGTAATTTGTAGGTAAATCAAAGCTTTGATTTGAAGACATTAATACAGCTGCTTTGGCAGTAGTTATATAGTTACTCATATAAGCATAATCAAGATTATAATTTGGTTCTGTTGTCACTTCAGTATCTTTTAAATAACTAGTATTATCTGGTACACATAGTCCATCTTCCGCTTTAAATTGATTCCAATTACCAGGATCTCCATTATAACCTTGAGAGTGATATACAAAATTGCGACAATGATAATATTGTGATTTTGTAGTTCTGCTATCAAATTTTGAACCACCATCACCCCAATCATATGTATATAAAGTTTTTGGAAAATCAGTCATATCAATTGCATGAAGTGATATAGTTGTTATTAATGTAATTAATATTTTTATCATTATTTACTCATTAAGCTAAATGCAGCAAAAAAAGGCACGATAATAGATGTAGTATAAACAAATATTGATAAAAAATAATCTAATGTTAAATCAGAAGTAAAGCCTATAATTGTAATTTCCATTATTTACTACTCCCTACTTTAATAGTTAAAAAAATCATTCCAAACATAATCATTGAACCCATCATAATTCCTGTAAGAGCCATCATTGAGTTATAATCTTGATAATACATACCTAGTTCATCTGCATTATCTGTAGGGCTATAGTCTGCAAATGCTGATATAATTGATACAGATATTAATAATATTAATCTCACTTTATTAATCCAAGTGCTTTTTTAATACTCCATAATAAACCAAGCATTACTCCAAAAGCAGTAAATAATTTTCCAAAATCTTCTACTGATATTTCAAATCCCATTTTATACGTCTCCTATTCTTAAAATTAAATTGTTATATTTACAACTTAATTTTAAAAATAAATAAGGGAATAAAAACCCTTATTTAAAAGTTGTTATCAGACTATTTTGCAAGTCCAATTCCTTTCTTTATTGCCCAGAAACCTGCAAGTCCAACTAAAAGTGCTCCAGCTACTATCGCTACATCATCTAATGCAAATGTAGGTGCTGTTAATGTTGCTTCTGCAAAAACACTTGTTGTTGCAATTGCTGCACCTGCTAATAATAATCCTAATCTTCTCATAAAAGATCCTTTTTGTTTTTAATTTGGGGCTTACAATCGTACGGAATATGCCCATACATTAGATAAATTTTATATCTGATTCTTCACAGCTAAAAGATGAGTTATCATTTGCAGTATATTTAAGCATTATTACTTGACCTAATTTTTCATTATATTTTTGTATTAATTTTGGCAAATCAATATCATTACAAGATATTTTAATAATTTGAGATACTGCTTTTAAAGTTGGAACATCTATCCCATTTACATTTTTAATAATTTTTTCATTTTGTACAAATTTTAATTTTACACTTGCACCATATTTTTTACCTTCAAATTCTCCACTTGCAGTTAAATCTACACCTGTTAATTCTGCTACTAAGTAGTTACCTGTTACTTCTATTTCTATTTTTTTTGATAATTTTGACATTTTCGTCTCCTGTTTTATTTTTTTGCGTCTCTGAAATTGTAGGTAACACACCGAGACGTGGTGGCATGCTACCCATTTTATTACATATTTAAAGTATTATATGTAATAATTATATATGAAAGTATAATCTATGTAATATAAAATAAAGCTTAAATAATATGTAATAATTATATATTAAATAAAATAATGTGTAATAGCGTATACTTATTACCTTTTATATTGATTTGTGTATAATAAGAATATGAAAAATATAAATATAAATAAAATGGACATGATTTGTCAGTTTTTTAAAATTACTCAAAAAACATGGTTTAATTGGAAAAAAGAAGATAGACCTATTGTAAATTTTACTGAAAAATATTTAGATAAAAATCTATTATCAGAATTTATTAAAACTAATACTATTGAAAGCTTTGATAATCTAAAACAGGATTTACATAAATTCAAATATGCTGTATTGTATAAATATAGAATAAATGCACTATTTTTGGTATATTTTATAGAAAAATCAGAAATTAAGAACTCAGATATTTTGCGAAAAAAAATTAGCTCTAAAGAATTTTCTGAAATTTTATCTCAAGCATCATCTTTATTATATGAAAACTATTTATCAATAAAAAAATTAGTAATCTTTGGACAAATTGGCAATGATGATATTTTTGATTCTTATTTTTTCCCAAACTATTTTGAAATGTTTGAATTACTAAATAATATGACAGAAAAAGAATCAAACTATTTAATAGATAATAGTAATGATATAAAAAAAGAATTATTGAACTTTTATTCTGACTACCATTTGGGAACACTATCTTGTATTAATATAATATTTTCAAGAGTAATAATAAAAAAAGATATATTAAAGAAAATCAAACTTGATTTAACTATAGACCAACAATATGTACTTATGGGTGAACATGCAAAAATAATTCAATGTGATAGTTTATTTTTAGAAGAATTGAAAAGTTTAAATGATTTTGAAAAAATATTACATTTTCTTGAAAATAATAAAAGTTCCTATATAGAGCTAGATAGCAGAAAAGATGATTATGATATTTTTGAAACTATTAACCTTAAAGAATCTTTTAAAAAATATCAAATTAATTTACACTAACTTTAAAAATGCTTAATATTTAACTTTTCATCACTTATGGGATAGTTTTCATTAGATTTGGGAAGTATTTCATCGGCTATGGGAGGAAAATCATCACATTTGGGATATTATCTCCTTTAAAAATACTTATTTGCAACATTCTAATCTTAACTTTTCTTGAGCCTCTATGAACTCTCCGTATTTCTTAACAGTATTAATACTACATCCAGATACAGACTGAACAGAAGAATTATTTATTAATTCATCTTCCATTCTTAATATATTTACTGCATTTTCTATTTTATTTTGTGCTATTTGTTGTCTTGATTGTGTTGCATCTTTTGCCGCATCTTTTTGTTTTTGAGTAGATGGTACTTTTGTACTATGCTTTCTTATTACTTTTATTGCATTAATTAATTCTACAGGTAAAGTATTATTATCTATTAGTTTGTTACTAATATCTATTTTAAATGAGTGAATGTAAAATCTCATATATGCTATCTAGTATAAATTGCCATGCCACAAAAACCAAATGGTGTTCTTTGAAACTCTGACAAAGTATTACAATTCTCAAATTTTTTTAGTTCCTCTAAAACATATTCTTTTATATTAGTGCCATTAATATTTGAGTCTTCTACACATACAAAGAAACTTGCATTAGCCTCTCTCATATTTGTTACTTTTGCTACTATCTTTGTTATTCTTATCGTTTCTATTGTAAGCTCTTCTTTTTTATTAAACAATCCCATCTTTTAATCCCTTTCATTTCGTATATATGAAATGATATTATATAATATCTTAAATAATAATTATATAGGTTGAAAATTTTCCCCTTTATTCATTAAATTAGAACCAATCGTATCTCCTGCATCTGCGGAATCTCTGTATCCAAACATTGATAATATAATTTTATTACTCCGAGTATACAGTTTTTTTAATATATTTTTGATTGATATTTTTACAGGTAGTTTTAAAATATTTATTAGGCTCTGTTAAAATTGATCCATCCTTTAAATGATATTCTATACTATGTAAAGTATTTGATACAGATACTTCAATTGTTTTAATTGTATTGTTATATATGTATTCATTGAAAGCTAGTTTTTTATTTGCATCTATACAGATATTAGATTTTGTGATTTTATTTTTAGGCATTATTTATCTCTATTGTTTTTATCCAAATCCAATCCCCATAATTACTTTCACTTGGATAGCCCAAAGGATTACAGATAACTTTTTTATCATATAGTTCATATTCAATAGCATCATGAGTATGTCCAAATATCCAATATTTCATAGAACCATT
>Ga0164318_10005612_pt1 | contig 12129 bp, 9 predicted proteins | sample GuaBasSedimGuay9_FD_113734 | JGI IMG/M metagenome (GOLD analysis project Ga0164318, IMG submission 113734) | Subseafloor sediment microbial communities from Guaymas Basin, Gulf of California, Mexico - Guay9, Core 4571-4, 0-3 cm | ecosystem: Environmental > Aquatic > Marine > Hydrothermal vents >... | reverse complement strand
GGTCCTTTATAAAAACTAAATCTATGGTGACAAAGCCATCAGCATCAGCATCACAGACATTGTCCATATCTGTCATAATCCCAATAGAAATGGGAGAAAAATCAATAATAAAGTCATCTAATTCATAACAAATTCCAGCAGAAATTTCTTCAATTCTAGTATAAATTATTTGTTGCGGAGGTGTTGCAATTGAATATACCGTAGGGGTTAGTATCTCATTAGTGTCATTTTGACTGTCTAATAAGGTTTCATAATATTTCACTTGAAAAACTAAAGGATCCTGTGCTCCAAGCAAAAGTGGGGTATTTACAGTCAAATCAAATTCGCCAGTATTAATACCGTTATCGCACTGATAAATATCTATAGCTGGTGAAGCAATTACTGGTTGAGGGTATGTAATAACTTCAAAAGGAATCGTTAAATTTGTTGGCGAAATGGTTACTTGGTACTGTCCTGCTTGAGTAACATTGATTGTTGGAAACATACCATCAAAAATAGTTACAAACCCACCACCTAATCCATCGTCATATTCCCATAGATAATTTGTTGCTCCCGCTGTAGAACCATCTAAAACAAATACATCACCTTCACAGCCTGTATCACTAGAAATAATAGAGCAATCTGTAGTACCTGCTCCCCCAGCACCAGCATTAGTCTGTACTAATTTAATAAAACCTGCACTCTGATTATAATTTGTAATTAACAACACATAGATCTCCCCAGGCTGTCCATTTGGTATTGTAAAACTTTCTACTGGAGCTGCTGAAAAACTACAACCTATCTCATTAAACGACTGAAGCTGTGAGTAATCACACAAATCATCTCCTTGGGCAAATGGTCCCCAAGCAATAAAATCTACATCTAATCCAGTCCCAACAGGATTCCCACTACCATCAAAAGCAGTATTCTGTATGATATCAAAATTTAAAACTCCTGTTTGATCAATTTGAAGATAAAACCATGCTGGATAAGGTTGTGATCCTAAACAACCGTAATCAGGGCCTGGCTCAGCAGCAGCATCACAAGCAGGATCTGTATTGTTGCAATTTGGAAAAATAAGAGCCTGACTACCTGCACAAAAAGGTTCAATCGCAGAACAAGTACTTCCCTGGGCATAATTATTATCTGTTAAAAATAATAATAAAAGCAGCACTAAAAGTGAGTAAGGGGAATATTTCATAGCAAAAACATTATATAATCTGCGAAATTTAAGGAATATTTATGAAAATAATAGGGTTTCATTATTTAAAAATTGATAATCAACTCTTAATAACTTTATCTGAATGTGTATCTTTGCAGACTGTATTATAATTAATACCTATGAATTTAGAAAAACACTTGAAAGAAATAGAAGAATTTGGAAATAACCATGTAGGTACCTCATCTGACACGCCTTTGCGCTCAGATGCTTTTAACCTTAGTGATGAAGAAAAAATTGCTCTTATAAAAAAAGATGTTCATAGTATTTTAATAACATTGGGAATGGACCTGGAAGATGATAGCTTAAAAGGAACCCCAAATCGTGTTGCTAAAATGTTTGTTAAAGAAATATTTGGAGGGTTAAACCCTGAGAATAAACCTAAAGCATCTACTTTTGACAATAAATACAAATACGGTGAAATGTTGGTAGAGAAAAACATCACTTTATACTCTACATGTGAGCATCACCTGTTACCAATAGTTGGAAAAGCCCATATTGCTTACATCTCAAATGGAACTGTTGTTGGGCTTTCAAAAATGAATAGAGTCGTTGATTATTATGCTAAACGGCCACAAGTACAGGAAAGACTCACCATACAAATTGTAAAAGAACTTCAGGAAGTTTTAAATACTAAAGATGTAGCTTGTGTAATAGATGCTAAGCATTTGTGTGTTAATTCACGTGGAATTCGTGATATAGACAGTAGTACAATAACTAGTGAATTTGGAGGAAAATTTAAAAATACTGAAACTCGTAGAGAGTTTTTAGATTATATTAAATTTGAAACAGAATTCTAGATAAAAAATATAAATTGCTATTCTAATTTTAAAAAAATACCTTTTGAAGGGTTCTGACATAAAACTAGATTGATATTTTAATGAATACCCAATAAATGAAACTTTTCGAGCAGCAAAAACTTCACATATATAATTCTCTTTCTAAAACCAAAGAAAAGTTTATTCCTATCAATGAAGGTGCTATTGGCATGTATGTTTGTGGCCCTACAGTTTATAGCAATGTCCATTTAGGAAATTGCCGTACGTTTTTAGCTTTCGATTTAGTTTTTCGTTATTTAAAACATTTGGGATACAAAGTTCGCTATGTAAGAAATATTACCGATGCAGGCCATCTTGAAAACGATGCCGATAGCGGTGAGGATAGAATTGCAAAAAAAGCAAGAATTGAGATGGTAGAACCTATGGAAATCGTACAACGTTATACTGTAGATTTTCATACCACTATGTCGCAATTTAACGCCCTCCCTCCTAGTATTGAGCCTACCGCAACTGGTCATATTATTGAGCAAATTCAAATTATTGAAAAAATTCTTTCTGAAGGATTTGCATACGAAGTAAATGGATCCGTTTATTTTGATGTACATAAGTTCAATAAAAGTCATTCTTACGGAAGACTTAGTGGAAGGAATCTTGAAGATATGGTTGCCAATACTCGCGAATTAGATGGCCAAACCGACAAAAAGAATCCTCAAGATTTTGCACTTTGGAAGAAAGCAGAACCTGTTCATATTATGCGCTGGCCCTCACCTTGGAGTGATGGATTTCCTGGCTGGCACCTAGAATGTACCGCAATGAGTACTAAGTATTTAGGCAAACACTTTGATATTCATGGAGGCGGAATGGATTTAAAATTTCCTCATCACGAATGTGAAATAGCGCAATCTGAAGCATCTACAGGAGTAAACCCTGTAAACTATTGGATGCACGCCAATATGCTTACTCTTAACGGGAAGAAAATGGCAAAATCTACAGGTAATAACATTCTCCCTTTCGAATTATTTTCTGGAGAGAATGATATTTTAAGTAAGGCTTTTTCGCCTACTGTGGCTAAGTTTTTTATGTATCAGGCAAATTATAGAAGTAATTTAGACTTTTCAAACGAAGCTTTAGTTGCTTCGGAAAAGGGATTTAATAGATTGATGGAAGCTTATAGAATGTTACCAGAAATTAAAGCTTCTAATACTAGTAATTTTGATGTTTCAAAATGGAAACAATCTTGTTACGATGCGATGAATGACGACTTTAATAGTCCCATTTTAATTGCACAATTATTTGAAGCTGCCAAAGCAATTAATTCAGCTATAGAAAATAAAATCTCTTTAACTAAAAGTGACCTAGATTTACTTCAGAAAACAATGCAAGATTTTATTTTTGACGTACTTGGGTTAGAGGATACAACTAAAGCACAAAACAATGATGGCAACAAACTTTCTGACGCTGTTAATATATTAATCGGACTAAGAAATCAAGCTAGAGCTAATAAAGATTTTGCAACAAGTGATTTAATTCGTGACCAATTACAAGCTGCCGGCATTCAGCTAAAAGACGGAAAAGACGGAACCTCTTTTTCATTGAATTAATAATTAAATTAGGTCTCGACTGCGCTCGACCAGACAATGTCTCCTCGAGCGCAGTCGAGAGGTTTTTGAAAAATCCAACAATTTTGAAAAAAATTATCACATATCCATTTGTACTTTTAATCAGAGGATATCAATTATTGATTTCACCTATTTTACCTTCAACCTGTAGGTATAATCCAACTTGCTCACACTACTCTATTGAAGCACTTCAGAAACATGGCCTATTAAAAGGTGGGTGGTTAGCTATTAAACGTATTGGGAGTTGCAATCCTTGGGGAGGTTCTGGCTACGATCCTGTTCCTGAAAAAGACGAGGAGTAATTTTACATACTTTTAATTATTTTTTAATAATTAAAAAGTAAAGCTTTCGTTATATTTACCACTCTTATAATTAAAAATCAACTATGCATTTATTAAGTTTTGTTTGGGATCCTTCAAAAGGAATTGACTTAGGTTTTTTTCTAATTCGATATTATAGTTTAATGTTTGTAATTGCTTTTGCACTTGGGTGGTTCATTACAAAAAAAATATTCAAAAATGAAGGGCAATCAGACGACAAGATGGATAGCTTATTTATTTATGTGGTTCTTGCGACATTGATAGGTGCCCGTTTAGGGCATGTTATTTTTTATCAACCAGAATTATTCTCACAAGATTTTCTATCTGTTTTTCTGCCATTTAGAACCGTACCTGAATTTGAGTTTACAGGATTTCAAGGTTTAGCAAGTCACGGAGCTGCTATTGGAATTATCATTGCAATGTATTTGTATAGTAAAAAAGTAATTAAAAAACCTATCCTTTGGGTTTTAGATAGAATCGTTGTTGCAGTTGCAAGTGGTGCTGTTTTTGTTAGAATAGGAAATTTTATAAATTCTGAAATTATTGGAAAAGCAACCAACAGTGATTATGGAGTCATTTTTAAACAATTAGGAGAAGATTTTCCTCGCCATCCTGCTCAACTTTATGAATCTTTTGGGTATATTTTTGTGTTTTTAATACTCTGGTTTCTTTATTGGAAAACAAACAAAAGCAAGCAAATGGGATTTCTTTTGGGATCATTTCTAGTTTTACTTTGGACCGTTAGATTCTTTGTGGAATTTGTAAAAGAAGCACAAGTAGATGGACGAGGTGAATGGGCACTCAATACGGGACAATGGCTGAGTATTCCGTTTGTTTTAGCTGGAATATATTTAATTATGACCTCATCAAAAAGACCTATTAACTCATGAGAAAAGTAATTTATTCCATAGCAATAATAGGAGCAACACTATATTTTCAAAGTTGTAAAGAACCCAATAATACAACGTCGATTACTAAAGAAGTTACTTTTACTAAAGAAGGAGAACTCAAGCTAAAAAAAGCTGAAAATGATTCTCTTATTAAAACGTTGGATCTTGAAATTGCAGAATCTGAATACGAAACTCAAACGGGATTGATGTACCGGCATTCTATGGAAAATAACCAGGCAATGCTTTTTATTTTTAAAGAAAGTCAGACTCGCTCATTCTATATGAAGAACACAGAATTTGCTCTCGATATTATTTTTATCAATAGTAAAAAAGAGATTGTTAATATTCAAAAAAACGCAATCCCTTACGATAAAGCTTCTTTACCATCAGAGGGTCCTATAAAGTATGTTCTTGAAATTAATGCAGGCCTTTCAGACATTTGGAACTTAGAAAAAGGAGACTTGATTGAATGGTCTTCAAATTAACTTATTAAAATTTAGTTCATAAAAAAAACCATCTTGAAATTTCAAGATGGTTTTTTTATATTCCAAAGAAAAGAAAACTACGCTTCTTCCTCTTCAGCTTTACTTTTATCAGTTAAGTCAATTCCTCTTTTCTTAACGGTATCAAACATTACCGGAGTTGCAATGAATAACGAAGAGTATGTACCAACTACAACACCTACCATTAAGGCAAATATCAACCCTCTAATTGACTCTGCGCCAAAAACGAATATTGACAGTAACACTATCATAGTAGTTAATGATGTATTTAAAGTACGGCTTAACGTACTGTTTAAGGCAGCATCTATAACTCTATCCATCTTCCAAGTAGAATGCTCATTAAAATACTCACGAATACGGTCAAAAACAACCACGGTATCATTTAATGAATATCCAATTACGGTAAGTATTGCCGCAATAAACGATTGCCCTATTTCCATATTAAATGGCATTATTTTATAAGTCAATGAGAAGATCCCTAATACGATTAATACATCGTGGAATACTGCCGCAACAGCACCTAAACTAAATTGCCATTTTCTAAATCGCAACAAAATATACAAGAATACTACAATTAATGAACCAAGTACAGCCCAGAAAGAGGCTTTTTTAATATCATCTGCAATGGTAGGACTTACTTTATAAGACTCCATTCTACCAACAACTTTATGTTCATAATCATCTATAAATTCATTATATGTAAATCCTTCAGGAAGATTAGATTTTAATCCATCAAACATCATACGTTCAATTTCTTCATCTATCTCGGTTCCAGCTTCATCAACTTTATATTTAGTGGTGATTTTTAATTGATTATCTCCCCCATATGTTTTTGCTTCCGCACTTTCGAAGATTGCAATCATATCCTCTTCAATAGCATTTGCATCTACATCTCTATCAAAACGAACAGTATAAGTTCTTCCTCCAACAAAATCAACCCCTTGATTAAGACCTACAGTAAATAAAGACCCTAAACTAACAGCGATCATAATTCCTGAGAATACATAAGCAATTTTACGTTTCTTTAAAAATTCAAAAGTATTCTTTCTTAGAATGTTTTTAGTAAACGACGTTGAACAAGGTAATGGCTTCCCGTTTCTTGTATAACCATCAATAAACAATCTAGTAATAAATATTGCCGTAAATAATGAAGTTGCGATACCTATTAATAAGGTAGTTGCAAAACCTTGTATTGGACCTGTACCAAATACTAATAATATTAGCCCTGTAAGTCCTGTAGTAATGTTAGCATCTAAAATAGAAGAAAGCGCATTATTAAATCCATCATTAATGGCATCTTTTTGTACTTTTCCTTTTGCTAATTCTTCTTTTATACGTTCAAATATCAGTACGTTCGCATCAACCGACATACCAATAGTTAAGATAATACCGGCAATACCTGGCAGTGTTAATACTGCTCCAAGTCCTGCTAAAATCCCAAAGATAAATAAGATATTTACTGCTAATGCAACATCTGCAAATACTCCTGCTCTACCGTAGTAAAAAATCATCCAAATCAATACAAAAGCGAGTGCTAATAGGAATGAGAATATACCACTATCTATTGCTTCTTGACCTAATGTTGGTCCAATCACTTCACCTTGAATAATCTCTGCGGATGCTGGTAATTTACCCGCACGTAATACGTTTGCTAAATCTTGACCTTCAGTAATACTAAAGTCACCTGAAATCTGGCTACTCCCTCCTGCTATAGGTCCACTTGTAACCCCAGGAGCTGAATATACTATATCATCAAGGACAATTGCAATTTGAGTTCCATTATTAAATGCTTTCCCTGTCATTTGCTCCCAAACTCTTGCCCCTCTAGCATTCATCTGCATACTTACCACAACTCTACCTAATTGATCATAGGTTTGTACTGCATCAACAACAACGCCTCCGGCTAATGGTGGCGAACTATCTCTATTAGATTTAATAGCATATAGAGTTACAACTTCTTCTCCTAGTTGTTTGTTTTCTGAAGCAATACCCCAAACAAATTTTGCATAACGTTGATCGTTACTTAATAATGATCTCACTTGAGGATTACGTAAATAACCATTTACTGCAGAAGTATCTTTTAACAAGAATGTACCTAATTCTGGTCTTCCAGCAGATCCTGGATATTGCATTTTACCAAGTAAGGGTCTTTCTTTTTGAGCATCGGCGATAGAATCTTTAATGTCTTCACCACCTAATAATTCATCAACTATATTTCCTTCTACATCTGTTGAATCTTTAGCTTCTTCTTCTACTTCAGTTTCAGGTTTTGCGCTTTTATTAATCTCTGCTAATTTAGCATCTGCAGCTTCTAAGAAACCAGCCAATTCATCAATTTTATAAACCTCCCAAAATTCTAATTGAGCGGTACTTTGTAATAATTTCTTAACACGATTTACATCTTTCGCACCAGGTAATTCTACCAAAATACGGGCAGATTTTCCAATACGCTGAATGTTTGGCTGTGTTACTCCAAACTTATCGATACGCTTTCTTAACACCTCAAAAGCTGCTGTAATAGACTCATCTATTTTTCTTTCTATTACAGGCTTTACATCTTCATTGGTCATAGAAGCATTGATATCATCTTCTAAGTTTTTATTAAAGAAAATATCTGGAGATGCTAATAAATTTTCTCCAGGAAGTGCATCAAAAGCTTTAAAGAAAGACTCTAAATAAGTTTCCTGAGCATCTTTCTGAAGTTGTGTTGCATCATTTAAAGCTTGATTAAAAGCAGCATCTTTAGAATTGTTTGCTAATCCTTTTAATATATCTTTTACTGAAACTTGAAGTATTACATTAATACCCCCTTCTAAATCAAGTCCTTTATTAAGTTCTTTCTCTTTAGCGGTATCGTAATCAATTCCCCAAAACACATCCATCTTACCTATAGAATCTAGGTAACTAGCTTCTGCTGCGTTTCTTTTTTCTGGTTCGGTTACTGGAAATTTAGCATTAGCAAATGTTTTTGCTTCATCCTCGGTATTATTTGAAATATATGTAAAGGATAGTTGGTATAAACTTACCAATCCAAACAATATCGCAAATACTTTTATTAGTCCTTTGTTTTGCATTCTGTTATTTTTTTATGATCAAATTTTTTTAAAACGAGCAAATATAAAATTTATCGTATAATCTGACAATTAATTTTAATGATATTAAGTGTGATTTATTTTAGCTTTATTATTCTAATAATGAAAGCTATTTAAGAAATTACGTTAGTGACTGGACCCGCTCTAACTTCTGGAATGTTATGTGAAGATTTATCAATTGAAATTGAAATATTTCTATGAGCTAAATAAGCTGTTTTTTCAATTCTATTTTTTTTCCTTACATCAATTTCAAAATAAGAAAAATAAACCTTAGGTTTAAAATATCGATCATTCTCTGGCAATACTTCTAAAGCATATCCATTAAAATCCCAATCATTATTATTACTCTTTTGAATTTCAAAGACATCAAGCTTATAGGTACTTGAATTTTTGTTTGACGGTAAATTGGCAGGCTTTTCTTGAGGGTAAATAGAAGTAAAACCAAGTTCTAGCTCCTTCTTAGAAAATATTTTCTTTATGGCAGCAACATCAATATTACTATAGTAGGTGATTTTTAAACTCCCATTATCTCCCTCGTGTATTTGTATATTATCAACTCCAATATTCTGCAATTGTTTTTTTACAATCGCTATTGTATTTTGAGTTTCAAACGTTGCAACCTTATCATTAGCAAACTGAACTACAATTTCCTGATTGGGCACAGAAAATTGCTGAAGACTTGCTCCTAATAATGTAAGGACTACTATGAAAGTACCTAAGTACCATTTCGCTTTCATTCGCCAAATATAAAAAATAAAGACTGCATTTCTGCAGTCTTTATCTAATTATCTATTTTAAAGTATTGAATATTATATTTCTAACAATCCGTTGGTTTTTCTAACACCTTCAGAACTTGTTAGCATATGTTCTTTTTCTGCGTCTGTAAGGTCCAACTCTACAATTTTTTCAATTCCGTTTTTGCCTAAAATTACTGGAACTCCAATACAAATATCATTTAACCCATATTCACCTTCTAATAAAGTAGAACAAGGAAACATTTTTTTCTGGTCACATGCTATTGCTTGCGCCAATGCTGAAACTGCAGCACCTGGTGCATACCAAGCAGAAGTCCCTAATAATTTTGTTAAAGTACCTCCACCAACTTTAGTATCTTCCATTACTTGAGTCAATCTTTCTTCAGAAAGAAACTTAGTTACAGGAATACTATTACGAGTTGCCATTCTAGTTAAAGGAACCATCCCAACATCACTATGACCTCCAATTACCATTCCGTCAACATCACTAATTGGCGCTCCTAAAGCCTCTGCTAATCTATATTTAAAACGGGCACTATCCAAAGCACCACCCATTCCTATAATTCTATTTTTTGGTAATCCAGTAGATTTATGAACTAAGTAAGTCATAGTATCCATTGGGTTACTCACTACAATTACAATTGCATCTGGAGAATATTCTATTAAACTTGAAGAAACCGTTTTAACAATACCCGCATTAATACCAATTAACTCTTCGCGAGTCATTCCAGGCTTACGAGGAATACCACTAGTAATAATTACAATTTCGCTATTTGCAGTTTTTGAATAATCGCTTGTAACACCTACTAATTTTGTATCAAATCCATTTAATGATGCTGTTTGCATCAAATCCATAGCTTTTCCTTCAGCATACCCTTCTTTAATATCTAATATTACTACTTCACTTGCAAAATTTTTAATAGCAATATATTCAGCACAACTTGCACCTACTGCTCCTGCTCCAACAATTGTAATTTTCATAGTTTATCTGTTTTTTTTATGATTATATAATGTATTCTACCTAAGATGATAGACAAGTGTAAAAGTACGACAAAAGGCTTAATTTATTGAGAGAAAACAGCAAAAAGGACTAAGTTGACTTTTTATATTTTATAATGAATTGCAATATTTAAATTTGGAAACTTACCAATGGTAAACATAGAAGAAATATAAAATTTATTAAAATAATAATTTGCGCCTATGTCTCCTTTAAATTCATTCTTATTTTCATCTAATAAGGATAGCAAATCATTAAATAAATCTAAAAACAACCCTTCATCTCCTCCTAGCTTATAATTAAAATCATTTTCTGTAAAACCAACTGCTCCTGAAAACTCAAAATTGTTTATTTTTTTTGAAGCTATTAATTGAAACAACCACGAATCTGCATCAATAATTATAGAATTCAACGTTGTTAAAGCTCCTGTATTAGATTCTGGATCAATAGGTTTTATAGCCACTTCATCAAAATACAAATTCAAATCAAATTTTGAATAAGATGCTAAAACAGCAACTTCAATTGGATTAGAATCTGAAATGTTTTTTCTGAAATACTGAGTAACGTTATGTTTTATGGCTGCTCCAAATATCTCGTAACTTGAAGTTTCAATAGTTACTTTTGGAGAATAACGAAAAGTCACATCTATTTCTTTCCAGAGACCAATGCTTGCTTGAAGGTATGGGTGCGCTACAACATTCTGTTTAACTCCTTCAAAGGCTTGCCACTCATAGGCTTCACCTTCAATATTAAAATCGAAAAAAGTAGAAGTATCTCCTCCTAAAGCTGTGGGTATCTCTGCAGATTGTGAGTCTCTAACTTCCATAGTTATCAACTCATCATTATTTATCGTAAAGCTTTTTTGCTTATTTGGAATTGGCAAAACATTAAAGTGTAGTGATACATCTACTTTAAATTTTCCAACACTCTCTGCAGAACTATACCAAGATGAAGATGACTGGTAAGTTGATGCACTTGCAGCAGGTGAAACATATTTACTAGAAATAAAAAGCATATCTAACACTGCATTGGTAACATCGGGACTGTTAATTTGTGACACTCCCTGAAAAGCTGTCATCAATGCAATATAAAATATGCTAAATTTCAAGGCAGCATTATGCATCTATATTTGCATAAACTGCATTCTTCTCTATAAATTCTCTACGAGGTGGAACTTCATCTCCCATTAACATTGAAAACACTCTATCTGCTTCTGCTCCATTGTCAATAAATATTTGACGAAGAGTTCTAGAAGATGGTTTCATAGTAGTATCCCAAAGTTGTATAGCATTCATTTCTCCAAGACCTTTATAACGTTGTATTTTACATCCATCGCCATATTCTTTTTGAATTTCATCACGCTCTTCATCACTCCAAGCATATTTCTTCTTTGCCCCTTTTCTTACTAAGTATAAAGGAGGAGTCGCTATATAAATATGACCATTCTCAATTAATTCTTTCATATACCTAAAGAAAAAAGTAAGAATTAAAGTTTCAATATGACTACCATCTACATCGGCATCACACATAATGACTACTTTATGATATCGTAGTTTTTCTATATTTAATGCTTTACTATCTTCTTCTGTCCCTATAGTAACACCTAGGGCTGTGAATATATTTCGAATCTCCTCATTTTCAAAAACCTTATGTTGCATTGCTTTTTCAACATTTAAAATCTTTCCCCTTAAAGGTAAAATTGCTTGAAAATTACGATCACGACCTTGCTTTGCAGTACCACCCGCCGAATCTCCCTCAACAAGAAACACTTCACAAATAGCAGGGTCTTGCTCAGAACAATCACTTAATTTCCCTGGCAAGCCTCCAATACTCATCACAGTTTTACGCTGTACCATATCTCGAGCTTTATTGGCAGCATGTCTAGCCTGAGCAGCAAGAATTACTTTCTGAACAATGATTTTGGCATCGTTAGGGTTTTCCTCAAGGTAATTCTCTAACATTTCGGAAACCGATTG
>Ga0164318_10005611_pt1 | contig 12131 bp, 6 predicted proteins | sample GuaBasSedimGuay9_FD_113734 | JGI IMG/M metagenome (GOLD analysis project Ga0164318, IMG submission 113734) | Subseafloor sediment microbial communities from Guaymas Basin, Gulf of California, Mexico - Guay9, Core 4571-4, 0-3 cm | ecosystem: Environmental > Aquatic > Marine > Hydrothermal vents >... | reverse complement strand
GATTTTTCCGTATAGCCTACAATATCGATGAAAAAAACTGTAAGAAGCTGGGAATTCTCTCTTTTAAATTTAAATTCAAGTTTAGCATGTTCTATGATACTCTCTTTTGCAGGTATTGAACTTTTCCGGACAGCTGGCGGGCGTGAGGCAGAGGCTTTTTCCACAGAAGATGTTTTAAGCTGTTCGAGTAAAGCTGATCTTATTTCTTCTGCGAAGTTTCCTTTGGACAGATTTCCTATAATATCTCTAAGTGCTTCCTGAACCTTTTTGCTTTCCGAAAAAACTAAGTCGAGAAGTATGGAAAGAATGTCATGAGAGATAACAGGCTGAAGATTTGTTATTATGTATGCCACAGTCTCTTCCGTATCTTCTGCAACATGATCTCTTAATATCTGCAGGGCATAGTCATCTTTTAGTGATAGCAGGGTTATTAGTGCCTCTACCTGAACTTCCTTTACCTCATCTTCCAGAAGAATATAAAGCCGGTTTGTGAGTATATCCCTGGGGATTCCTGAATGTTTTACAGCGAGGTGCCGTATAGCCTTTATTGCCGATATTTTAATTGTTTTACAGTTGTTTAATGTCAGGTCAAGAAGAGGCTGAAATACCGTGCTGTCTCCCTGGCTTCCAATGATTTCAGCTATTCTAAATTTCTGCTCCTCTGTCAAATGCTCTGCCTCTAATAGTTTAATAAGGTTAAGAACAGAGCCCTTTATGTCTTTGATGTTCATATTTTTTATGGAATCAAGCACAAGTTCTGTTGTTTTGTGTTCTATCCGAGGTATATTGAGCAGGTGGATCAGAGGCACAATAATATACTTGGGGGGTATAAAGCGGCTGCCTCTGATATAGCCGTAGAGAAGATATTTATTATTGGCTGGTGCAGAAAGATATGTTCTTGCCTTTTCTATGATTGTTCTTGATAATAACTGACAGAGGGTAACTATTGATGTTTCCTGTAAAAAGCCGATTCTCTCTTCGCTGGCAAAATTAAAAATATCCAGGATTTTTTTTATCGATGTTCTTATCTTAACTGTGCCGGCAACGCGTATAATCCTGTTTAATCTGCGCATTAGATATGGCCTGTGTATGTTAATTTTAGACAGGGTGTTCAGGAGGGTAAGGACGTCTTTCCTCGAATCCATTTTAAAGAGTGAAATACAGGCCTCGAACTTATTTTTATCCTCTTCCGGAGCATCTTTTAGAGTTTCCCTAATCTTTTTAATGAGTTCTGCAGGGTCTGGAAATGGATCGGTTTTAAAGTAGTTCTGCACCTCCTGTATTAATTCGCTGTTTGCATACCTCTCCAGCAGATTGGAAAACAGGACCTTTAGAAGTACATCACGCTCCCTTATTCCCTTTAAGGATATATAGTTCTTTTTTATCTTTGCATGAATTGTTTCCAGATGAGCATGGGTCATGACTGTAAGTTCATTTAAAAGATGAGGAGAGCTTTTTCTTATCTGTTTTATAAGTCTAATCAAGAGATCGCCGGTCATGGCCTCGGTTTCTCTGTCTATGTATGGCGCTATGAGAAGCAGGCGGAAGAGCCGTACAGGATGAAAAAACTTTATCTCAAGGCCAGATAGTGTTACAAGGAAGGATATAAAGACGCGGCTATCACTCTGTTGAAGTTTTTCAATAATAAAAGTCTGTTGGGGATTTTTAGTTTTAAGCTGAAAAGCTGCCAAATAAGTGCCCAGGGTGTAGGGGGTAAAAACTCTTATTTTATCCTGAAAATATTTTATAAAATCTTCCGAATCCGGATTATTTATGGTATGCAGATGTTGAAAGGTAGTTTTTAAAAGATTTTGCGAAGCTTTTTCGAGAATAGGTTTTAGAAAATTAAGGTTTCCTGAATCCATAAGGCCAATAACAGCATTAATTTTTAAATTTTCATCTGCATTCGGGTTTAGAAGGATAGATTTATTTAATTCCTGAACTTTTTCATTTACAGGAGAAATTGTATTAATTGCATTGATAATTTCATTTCTAATCTGCTTATCCTCAAAAAGGTCAAAGTATTTAATAAGCATGTTAATGGAAGAAGGCGCTCTAATACTGGCAAGAGTTTTTATAGATGCAATTTTTTGTTCAATTTTCCCCTTTTCTATTATTTGATATAAATGAGATACGGCAGCTTCGTTGCCGATGGAGCCGGAGGCTTTAATAGCGGCGAGACTTATATCTATATCCTGGTTGTAGAATTCTTTTATTAGCAGCGAAAATATTTCTTCATCATAAAAATTCTTTAAAAGGGTCAGTATGGTGATTTTACTATCTTTATGTAATATAACTTTTTTTAATGTTACCATCTATTATCTCATATTGATAATCTCATATTTCTTTTATATTACAATAAGATTGATCTGTCAATATACTATTGTTTTTTCATAGGTTTAGATGCTTTGACTACTTTTAAAGTGCATGTTATTCTAATTTACATGGATAGTTTAAATAGTTTTAACAGTATGGAGTCGATACTGGATTTCGCCATTAGCAAAGAGCTTGAGGCCCAGGAAACATACCTTTCATATGCAGGCAAGACAGAAAGGAGAGGTTTGCGTAAACTCCTTATGTCTATGGTGGATCAGGAAAAAGAGCATGAAAAACGGCTTAAAGAGCTAAAGAGCGGAATTGTTCTGGAATCATTATTTCCTGCAGGAGATACTGCAGATATAAAGATTAGTGATTACACGGTCAGTACAGAATATTCTCCGGATATGGACTACCAGGATTTCCTGCTTCTTGTTATTAAAAAGGAGGACAAGTCGTATAAGCTTTACCAGTCGCTTATGGCAAAAACTGTAAATGATGAAGCAAAGCTTGTCTTTAAACAGCTTGCAGATGAGGAAAAAAAACACAAAGCCTGGGCGCAGGATAGGTACGATCTGGAAATACTGACAGACAATTAAAGATGTGTACAGTCTCCGGTTTTAATAGGCTTAATAAATTAAAAAATGATGGACTCAGACGAAAGAAATAATGATAATTCCAGCTCAAAAATAGACTTGCTTTTAAAGGTGAGCAGGATACTTGATTCCAGTACCGATCTAAAACAAGTCCTTACACCTGTATTGAATGTGATAGCTCAGGAGCTTGATATTAAAAGAGGCAGCCTTGCTCTGCTTAACCGTGAAACGGGTGAAATAACAATTGAATCCGCATACGGTTTATCGCAGGCGCAAATGGAACGCGGAAGGTATAAAATCGGAGAAGGAATAACGGGGGAGGTTTTTAGAAGCGGAAGACCTGCAATTATTCCTAAAATATCCGATGAACCGAGATTTCTTGATAAAACTAAATCCAGGAAAAAAGATCAAAGCGATTTATCCTTTCTATGTGTACCGATAAAGTTGGAAAGCAGAGTAATCGGGGCGATCTGTGCAGACAAATACATGACAAATTCCGAATCACTTGCCAGCTACACACATCTGCTGTCTATAGTTGCTTCTATGATAGCTCAGGCTGTAAGACTTCGGCAGCTTGTACAGGAAGAAAGGCATAAGATAATAGAAGAAAACACAAGGCTTCAGGAAGAACTGCGGAGCAGGTTTAAACCGGAGAACATAATCGGAAATTCCCAGGCTATGCAGGAAGTGTATTCTCTTATTGAACAGGTATCAAAGAGTGATGCTACTGTACTGGTAAGGGGCGAAAGCGGAACGGGGAAGGAACTTGTTGCACATGCAATACATTATCACAGTGCAAGGGCGGGTAAGCCCTTTGTCAAAGTAAGCTGTGCTGCTTTACCGGAAAGCATAATTGAGAGTGAGCTTTTCGGGCATGAAAAAGGTGCATTTACAGGCGCTGTGTCTTCCCGTAAAGGGAGATTCGAGCTTGCCGACGGAGGCACGCTTTTTCTGGATGAGATAGGAGATTTGTCTGCCACCCTCCAGGTAAAGCTTCTGCGGGTGCTCCAGGAAAAAGAGTTTGAGCGTGTAGGCGGAATAAAAACGATACATGTTAATGTCCGGGTTATTGCCGCTACCAACAGGGACCTGGAAACCCTTATGGAGGAGGGCAGTTTTCGACAGGATTTGTACTACAGGTTAAATGTATTTCCCATACATATCCCTCCGCTTCGTGAACGAAAAACAGATATTCTTCTGCTCGCAGATTTCTTTATAGAACAGTACGGCAAAAAAAACGGCAAAAACGTACGCAGGATATCAACTCCCGCAATTGATATGCTCATGGCTTACCATTGGCCGGGCAATGTTAGGGAGCTTGAAAACTGCATAGAAAGAGCAGTCCTGTTGACAAAAGATGATGTTATTCACGGGCATCATCTTCCTCCCACACTGCAGACTGCAGAGGCAAGCGGGACCGCTTTTAGGGGAAGACTCCGTGCGGTGCTGGGAAATGTTGAGAAAGAGTTAATTCTGGACGCCCTTAAATCCTCGCGGGGAAACCAGTCCAGAGCTGCTGATATGCTGGGGATTAGCGAGAGGATTATGGGCTTGAGAATAAAAAAATATGGGATAGATACATCACGTTTTTCCCAATAGTGCTACATAATTGTAGGATATATTCTTCGAAACTACATTTATGTAGAATATGTTGAAAAATCAAGAATCTTATAAATGTAATTAACTATTTATAATGCAGAGAGTTAATATTTTACTCGGGAGTTGGCATTATACTTGCATTATTGATTTTATCTATTTAAAGCAAAGTACACACAGCTGATAATTTAGGAGGTTTGTAATAGTATGGAAACAGTACAGGATGTGATGAAACTTATTGAAGGCGATGGCGTGGAGGTTATTGATTTACGCTTTATGGATTTCCCCGGTTTATGGCAGCATTTATCTGTGCCGGCAAGGGAGCTCACAGAGGATTCTTTTGAGAATGGTTTTGGCATAGACGGGTCCAGTATTAGGGGCTGGCAGAGTATTAATGAGTCTGATATGCTTGTTAAACCGGTCGCAGAAACTGCATTTATAGATCCTTTTCTTAAAGCGAAGACCCTTGTTCTTATCTGCAATATCTGTGATCCTATAACAGGTGAAGACTACTCAAGGGATCCGCGGAATATAGCACGGAAAGCGACCCATTATCTAAAGGAAAGCGGCATTGCGGAAACAGCGTACTTTGGGCCGGAGGCGGAGTTCTTTATTTTCGACGATATAAGGTTCGATCAAAATGCCCATGAAGGATACTATCATATAGATTCCAAAGAGGGCCAGTGGAATTCCGGCAGGGTAGAGGAACCTAACCTGGGTTATAAACCGAGATACAAAGAAGGGTACTTCCCTGTTCCTCCAATGGACAGCCTGCAGGATTTAAGAAGTGAAATGATGCTCACATTGGAGAAAATTGGAATTCACGTAGAAGCGCAGCACCATGAGGTTGCCACAGGCGGACAGGCGGAGATAGATATCCAGTTTGATTCACTGCTGAAATGTGCGGATAACCTGTTAAAATACAAATATGTTATTAAGAATACTGCACTTAAAGCCGGTAAAACAGTTACATTTATGCCGAAGCCTCTTTTTAACGATAACGGCAGCGGTATGCATGTGCATATATCTCTGTGGAAGGGTAAAAGCAACCTCTTTGCAGGCGACGGATATGCAGGTCTTTCGGAAATGGCTCTCTTTGCCATAGGAGGAATACTGAAACATGCAGGTTCACTCCTTGCGTTTACAAACCCTACAACAAACAGCTATAAACGGCTGGTCCCGGGGTTTGAAGCGCCTGTGAACCTTGCATATTCTAGAAGAAACAGAAGTGCGGCGGTGAGAATACCCATGTATTCAACATCCCCGAAAACAAAAAGGCTTGAATTCCGCTGTCCGGATCCAAGTTCCAATCCATATCTCGGATTTTCGGCACTCCTTATGGCTGTTCTGGACGGTATAATTAACAAAACAGATCCCGGTGAACCTCTTGATAAGGACATTTATGACCTGCCGCCGGAAGAACTTGCCCAGGTGCGGAAAACTCCGGGTTCTTTAAGAGAAGCCCTTGATGAATTAAAAAGGGACAATGAGTATCTGCTTAGGGGTGACGTATTTACTCCGGATGTTATTGACACATGGATAGAGTATAAACTCACGCATGAGGTACAGGCTCTTGACTTAAGGCCGCATCCATGGGAGTTTGCACTGTACTACGATATTTAATATTTGCTGCTCTCTTTTTTAATTTGGCTTTTTTTGATACTATAGTTATGAATTGAAAGCTATAAATATACTTAGAAACTGCCCGGATCTTGATATAGAAACTGTAAAGAAACATATACAGGTTCTGGGCAGCCGCTACTCTGCTTTATTTTCTGTCCATGATGTGTGCAGGCATATTAGAAACCTTAATTCGGTAACGCCGGATAAACCTGTTAAAGTGTATGCGGAGCAGAGCAGAAGCGGTATAAGCTGTACTGTAATTGCATATGATTTCCCCTTTGTTTTTTCCATAATAACAGGCATCCTTGCCTCCCTTGGAATGGATATAAAATCCGGAGAGATATTCACCCTTAAAACCTCTGAAAGGAAGCCGAGAAAAATAATAGATTATTTCACAGGAAGTGTTCCTCCGGGCATAGATATTGCCGACTGGAAACGGAATGTGGAATCCGCTCTAAAAGAGCCCTTTATGCTCCTGGAAAAAGGCTGCGAAGAGGCTGTTAGCAATGCAAAATCCATGGTAAATGAAATGGCTGCGAGAAGCCTTGCAGCTTCTATGAAGGCATCTCCTGTGCTGTATCCCATAGAAATAAATTTAGATAACAGTATGCCGGATTTTAACAGAATGCAGGTGTTTACCGAGGATACGCCGTTTTTTCTCTACGCCATGGGTACGGCTCTCTCCATGCAGAATATTTCAATAGAGCATGTAAGCATTAAAACTGTCGGGAAAAGGGTCGAAGATGAATTTCTCTTTACGGATCTCAAGAAAAAAAAGATTTTAGATAGTGTCAAGCTGGACAGACTAAAGCTGTCCGTTCTGTTCACAAAGCAGTTCACATATTTCCTTTCCATTTCTCCGGACCCCTATACGGCCTTAGTACGATTCGAAGACCTCCTGCACAGTATGCTTATAATGCATAATAAATCCGAGTGGCTAAATACTCTTTCCGATCCGGATATTCTGTATGGACTTGCCAGGCTTTTGGGGGTAAGCGATTTTTTGTGGGAGGATTTTATAAGGCTGCACTATGAAACGCTTATCCCAATGCTTAGGCCGTACCTTAAAAACAGAACATTTACAGAAGAGCCGGAATCTCTCTGCAGCAGATTTAAAGGGTATATCAAAACTGCCAAAAACCTTAAAGCAAAAGAAAAGCTTTTAAATGAGTTTAAGGACAGAGAAATTTTCCTCATGGACTTAAATCATATACTTACCCCGCAATGGGACCTGCGCCGTTTAAGCATAAATTTAACGCAGCTTGCGGAATGTATTCTCGACTATGCCTTTGCAGAGATTTATACGGACCTTTCGGGACAGTACGGCAGGCCGAGGACAGTTGCAGGGGTGGAAGCGGAATACTCTATTCTGGGGCTCGGTAAAATGGGAGGCAGCGCTCTGGGCTACGCCTCTGATATAGAAATAATGGTTGTCTACAGTGACAATGGCGAAACCGATGGAAATAACAGCATACCTAATTCTCAATTTTTCGAAGAGGTTGTTAAAAGGGCGGTAAAGTTAATCCATTCCAAGCAGGAAGGTATTTTTCAGATTGACTTAAGGCTTAGACCGTATGGTAAATCGGGCCCCTTAGCCTGCAGCCTCGACAGATTCTGCAGGTATTACGGCAGAGGAGGAAAGGCTCATTCCTATGAAAGACTCGCTCTGGTTAGATTAAGAGCTGTAGGCGGCAGCATAGAATTCGGTTCTATGGTGGAGCGGATTCGTGATGACATAGTTTATACTTCACAGAGCATAGATGTAGAAGAAATTAGAGAGTTAAGAGAGAAACAATACAAAGAAAAAGCCAAAGGGAAAAAGCTCAATGCAAAGTACAGTCCGGGAGCTTTGGTGGATCTTGAATATGCAGTACAGATACTGCAGGTGAAGTACGGCGGTAAATACAGTGTACTAAAAACCCCTCGGATTCATGAGGCGCTCAACGGCCTCGCCAGTACAGGGGTGCTGGAACCGGGAGAATCTGATAACCTTGTTAATGCATATTACTTTTTAAGGGAAGTAATAAACGGTTTAAGAATGTTGAGAGGTTCGGCAAAGGATTTGTTTCTTCCGGAAAGGGATTCTCCGGAGTTCGATCACCTGGCAAGACGGCTTAACTATAAATACAGCGATGGAATAACACCTGCACAAGCTCTTCATATAGACTTTGAACTGCATACTGCAAGAATTCGTGCATTTTTAAAGAAGCATTTAGGCAAAAGGTCAATTCCCGGTGAGGGCTTCGGAAATATAGCGGACCTCATAATGTACGATGAAATATCGGACAGCCGCAAAAAGCTCATACTGTCCAGAATTGGAATTACCGATATAAACAGGGCCTACAAAAACCTTAAGAAACTTTCCGGAAATAAGAAACTTTCCGGAAAGAGGAACGAGGAAGAAGCTATCCTCGACATTTTTTCAAAACTTGCAGTCCTGGCAGCCGATATACTTGTACGGCTTCCGGATCCGGATATGGCTCTTAACAACTGGGAGAGATTCTCCGCTTCCCTTTCGGATTTAAAGGAAAATTACAGCCTGCTTCTGTCCCAGCCGAAACGTCTTGATATACTTTTAAACATTTTTTCGGGAAGCCAGTTTTTGTCTAATACGCTTATAAATAATCCTGATTTTTTCGATTGGATAACAATCTCTAAAGTAATCAACAATGTACGCTCAAAGAGTGATATGTTCAATGATATGCACTCTCATCTGGATGCGTTTTTATCAGATGACTCTGCATGGCTTAACGGATTAAGAAAATTTAAGAAACGTGAACTGTTAAGAATCGGGACTCGGGATATATGCTTTAATAAATCTATTAAGGAAATAATGCTCGAATTGTCCGAACTCGCGGAATGCATAGTGGAAGTAGTTACCGAAAAGGAGAAAAATGAGTACAGGAACAGTATTCTGGATTATTTTTGCATCTTTGCCTTCGGCAAATTGGGCGGAGAAGAACTAAACTACAGCTCCGATATTGACCTTCTTGCCGTGTATGATGATTCGGAAATTGGAGATGAAGATGTCCCCGAACTTAAAAAGGCCGTACGAAAGATTTTCCGTGATATTTCCGTGCACACGGATGAAGGCTACTGCTACCGTGTGGATTTACGTCTGCGTCCCTACGGGAGCTCAGGGGAAGTGGCCTATCCTTTTTCGGGATTCTTGCGCTATTACAGGGAAAAAGCAGCTCTATGGGAAATTCAGGCTTTAATTAAATTAAGGCCTATTGCTGGAAATACAGCATTCGGAAAGGTTGTACTGGATATTGTTAAACCGGCCGCATTTACACGGTTTTCAAGGGAAGACACGATTGCATCGGTTAAAGGCTTAAGAAACCGTACGAATTCCGAAAATGATAAGGAAAATATTGATATTAAAAACGGTTACGGCGGCATAAGGGACATAGAATTCTCAGTACAGGTTTTACAGCTTGTATACGGAAGAATAAACAATGATATTATTAATATAAATACTCTTAAATCGCTTGAGCTGTTAACAGACTCAGGGATAATTACAGAGGATAGAAAAGAACAGATTGTTAAGGACTACCTTTTTCTCCGCAGAGTGGAGCATTTTCTGCAGATATTCGAAAACAGGCAGCTGCATGTTATTCCAGATAAACCTGGAAAGGTCACAGCCCTTGCAAAGCGAGTCCTCGGCAGGAACGTTTCTGCAGATCAATTCTTCTCTCTGCTAAAAGACTGCCGGAAGAGAGTCCGCAGTTCTTATGAAGAAATATTTGCGTCTTTTTAGACGTATTTTTCAAGGATAAAAATAACTTCGGATGAACGAGAATTGGCAAAGATAGAATTTATTCTGTAACCTTCTCTAATATCAATTTCCTCAATAATCCTAATATTATTCTCTCTGCAGAGTACTAAAAAGTCTTTTCGTGTGCAGAGATGGATGTTTGGTGTATTATACCATTGGTACGGCAGATCTTTCGTTACAGGCATGCGCCCTTTGAAGAGAAGCTGAAACCTGAGTTTGAGCTGGCCGAAGTTTGGGAAAGAGATAATAGCCTTTCTGCCTACCCTTAGCATTTCTTTAAGGACAAGAACCGGTTTATGGGTTACCTGCAGAGTCTGGTTAAGAATAACGTAATCATAGCTGTTTGTGCCGTAGTCTTTTAAGCCTTCGTCCAGGTTGCCCTGAAAAACCGAGATACCCTTGGAAATGCACTCCATTATCATTCGTTCTTCTATCTCCACACCGCGCCCCGATATACCTTTCTGCTTTTTTAATCGGTATAAAAGCTCGCCGTCGCCGCATCCAAGGTCTAAGACACTGCTTCCCTCTTCTATGATTTCGGTTATAATTTTGTAGTTTAAATGAGGGCGTTTTAAGCTATACATTTACACTTTCCAGGAATGATTTAATTATTTTCTTCTGCCTTGTTGTTTCCAGCAGAAAGGAATCGTGCCCGTATGGAGAGTTCAATTCTATATACGAGACGTCTCTTCCGCTTTTTATCATAGCAAATACCATCTCTTTGGATTGATACGGAGGGTACAGCCAGTCGGAGGAAAATGAGACAACAAGGTATTTAGCTTTTGCTCTGCTAAAAGCCTGCGGAAGACTTCCGTACTTTGCACCCAGGTCAAAGTAGTCCATAGCTTTTGTAATATAGAGGTAGGAATTTGCATCGAAACGTTCAACAAATTTGTCTCCCTGGTGATGCAGATAACTTTCCACCTCGAATTCGTCAGTGAAATCATACCCGTACTTCTGTCTGGTCTGTAGCCTTCTTCCGAATTTCATTCCCATCGATTCGTCGGAAAGATATGTTATATGCCCGACCATACGTGCAATGGAAAGGCCCCTTGCGGGAATTTTTTTGCCGTAGTAATCGCCGTTCTGCCATCTCGGGTCGGATACTATTGCATTACGGCCTACGGCATCGAATGCAATACCCTGTGCGGTAATTCTTGCAGTGGAAGCAAGGATTAGTGCAGATTTAACGAAATCAGGATAGGCTACACTCCATTCCAGAGCCTGCATTCCGCCCATAGACCCTCCGGCAACGGCATATAGAAATGGGAGCCTTAAATGTTCGAAAACAAGCCTGTACTGAGCTTTTACCATATCGCTGATAGTGACAACCGGAAAGGATAATCCGTATGGTTTACCTGTTTCAGGGTTAATGGAAGCAGGGCCTGTTGAGCCCTGGCATCCTCCTATAACATTTGAGCATATAATATAGTATTTGGAAGTATCAAAAGCTTTTCCGGGGCCTATCATATTATCCCACCACCCGGGAGATTTATCATCTTCCGAATGGTACCCTGCCGCATGAGCATCGCCGGAAAAGGCATGGACAATTAGAATTGCATTTGATTTATCCTTATTTAATCTTCCGTAGGTTTCATAACGGATATTTATCGGCCCGAGTTTTTTTCCGCTTTCCAAAACCATCTCGCTCGGAGGATATGCAAATTCATAATCCTCAGGGATAACTATGTTGTTTTTAACTGCCGTATCTGCAGGTTCTTTTGTCATGGTTGTCCGATATGGTATTAACTGCCGTCGGCGGTGTCAATACCGATATAATAGTCAAAAAGGCAAAAATTAGACTTAATATGTTTTTAACATATAATTGCTATTTGCAGAAAGTTCTTTAAAAGGTATATAATCCTTTAAAAATGAGATTAAAATTATTCGCATTACTATTGTCTTTAGTATTCCCGCTGCTTTATCTGTTCTCCGGATGCGCAACCGGTGTTTCTCCAAGAGATTTGGCAGGTGAGTACTACAACATAGCCAACGCCTATTTTGACCTCGAGAAGTACGACAAAGCTGTTTTTTACTATAACGAGGCAGTAAAAATGGACGACAGCCTAACCCAGGCACGGTTTAATCTTGCTTTGGCTTATCTTGGCTTAAGGCAGAACGACACGGCAAATGATATTCTCTTAAATCTGCTAAAAGAGGACAGCAAAAATACAAAAATAATGGCTAGCCTTGCCTATTCCTATCATCAGCAGGGAAAAGAT
>Ga0164318_10005610_pt1 | contig 12131 bp, 10 predicted proteins | sample GuaBasSedimGuay9_FD_113734 | JGI IMG/M metagenome (GOLD analysis project Ga0164318, IMG submission 113734) | Subseafloor sediment microbial communities from Guaymas Basin, Gulf of California, Mexico - Guay9, Core 4571-4, 0-3 cm | ecosystem: Environmental > Aquatic > Marine > Hydrothermal vents... | reverse complement strand
TCTCCCTGGGATGATACTCTCATTGGAACAGTTCCGGCAGCATCCAAAAAAGACTACACGGAAGCTATCAAAATCGCCCATGAGGCTTTTTCCAAAACGCGCGATTTGCCTTCATACAAACGTGAAGCTACCTGTCGATCGATTGCAGCCGGACTGGAAAAGAATATCGATAAATTCGCCCGAATGATGGCTCTTGAACTGGGTAAAGCTTACAAAGACTGTCGACTCGAGGTAACCCGGGCAATCGGTGTTTTCAACGTTGCGGCAGAAGAAGCCAAGCGTATTGGTGGAGAGATTATTGACCTAGACTGGACTCCCGGAGCTGAGGAGCGCCAAGGGCTGGTGCGTCGTTTTCCCAAGGGAGTAATTGCCGGTATCTCACCGTTCAATTTTCCACTTAACCTGATAGCACACAAGGTAGCGCCAGCGATTGCATCGGGCAACACTATCGTGGTGAAACCAGCTTCGGCTACACCTATCATGGCTCTCATGCTGGCCGAGCTTATCGATAAAACCGATCATCCCAAAGGTGCTGTCTCGATTCTCCCAGGCGCATCAAAGGATTGCACACCCTTGCTTGAAGACCCGCGCGTGAAGATGATCACTTTCACAGGTTCTCCCGAAGTTGGCTGGTGGATTAAACAACATGCGGGGAAAAAGGAGGTTGTGCTGGAGTTAGGTGGTAACGCAGGAGTAGCGATTGCCGACGATGCTGATCTGGAGTATGCTGTCAGTCGTGTATTAACTGGTTCATTTAGTGTAGCCGGGCAGTCGTGTATATCAGTGCAGCGTATCTATGTCCATGAGAAAGTCTACTCTCGGTTTGTCAGAATGTTCAAAGCGGGAATAGGTAAAATAAAACTCGGCAATCCACTCAATCCGAAAACAGATATTGGCACGATGGTCGATAAAGAATCGGTTAAAAACAGCCAAAAGATGATTGAACAAGCAGTCTCCGGTGGGGCCAAGCTGCTGGTTGGTGGCAAAGTTAGGCGAGGAAGAACACTGGAGCCAACTGTCCTGACCGATGTGAAAATCTCGATGGATGTCTGTTCGAAAGAAGCCTTTGCACCTTTGGTGGTGCTTTTCAAATATCGTAATTTCAAACAGGTGGTGGACCGTATCAACAATTCAGAATATGGTTTACAATCGGGTATTTTCACCAACCGTTTGAAGGACATTTTCTTTGCTTTTAAGCATATAGAGTGCGGAGGGGTGGTGGTCAACGATGTCCCTACCTGGCGCGCCGACCATCAACCTTATGGGGGGATGAAAGGTTCCGGTATTGGTCGTGAAGGCGTTCGCTATGCTATCGAAGATATGACTGATATCAAGATATTGAGTATGAATTTGGGTTAGGAATCATGGTTGATATAAGTTATTGTTATGTTTCTATTTCGCTCAACATAACAGAAGGCATTATTTCTCTAACAGGCGGTTGAAAAAGTGATCTTTTATGCTCCTTTGCTAACATGCATGTCATCCCAGCGAAAGCTGGGAACCAGTAACTTGTTGGTCAATATGGATTCCCTAACTTCACAGGGATGACAAGTTATATAAAGCAATCGACATATCGTCTTCCGTTTTGAGTTTTTCAACACCCTGCTAAAGAATAATATGTAGAAAGAGCGTGTAGCCTTTGCCCTTGTTACAAGTTTGGTTTTCCTTATTACTAAAGACGGTTGAGACTCCGGGCAAAACTGTCAAGGATGCCGTTCACAAAACGGGCTGACTCAGCAGTCGAGTATTTCTTCGCCAATTCTATGGCTTCGTTGATAACAACCTTAACCGGATTACTCTCAATTTCGGTTAGTTCAATAACTGCCATTCGCAGAATAATACGGTCGATAGCAGCCAGACGTCCGATATCCCAATTGTCCGTCAGACCTGAAATTTGTTTATCGGCTTTATCGACATCCTTTAGCACGGCAGCAAAGAACTGTCGTGCAAACTGTTGGTTATTCTCGCTAAGTTTCTCATTTTCCAGCAAATCCTTCAATTTGTCCCCTGGCTGTTCGTCTGAACATTCGCTCGCATAGAGAGCCTTAAGCACTATTTCCCGCGCTCGGTGACGAGGAGATTCTGTCATAATCAATCCATTGCCCGGTACAAATTGACCAACTCCACAGCCGCCTCAGCCGCATGCCAGCCTTTATTCCCAGCTTTGGTTCCGGAACGCTCAATAGCTTGCTCCAGTGTATCGGCTGTAACAATTCCGTAAATGACTGGCAGATTAGTATCAAGAGCGAGCTTGGCAATGCCCTTTGTTGATTCACTGGCAATATAGTCAAAGTGTGGCGTTTCGCCGCGAATGACAGCTCCCAGACAAATGACAGCGTCATACTTCCCCGATTTCGCCATTCGCGCTGCTACATACGGCACCTCGAAAGCTCCCGGACAGTACGCCACGCCTATATTATCTTCGCTGGCCCCGTGACGTATCAGGCAGTCCACAGCGCCATCCAGCAGTTTATCAGTCAGAAAGTTATTGAAACGACTTACGACCAGGCCAAACTTGAATCCCTCAGCCTGTAGTTTACCTTCAAAAGTTTTGTAACTCATTTTCTACGCTCTCATTTTCTTAAGGTGAAGAATATGTCCCATCTTATCCCGTTTTGTCTCCATATATTTGAGATTAAACCGGGTTGGCTCCATCTCGAGCGGTACTCGTTCTGTAATCTCAAGACCGTATCCTTTAAGACCTACAACCTTTTTAGGGTTATTGGTCAGCAACCTGATTGAAGTAAGGCCAAGATCAGATAAAATCTGGGCGCCTACCCCATAGTCGCGCAGGTCTGATTTGAAGCCCAGGTCCTCATTGGCCTGGACAGTATCTCGGCCATGTTCTTGTAACTTGTAGGCTTTGATTTTATTGACCAAGCCAATCCCGCGACCTTCTTGGTTCATGTAAAGAACAACTCCATGACCTTCCTTTTCCACTTGGCGCATTGCTGCATGAAGTTGATCTCCACAATCACATCGGCACGAGCCAAAGACATCACCGGTTAAGCAACTGGAATGGACTCGAACAAGCACATTTTTCTTTCCGTTTATATCTCCCTTGGTAAGTGCTATGTGATTTTGATCATCGATCTCGGAAGTATATAGATGTAGCATGAAATTGCCATTGTGCGTTGGCAATGAAACAGTCTCGATTTTATGAACCAGTTTCTCTGTCTGGTGCCGATAAGCAATCAGGTCTCGCACGGTGATGAATTTCAGGTTGTACTTTTGGGCGATCTCATGCAATTTTGGTACCCTTGCCATAGAGCCATCATCATCCATGATTTCGCACAACAATCCCACAGGGTTAAATCCCGCCAGTCGAGCAAGGTCTACCGAAGTTTCCGTATGGCCAGCTCGCTTGAGAACTCCCCCGGCAACGGATTGAATCGGAAACACGTGTCCGGGACGCGCTAGGTCTTCCGGTCGAGAGTTTGTATCAGCCAGAACTTTAATCGTAACTGCCCGATCAGCGGCAGAAATACCGGTAGTTGTGTTGTTGGCAGCATCTACCGAAACCGTAAAACGGGTACCGTGTAATGCTGTGTTATTATCCACCATAGGGTGTAGCTCAAGTCTTCTTATATGCTCCTCTGGCATGCTCACGCAGATTAGACCCCGTCCATGTGTAGCAAAGAAATTAACCATTTCCGGGGTAGCCTTCTCTGCGGCCATTATCAGGTCGCCTTCGTTTTCACGATCCTCATCATCAGCGACAATTACACATTTACCCGCTTTGATGTCCTCAATGGCTTCCGCCACAGTGCTGAATTTTCTTTCCTCAGACATAATTACCATCCGCTCTCAAAGAGCTTATCTTTTGTTAAACCGTTATTTTTCGAAGATTGATTTATTTTAAGTATATATTTGCCAATCATGTCAAACTCGAGATTTGCCTTGTCTCCCGTTTTCCACTGCTCTATGGTAGTCGCTTTTGCAGTGTGAGGAATCAGGTTAACGGAGAGATTTCCCTGTCCAGTTTTATTGACTGTAAGCGAAATACCATTGATAGCAATTGATCCCTTTTCGATTACAAGGCGGTCAAAAGCACGATCGTATGTAATAGTGACTTCAAGTGATTCCCCTATCGAACGGGTTGACTCAATCACGCCTGTGCTATCCACATGTCCAGTGACAAAGTGACCGCCTAATCGAGAACCAACTTTGAGAGCACGCTCGAGATTGAGGGATGTGCCTTTTCGGCAGGTTTTGATTGTAGTTCTTGCAACCGTTTCCTGCGAAGCTTCCACCGTGAAGATACCGGTCTTAAGATCAGTAACTGTAAGGCATACACCATCACAGGCTACCGAGTCTCCAACAGACATGTGCTCATCTGCCAATATGGAAGTGATAGTCAACACTCTGTAGTTGCCACGGGAATGGGTATCTACAATTTTTCCAACATCCTCTATCAATCCTGTAAACACAACTACACTCTCCTTCGCGGGTATCCAACAAACACACAATCTTTTCCAAGCGGGGAGAATTCGTATTTTTCAAACGAAAGAGCATCCGCAATAAGCGATGTTTTCAAATCTCCAATAGCATTGATTCCTTTGCCCAATAGAATTGGCGATAGGATAAAGATACACTTATCCACAAGGTTCGCTCGTAGGAATTCAGTGGCGACTTGTTGTCCACCTTCGATCAGTAGCGATCTCAAACCAAATTTGCCAGCCTGACGTACGAGGTCGATAATATCAAGTCGACCATTACTTTTTCTTTTGATATGCCAGAAGATAAGATCTCTCCCCTGTTTCGTTCCGGCAAATCGTTCAGTAGCTTCTCCTGGTCCGGCGATTATTGTCTTATAGTCAGCGTTGTCCTGCAACAAGTGGCATTTGCGAGGAAATTTCATCGAAGATGTCAAAACGATACGATAAGGATTCTTCCCTTTGACACGTCTAACAGTAAGGGAGGGATTATCCGCCATGACAGTTCCCATACCCACAATGATACCGTCGTATTCTGCCCTAAGCTGATGAACCAGTTTAAGTGAGGGCGCACTGGATATCCAATGAGAGTCGCCACTTTTGGTAGCTATTCGTCCGTCGAGTGACTGAGCCATTTTCAGCACAATATACGGACTACCGTTGCGATAATACCCGAAATATGATTCGTTTATTCGTACTGCTTCAGCCCGCATCAGACCGGTCTCGACAGTGATACCGGCTTTTCGGAGTTCTTTTATACCTTTTCCATTAACGAGTGGATTGGGGTCCTTGGTTGCTACTACTACCCGCTTAATGCCGGCTTTGATAATCGCCTTAGTGCATGGACCGGTACGGCCAGTATGACAGCATGGTTCCAGTGTAACATAGAGAGTTGCACCTAGGACAGATGTGGTTGCATTCTTGAAAGCTACTATTTCAGCGTGATCACCGCCAACCTGCCGGTGGTAACCAGTGCTGATCTTATGATTTCCTCTGGCAATTACCGCCCCTACCATCGGATTAGGCGAAGTGCGGTACCGTCCTCGTTCAGCCAGCTTGAGAGCCAGTGCCATAAACTCGCGGTCATTCCGCGTAGTCATAAAAAAATCCCCAAAGTATACTTCAGGGCGAAAATAACAATAGTTATGTAACCTAATCCAAAAGAGCAGTACAATTTTTACATCGCTATTGTAATCTTCTCTCGTCCGGACTTTACCGTCGGCATCTGAATTACACAGACTCTGCGGGAGATATCTCCAGCTCGCGGGCTTTCACCGCCGGTCGAGGAATTTCACCTCACCCCGAAGATTATTTATAACAAATATATTCAATGTCATAGAAAAGGCAATAGATTTTTTTCACTACTGTCAATTTCCACGATATTAAAAACGTTTACTGTAGATAACAGATTGTGCTATACTTCAAACAGGATGCGATATGAAAGGTTCATAGCTCGACGGTATCTTAGGTCCGGACGTTTCTTTATCTCAGTGTCAACCTGGATTACAATTATGGGTGTGACACTTGGAGTGGCTGTCGTCTGTTTTGTGATGTCGATGCACAACGGGTTCGAGTCCGAGATTCGCTCAAGATTGTTGGGGACGACCTCACACATTTCAGTCTTCCCAATGGGAGAACAGTTTATTGATAACTATCATGAGTTGGTTGATACCCTGGAAAGTATCGATGGGGTAATTGCAGCCTCACCATTTATCTACTACAAGGCTGCCATTGCCTCTGCTACGGCCGGTGATGGAATAATCCTGCGAGGAATTGACCTTGATATGGAGCAGAAGACTTCATCGGTGGCAAATAATGTCAAGATAGGGGATTACTCGTTTGATCCAATTGTAGATGGTGAAGACTCTATCCCCGGCATGATAATCGGCAGCAATCTGGCCGAGCGACTTGGAGTGTTTCTTGGTTCATCAGTAGTTTTGTACTCTCTGAGAGGGGAGGACCTTCAGCGATGGGCACGCCCGCGGGTGGCCAAGTTCTATATCTCCGGTATTCTTGAAACCGGAATGTATGAATTTGATGCTCAGATGGCATATATATCCCTGTCAGATGCACAGAAGTTGTTTCGCACTGGAGATGCTGTTACAACGGTACACCTAAAACTAACCGATGTTTATATGTCCGAGGAATTAGCTCCAATAATAGATTCTATTCTAGGATACAGATACGAAGTTGTACCTTGGAATGTGCTGCACCGTAATCTTTTTACCTGGATTGCCATGGAAAAGAAAATTCTCTTTCTTGGATTCAGCTTGATTGTGTTGGTGGCAGCCTTTTCTATCATTTCCACCCTTGTCATGCTGACTATGGAAAAACGTGCAGAAATAGGAATTCTAAAAACTATCGGTTCAACACCGAAATCTATTCGCAAGATATTTGTATACAAGGGGTTAGTGATCGCCACTTATGGCGTCTTGCTTGGTTGGGGGTTAGCCCTGTCAGTAGCTTTTATTCAGAACCGTTTTGGGATCATTTCGTTACCACCAGACATTTATTTTATCAGCTACCTTCCTATAGAAACGCATATTTTCGATTTCTTTGTTGCCGGTGCTATCACCTACATTATTTGCTTTATTGCTGCATTGTATCCGGCTCACCAGGCGTCTCGTCTATCAGTAATTGATGTTTTGAGAAAGTAGATACTTGATATTGCAATAAGAACTAAACGTTTACAAAAATATGGCGAAAAAGGTAATATACCGGCGTGCAAATTGAACGTACGCTGAAATAGGAAAATGAACGACAACGATTGGATTCTTGAAGCTGAAGACATACACCGAGAATTTCGCACACCGGAGGCGACCCTTAAGGTATTGCAAGGAATTTCTCTGAACCTGTCAAAAGGGGAAACAGTGGCTGTAACAGGAGCGTCAGGTATCGGCAAGTCCACCTTACTCCACCTGTTAGGCGGGCTGGACAAACCCACGTCAGGTGAAGTTCGAATTGGTGGGACCCTTCTTGGTGATCAGTCAGAGGAAAAGTTGGCATGTTTCAGAAATAGAAATGTAGGCTTTGTGTTTCAATTTCATTACTTGATGGAAGACTTTAGCGCTTTGGAAAATGTGATGATTCCAATGCTGATTAGTGGCAGAAAACGTCGTGATGCCGAAAACAGAGGGGAACTACTGTTGAAACAGGTTGGTTTAAGTAATAGGAAGAGTCACCGCCCCGATCAATTATCGGGCGGAGAACAGCAGCGGGTTGCTGTAGCCCGTGCTCTGGCGAATGAACCGAAGATTGTGTTAGCAGATGAACCGTCTGGCAATCTGGACACTAAGACTGGACATCAACTTCACGATCTCCTGTTCACTCTCAACAAGGACAGCGCCATGTCCTTCTTAATAGCAACTCACAACCAGGAATTGGCGCAAGGATGCAACCGCCAGCTTGAGATAGTTGATGGAAAGATTCGTGAACATGAGTAATATCAGGTAATATAAGTATGTTATGTCAGGATTGTAAACAACGTGAAGCGCAGGTTCACCTGACGCAGATCATTAATAATGAGAAGACAACCCTCCACCTTTGCAAGAAATGCGCCGCAGCAAGAGGGTTTCATTCACCACTGGATAATGTGCCCTTCCCATTGGCAGAGATACTCACCGGATTGGCAGCTGCCACGCCAGGATTTAAGTACGACAAAACCGAACAAATCACCTGTCAAAACTGTGGGCTGACATTTCAGGAGTTCACCAGTCAGGGTCGCTTTGGTTGTGGTGAGTGCTACAAAGCCTTTCGATCTCAGTTAGAACCGATTATGCGCAAGATTCACGGTGCTTCTCTGCATCGGGGCCGAACCCCCATGACAATCAATATTACCAACAACGAGAGCAAGAGAACTCTTCCAATTCGGGAGGAAGAACGTCTTGAGGAGGAGTTGTCTAAAGCCATTGAAACTGAAGACTTTGAGCGGGCTGCAGAGATACGAGATAAATTGAAATCGATACGAGAGAGTTTATCTCTTGACAAGTAGAATAAAGGGAAGAAAGTTGGAAACGATGTTCGAAGAAATGGCCAAGTCACCGGCGGTATGGTTATCCGGTCAGGGTGAGGACGCTTTGGTTGTTCTTTCCACACGGGTGCGGCTAGCACGCAATGTGGCTGGCTGTAAATACCCACCATCAGCCGATACCGAAACCAGGAAGCGAATTGTTGGATATGTCGATTCGACTATGACACGCTCTAAACTGCTCGCTGAAGGCCAGTATCATAAGGCTTCCGACATTTGCGAGTTGGATCGTAACTTCCTTGTTGAACGACATCTGATTTCGCCCGTCTTTCTCAATGGTGAATTGTCCAAAGCGTTGTTTATTGGATCACAGGAACGTGTTTCGATCATGGTTAACGAGGAAGATCACCTGAGAATTCAGGCTCTTTCTTCCGGTCTTGATCCGAAGGGATCTTTTGAATTAGCGACTAAGTACGAGTCTGAGATCGGACGTTATCTCGAGTATGATTACGATCCTGATTTCGGTTATCTTACAGCCTGTCCAACCAATGCCGGCACTGGTATGAGAGCCTCAGTTTTGATTCATCTGCCAGGACTGGTGTTAACTAAGGAAATTGACCGTGTAATCTCGCACGTTACTCGCAGTGGTCTGATTGTACGTGGGTTCTATGGGGAAGGATCAGATGTTTTGGGAAATTTGTTCCAAGTCTCCAATCAGAACACACTGGGCATTAGTGAAGAAGAGATATTAAATCATATCACACAAATCACTCGCGAAATCATCGAGAAGGAAGCCGAAGCTCGACGGCTACTGGTTGATGAAGCATCTGACATGATCGAAGATAAAATCTGGCGAGCATATGGTATACTTATGAATGCCCGGGTGCTGACATCGGAGGAAGTAATGAATCTTCTTTCAGCTGTTCGATTGGGACACGCGATGAAGATTATTGACTTTTTGGATGTGGCTCTGATCAATGATATTCTTCTTCTTTCACAGCCGGCACATTTGCAAAAGTTTTACGGTTCTCAAATGGACCCTAATCGGCGTGACTTTGTGCGAGCACAAATGGTGCGTGAAAAACTTAGGAATAATTGAGGCCAATATGTTAAATATATATCTGCTTATTGTATTCGACAACACCGATAAAATCGGGAGGGATGGCAGGCTATGAACGAAATGTTTACCGAGCGAGCACGCAAAGCTATTGAATATGCCCGAGATGAAGCCTCTCGCCTTAGGCACGACTACATAGGAACAGAACATCTGCTTCTTGGAATTATCCGTCTTGGTGATGGTCGTGGGGTAGAGATTATTACCAATCTCGGCCTTGAACTGGAGGATTTGAAACAGTCAATTGAAGAAGTTGTACAGCCTTCCGGTGGAACTATGACTATGGGACAATTGCCACTTACCGCCCGCGCCAAGAAAACGCTGGAGGTATCAGGGCAGGAAGCCCGGGCACTGAAATCAAAGGATATCGATACTGAACATATTCTCCTTGCTCTACTTAAGGATGAAGAAGGTGTCGCTGCACAGGTACTCTCGACTTATGAAATTGACTACAAGGAAGCTTATGAGGAGTTAAAGAATATCCAGAGTGGACAACCTTCATCGTTCAAGAAAAAACGTAAAAAATCAAAAACTCCAGCCTTGGATCATTTCGGTCGCGATCTGACAGAACTTGCCCGTCGTGGCAAGCTCGATCCCATTATCGGACGCACCGATGAAATCGAGCGCGTGGCTCAGATTCTTTCCCGTCGTAAAAAGAATAATCCGGTTCTTATCGGCGAACCTGGCGTCGGAAAGACTGCCATCGCTGAAGGACTAGCCCAACGCATAGTAGAAAACCGCGTACCACAGACTTTGGAAAACAAACGGGTAGTTACACTCGATATGGCTTCCCTAGTGGCTGGTACGAAGTATCGTGGCCAGTTCGAGGAACGTCTCAAAGCAGTACTTACCGAAATCATAAACGCCACAGATGTGATAATATTCATTGACGAGATTCACACTATCGTGGGAGCTGGTGGCGCGGAGGGTTCACTGGATGCTTCAAATATCTTCAAACCTTCTTTGGCTCGCGGTGAATTGCGTTGCATAGGTGCTACTACTATGAACGAATACCGGAAATTCATTGAGAAAGATGGCGCTTTAGACCGGCGCTTTCAAACCATTATGGTTGACCCCCCCTCAGAAGAAGACACTATCTCTATTCTCAAGGGCTTACGGCCGAAGTATGAAGAACATCACCAATTGCTCATTTCTGATGAAGCTATAGAATCTGCGGTAATAATGTCCAATCGCTATGTCTCTGGAAAATTCCAACCCGATAAAGCCATCGACCTTATCGATGAAGCTGGCTCTCGGGCACATTTGTCAACTTACACTCGACCGGAAGAATTTTCCGAAATCGAAAACGACTTGGTCGAATTGCAGAAAAAGAAGGAAGACGCTGTCAAAAATCAGGCGTTTGAAACTGCAGCTCAGCTTCGCGACGAAATCAAAGCCAAGAAAGAAGAACAAGCCAAACTGCAAAAACAGTGGGAAGAAGCCCGCGAGAAAGACAAGATAACACTGACAAGTGACGAAGTTGCTGCTGTTTTAGCTAAAATGACCGGTATCCCCCTGTTTCGTCTCGAAGAGAACGAGTCCAAGCGTTTGTTGCGAATTGAGGATGAACTTAAAAAAAATATCGTCGGGCAAGACGAAGCCATCACAGCTATAGCCAAGGCAATTCGTCGAGCGCGTGCTGGTTTGGGAGACCCCCGCCGCCCGATAGGCACCTTTATCTTTCTCGGTCCCACCGGCGTTGGAAAGACCGAGCTGGCGCGCCAATTGTCTGCTTTCCTGTTCGAGGACACAGATTCGCTTATCCGAATTGACATGTCGGAATATATGGAGAAATTTGCTGTTTCACGCTTGATTGGTGCGCCTCCGGGATATGTAGGTTATGAAGAAGGCGGCCAGCTTACAGAGAAAGTTCGTCGTAAACCGTACTCAGTAGTGTTGCTGGATGAAATTGAGAAAGCGCATCCGGATGTCTTTAACATTTTATTGCAGTTATTTGATGACGGTCAACTTACCGACTCGTTTGGACGGAAAGTCGACTTTAAGAACACTGTGATCATTATGACATCAAATATCGGAACGCGGAAACTCCGTGATGAGAAAACAGTTGGCTTTGATGCCGAATCGGTCGATATATCCCATGATGGTATGTCTAAAAAGATCAAGGAAGAATTGCGTAAAACGTTCAACCCGGAACTGCTCAACCGTCTGGATGAAACGATTATCTTCCACTCCCTCAAGCGAGAACATATAAGCCAGATTATCGAAATCATGGTTGCTGACACTGCCAAGCAACTAGCTGAGCGTGGCATCAGTTTCGTCCTGACTGATAGGGCAAAAGAATTTCTCACCGACAAGGGCTACGAACCAGAATATGGTGCGCGTCCATTGGCGCGAGCGCTGCGCAAATACCTCGACGATCCGTTGTCGGAGGAGATTCTTCGTGGTCAATTTGCCGGCGATTGTGAACTTACGATTAGCGCTACCAGCACCGAGCTCACTTTTGCCTTCAATACCAAAGGAACTGAGACCTCCAAAGAGATAAACGGCGAACCATCGGAGGAAGAAGTAAACCACTAATTCGCAGACAGAACAATCTGTAATAACAACGGCCGGATCAATTCGATCCGGCCGATTTGTTTTAGCCAACAATTAT
>Ga0164318_10005608_pt1 | contig 12135 bp, 10 predicted proteins | sample GuaBasSedimGuay9_FD_113734 | JGI IMG/M metagenome (GOLD analysis project Ga0164318, IMG submission 113734) | Subseafloor sediment microbial communities from Guaymas Basin, Gulf of California, Mexico - Guay9, Core 4571-4, 0-3 cm | ecosystem: Environmental > Aquatic > Marine > Hydrothermal vents... | reverse complement strand
GGGTTAGGCGCGTCAGTAACTTGAATCCAAGTGGCATAAACTGAGTCAACTCCGTCCCCTAGGTACCACAGCATTATGTCCGTGTCGTGTATGGCGTCCAGTAGAATTGGCGATCCGTATCGGAGGTGTGGTCTAGCGAATGCGCCGGGTATATTTCGCCTAGCATAGATTGAGAGTATCTTTCCTATTCGTCCCTCTTGGATCAGCTGCTTGGCCTGGGCATACCGGGTCTCGAAGCGGAGTATGTGGCCGACCATGAAGTGAACGTTATTTCTCCTAGTCGCGGCGATCATCTCATCGGCATCTTTAAGATTTCCGGCTATCGGCTTCTCGACGATGACGTGTTTCCCGGCTTCCGCCGCGGCTATTACAGGGTCTTTATGATCTGGAACGTGTGTGACGACCCCTATTGCATCTATTTCCGGATCCTTTGCGATGTCATTCCAATTTGTATAATATTTCTTAGCACCATAGCGCTGTGCTACTTCCCTGGCCCGCTGAGGTCTCCTAGAGCACACGGCCGTGAGTTCGACGTGCGGGAGCTTTGAGAGTATTTGGACATATTTTTCCCCAAACCATCCGAGTCCCACAACGCCAAACTTTACGGTCTTCATATTAGGATAGATTCCGGGTTATTATATATAAGTGCTCGTGAGGGGACTGGTGGCCGCCGAGTGATACCGGCTCCCGAAATAGACATATAACGCGTTTTCGGATTTTGTCTTAAGGTGCTTCTCCATGAAGTTTTACAAGACTTTGGATGATGTAGATATTAGTGGTAAGACGGTAATTGTAAGGGTTGATATTAATTCGCCGATAGATCCCGAGACGGGGAGAATACAAGATAATGAGAGAATTCAGGCACATGCGAAGACGCTTCGCGAGCTATCCGATAAGGGCGCGAAGGTCGTTGTCTTGGCTCATCAGGGAAGAAAGGGGGGCTCGGACTTTTTACCTCTGAAACAGCACGCCGACCTACTCTCGAAGCATGTTGGAAAGCCTGTAAAATATGTCCCCGACCTGCTAGGTGATGAAGCAGAGAAGGCGATAAAGGATCTGAAGGAAGGCGAGATAGTGCTCCTAGAAAACGTGAGAACCTTAGATGAAGAAACCATAGAGGCGAGTCCGGAAGAACACGCGAAAGGTGCGCTGGTATCAAAGCTCTCCAAGCTCGCCGACCTATTCATCCTCGACGCCTTTTCCGTGGCACATAGATCCCATGCCTCTATAGTTGGTTTCGCCGCCGTCCTCCCCGTAATCGCCGGAAGGGTCATGGAGAAAGAGTTAGAGGCCCTCAGCGAGCTATTGGAGAAGCGGGATAAGATAATCTTGTTCATGGGAGGTAACAAGCCGAAGGACTGCATCTCCGTCATAGAGGCCATTCTCAAAAGAGGTAAACCCGAGATCAAGCTCCTCCTCACGGCCGGGATCCTAGGCCAACTCTTCCTAATGGCCGAGGGAAGGGATCTAGGCGCCCCAAGCCTCGAATACATCAAGAAGAAAAAATTCGATGAATTCGTCGAGAAAGCCGGGGAGCTGAGCGAAAAACTCGGGGAGAGGCTATACAAACCAATCGACGTGGCATATGAGGCCGACGGTAAACGGGCTGAAGTAAAGATCGAGGAATTACCCGCCCCGGGCCCCATAATGGATATTGGAAGCGAGACGGCGGCGCTTTACAGAAAGCTGATAACATCGGCGACGCCGGAGGATGCGATAATAGTTAAGGGACCGGCTGGAGCCTATGAACATGAAGAGTTCAGGAAGGGGACACGTGAGATCTATAGTGCGCTTGCGGAATCGAAGGCCTTCACTTTAATCGGCGGAGGAGATTCATCTACGGCCATAAAACTCGTCGGCCTCAAAATAGATGACTTCTCCTACGTAAGTCTCGCTGGAGGCGCGTTAATCCACTACCTATCAGGAAAAACCATGCCGGGAGTGGAGATCCTAAAACGCGGATAAAACACCCATATTTTTACCTCAACTTGAGTACGCGTATGTAGTCACCATCTAGGACTACTTCGCCGTGGGGCGGTTCCCTACCAGGTGGCACAGGCTTCTTTAAAACTAGATAGGTACCAGGTTGCGGGGGTCGCGGGGGCAACTTAACGATCTCATATATTTCTTCGTGGAGTGCCTCAACCCAATACCTCACCTTCGTGTCTGGTATCACCAGCGTCGATCCAGGGGGAACATATTTCGGAAGGTTGTCGCGGAGTTCTTCATAATCTCTCATCGTTATACTCGGCTTAAGCATGGAGACAGCGGGCAGCATGGTCATTAACATTAGACCCGTCACGAGCGTGAACACCATGAACTTACTCGACTCGTTGACTTCTCCGATGATCACGGCGGCGATCGGGGGAACTAGAATCGAGGTCATTAAACTGAATCTGAAGAGCCAGGCGCTACCTATTATCGGAAGATTCACTAATATCAGCGAGACCCCCGAAGCCATAGAGAGTTCTGCGGCTCCTCGGTGTTTTAGCGAGTACGCGATCCCAGCAAATCCGATAACGAGGCTCGCAGCGAAGTTGGTGAAATGCGCTTTCTCCCATCCGTGATCGAAGGGGTTTTCAACAAAACTAAGAAGTTTTCGGGTATCATATCCGACGATCTGCGGGGCTACGGTTAACGCCAAGATCAAGATCAAAAATGACGTCACCACCGCGGAGGCGGCCGCATCCCTCTCAACTCCATACTCTCTCTTAAGTTGACAAAAAATGAAGATTAGGAGCGAGTATGTCGCGAAAACCCCAAAGGTTAACACATGAGAGATGGCGGAGGCGATAACCGCGAGTGATGAATAAATGATAGCATGCCTTCGTTTTTTGACGTTTAAGAATGTGTATATGAAAATCGCTATGAATAGTAGGCTTACGTAATTTTTGATGAAGTCGTTAAGCAGCCTAAGAGTGAATGGAGAGAGGATAAATGTAAGTGATGCAGCGAGTCCGCTGAGATCTCCAAAACTCCTAAAAGCCGCATACAATACAAAGGCTGTTAAACCGCCATAGAATGCCACAGCCATCTTTAACCCGAGATTCTTATCTGCCGAGAGGATGTAGAAAGGTGCTAACATGTAGTAGGTTAACGGTGGGTCAGGATATTTTATCACACCATCCGAGACGAGGTGCCTCATCTGAATTAAATAATAGGGCCCATCAATTCCATACATGATCGGATACCTGAGCAGGATCATGAGAATTATCACGAATGCGAAAAGAAAGGATATTGCCGCGCAAATGGCGTGTATCGAGGTCTGCTTCATACATACGTGCTAACGGTTAATCCATATTTAAGCCATCTAAATCACGTATCCGAACTTTTAGAATTATATAGATGGCATCTCCATTTATGCGTGGAAAATGACTGAGATCTGGTACTTTGCTTATGGATGGTCTATGAACAAATCTCTGATGAAGCGTTGCATAAAGAATTGGGTAGATTCGCGTAGGGCAGAGCTAAAGGGGTTTAGACTAGTCTTTGACGCGTATTCCACGAGCTGGAAGGGAGGCGTAGCTAATCTAGAGGAGGATGAATCATCAAAAGTCTACGGCGTCGCGTATAAAATAGATCCGGAACAGTTAAAAGAACTCGATAAATTCGAGGGCGTCCCGCAAAGGGCCATGCGTCGAAGCGTTGAGTTAGAGGTAGAGGGTGTTGGAAGAGTAAAGGCCATAACCCACGTGGCCATAAATCCCAGGAAAGCCCCGGTCTATCCCTCTAAAGAGTATGTAAGCGCCATGCTTAAGGGGGCCAGGCAACATAACCTCGGCGAGGAAGCATTAAAGACTATCCGTAGAGCTGCCGGATCCACAATGCCTTAATTCTACCAAAGATAACGTTATTGTCGATAGGGAGCGATGGCGGAAGATTTCTACGGATCACTCTTCGCCCTCCTTCAAGCCTATGGCTACCTAGGAGCTTTCCTAATATCTGTTCTAGGCAGCTTGATACCCTTCCTCCCAGTTCCATATCTTATGCCCATAGTTCTCATGGCTAAAACGCTGGACCCCCTACTCTTAGGCGTGGTCGCCGGCGTAGGCGGCGCGGTTGGAAAGCTGACCTCCTATGGCCTGGGGAGGGTTGGGAGGAGATTTCTGGGCGAGGAGAGGCGGAAGAAGATGACCGTGCTTGGAAAAGCCATTGGAAAATACGGTGCATTGGCGGTCTTTCTCTTCGCATTGACGCCTCTTCCAGATGACGTAATCTATATCCCAGTGGGATTAACAGGCCTGAATATCGCGAAGTTTATGCTCGCGAATATGTTGGGGAAAATCGTCCTATCTTGGATAGTTGCATACACTGGTAGATTATACTTCGATTTGGCGGGGCTGTTCTTGGGGAGAGAGGGTGGATTCGCCGCGACGATCATCGCGGTAATAGCCATGATGATAATTACGATAGTCTTGTTAAGGATAGATTGGGAAGAAGTCGTGGAAGAGGCGCGAACCCGAGGTGTGATGTCCGCGTTTAGGGTTATGTTTAAATCCATTCTCCCCGGGAACCGGAAGTGAAGCTATTTAAGTGAAAAGAGCCCGAAGATATGTGCCGTGACGAAGTCGTATAAGTGGGTCGGTGGGATAGGCTATCTCCTCTCCTTCATCCCCTATGTAAACGTGGTAGCGTTGATAGTTGCCGCGATAGCGTGGATTCTTATGGGCCGAGATACCCGGGAAAAGATCTTCACGGCCACAGGCATACTGATGATAATAACCTTCGCCTTGGGAGTGAGCTTCTTCGCATTAATTCTGGCAATGCTACCTAGTTTGGCCCTATTAACGTCGGAACCGACGACGAGTAGACCCCCTCTCCAATTCTTCGAGAACCTAAGCCATCTAACGGGCTTCGCGATAATGGGGTTAATTCTGGCCGGAATAGCGATAGTCGAGGCGATTTTAGAGATAATCTCTCACTTTCGAGCTGGAAAGATCTTCGACAACACTTGGTTCAAGCTCGCAGGATGGTTCAGGATATTCTCGATCGTGGCCGCTGCAATCTCCATCCCGCTCATCATAATGTCTGCGGCCAATCTGGCGGTTTTAGCGACCACAGCTCCGGGTCCATCGGTTTTCACGTCAATTCTGTCGCTTTTCTGGCCGATTATAATAGTGGCGATCATCGCCCTGCTATCGACCATATTCTCGATCGTGGCTTTCTTCACGATCCCCGAAGCGGAGGAACTCTCCCAGAATCCGGAGACATCGATTTAAACCAAAAGACTGAGAAGAGTTATAGTCCCGGCTAGCTAGGTAATCTGAGGTGTCGGAGATTGGAGGGCTGGGGAGGAATATCGTCTTCTGAGATGTCGGCAATAGATGAAAACGCGGAATGGCTGGGAATTCCGAGAGATCTCCTCATGGAGAACGCGGGGGCCTGGGTTGCGAGAATAGCGTACCAATGGCTCGGCGGTCTATCGAGGCGAAAGATGGTGGTTTTTTGCGGCACGGGGAATAATGGCGGAGACGGCTTTGTGGCAGCGAGACACGCCGCCGGATTAGGAGCCGATGTCGCCGTGATTTTAATCGGCGACCCAAATAGAATAAGGACAGCTGAGGCGAAGAGGAACTTCGAGATAATTCGATCAATGAAGGAGTCCGTGAAATTGCATATCGTGAAGGAAGTTGGCGATCTCGATCGAATAAGAGATCAAGTCGAATCCGCCGATGTCGTGGTCGACGCTATCTTTGGAACCGGAATAAGAGGCGCTATTCGGGAACCGTGGAGGTCCGTCATCCAATTAATTAACTCCGCCAAGGCGCTGAAAATTTCCGTAGACATACCATCCGGCGTAAATCCCGATACCGGAGAGGTAACAGATCTCGCCGTTAACGCGAATATAACAGTGACTTTCCACAGGCCGAAGCTCGGTATGCCTACAGCAGCCGATTACTGCGGCGAAGTCGTGATCGCGCCGATTGGAATCCCGCCTGAAGCAGAAATCGTTATGGGGCCGGGAAACGCGAGGCAAGCGCTCCGCTCGGCCCGGGACGAAATCCTCGATGTAATTCTCTTAGATGATCTCGATGATCGCGTGATTAAACTTCTGTCAGCCCTAGGTGTACAGCACAGGGTGGGCGGCGCGGTACAGGGGGAGGTAGTTTACCTCGGAAAACGCTTAGAGCTTGGAAAATCCATTAACGAAGCCTCCGGGGTACTGGCACTCGGGTTCCTCAATGGATCACCATTAACCGCTTCAATAATCGATCTAGGAGAGGCCAGACAAAGGTTTGGAATAGATTTTGAGGACCACTTCATCAAGAGACATCGCATATTAACGAGGAAGGCGTCGGAAATCGAAGGGGCAATCTACATACTCGGCGAGAAATCCGACTTGCTAATCGGAGACTCTAGATGGCAGATGAGTTGGGTCAATCGACCGCTTAACGAGGAAGGCGTCGCGGCCCTGATAGCCATAACGCTCTTCTTAATGGCCCGAGGCATAAAGCCATTCAATGCATTATCTGCTGCGGGATATTTTGCCGGATTTGTGGCACAATATGGAATTGATCAACTTACTAAGGAGTTAGAGAGACTGAGCGGTAAAAGATAACCCTCCCTTTCCAAGACTAAGAAGAAGAGGGGTTTTCGTGTTCTGCCAGAATCTACTTCTTTGACCTTCTAGCTAAAGCTATTGCGGCAACCACTACTATGGCTATCGCGGCTATGAGCATTGTCGGAAATTCTCCAGTGGCTTGGGTCATTGTCGTCTTGGTTGTTGTCGGCTTAGGAGCCGCGGCGCTGGTTGTCCCGGTTTGAGTAGAAGTGCTGGTCTCTGGTGAGGTTGTCGTATAGGTTATAGTCTTTGTTACGGTCTTTCCAGGTAATGTCATCGTCTTGCCCCTTCTCCCCTATCGTGGTAATGTATGTCGTACCCGGCTTTGTCGTGGTTTCTGCCGTTCGTTGGGGTTTATCCGAATAAGCCGTAAAATCGGAGGTGGGACTGGGTGATCCCGAATAAGGAGGAACTTGACCGGTTAGGCGTTGCCGCGCCTTCTCCCACTTCAGATAAATCTCCGCGATCTCGTCGAAGGTGAGAAATACTATGACCTCTTTTTTCACGAGCGGCTTAAGTTTTCCAAGCCATTCGTCATACGCATTCAACACCTTCTCCGCCTCTTCATCGACTCCGCATTGGTAGAGATGGGAGCTGGCATACCACGTGTTTATCATACCCTCTTCCAAGTCCTTTAATGCTTCTTGAAGCGAGGCTGTAGCTGCATCGAAGCATCTTGAATCATGGCGGCAGTCTATCTCGAAGCTCTTTGATTTATACCACCCCGGAATATATACGAGGCTCCCATATTCGTCATGTATTAACCATTCCTCTGTTTTGAGGTCTATCATCTGGACATTTGGAAGGATCCATGGGTGAAGCCGGGTCGGGGTTTTTCCAGTTTTCAGAAAATAGGGTTTCTCGACAGCTGTCATCGAGATGAATCCTAGACATCCATCGCATACGCCTAGTAGCCCTATGTTTTCCATTTCGAATCCTCCTCCGATGTTTGTGGGCTCGCGTCCTATGGCCTTAGCGACGACTTCCTTAACGGCTCTGGTATACTCAAGTTTCTGCTCATCCGTCATTAACCCGAGTTCAGAGATGTGGTGTCCCATGTGGCTTTGAACCCCGATCCCGTGTCCTCGTTCTAGGAGTTCTCTGAGGATTAGGCGCCCGAACTTCACGTCGGCATCGGCGAACTGCTTCTCCGTTTGTATCGAGAGTTTCGCCCCATGTTTCTCGAAGACCTCAGCGAGTCTATCTAAGGTGTCAGCATATTTCATGAATATCTCCCGGCTCTCATTATAGTAGGGAGCTTTTCCGGGGCTTTCCTCTATGTGGAGTTGAAAAGCAACCAGAAGCCTCTTACCGATGCAATCATAGGGGCAGCTCCTCCAATCCTCGTCAACCCCGCAAATCCCATCTCCGCAGTCATCCGAGATGTTGATCGAAGCCAATAACCCGCTTTCCCGCGGGGTCCCCTCGAAGAAAGCTAAGACGTCATTGAAATATTCCTCAAATGGCATCGCGTGGCCTAAGTCATGCCAGATTATCTTCCTCTCAGTCGCTGAGGAAGCCGCTTCATAAGCCATTATGCACGACTTTGGTGGGAGAAGTGGGTCTTTCTTTCCGCAGTGGAAGTGGATCATGCCATCGTATTCCGGCAGACGATATAGCGGATCTATTTCCTTAAGCTTATTGAAGTCGCTGAGGAGTTCTTGGATCATCTCCCTTTCTTGTTCCGTCTTCGGCTCCACATTAGAGAAAACGTAGGTGAGGTTCGCTGAAGCCAGTAGAAGCGCAGCCTTCTCGATACCGCTCTCGCCCAAGGCCACTCCGGCGACTATGCTTCCAAGGCTCCTCGAGATCAGGTAAACTTCGGTTGCCCCATCCTCTCTAAGGAATTTTTCGATCAACAATATTTCCTCGGATCCCGTCTTTACGACGTCGTAGAAGTATTTCGGCTCATATCTCCCCCTCTCGCCGTGATGCGGTAGATCAAATGCGAACACGCAGTATCCATATTTCTTAAATTCATCCATGTCCCGTCTCCAAACCGATTTATCCCTGCCCATGCCATGTACGAAGATTATACATTTTCCATTCCAATTCGCCGGCTTCTCGTAGATATATGGGAAGGAAAGCCGTATTTTCTCACTTGTTTTTGGGCTAACTTTATTCTGAATAGTTGTCCCAGGTGACGTTGTAACGGTCTTTGTTTTCTCAGTAAAGGTAACAGACGTGGTGACGTGAACAGTCGAGGTCACAGTCTTCTTAGGCGGTGGGAACTTCTTCGATTTAGTGGGAAGAGAGGTCGTTGTGCCACTTTCGCCGCCCCGCATTAACGAAGGATATAGAGCGGCGAAGAGTAATCCAATTAACAAGACGGCTATGATCACCGCTAACGTTTTCTTCATAGCCTAAAATACGTGATTAAAAATCCGAGATTAATCTTACTGTTGAAAAAAGATATGGTGAAGTTGCTGTTAAGCCGCAGCTATACTCTCGTGGTTCGGGATCTCCTCGTTAGGAGGACTACGACTATCGCGATGACTATGGCCGCGGCCGCCGCTACTATGATCAATATGGTCGTCGGGATTCCGGCTGCGACCTCCTCCGTCGTCGTGGTTTCGCTGGTGATGGTCTTCGTCGGCTTAGGCTTGGGGGGCTTGGTCGTGGTCTCCGTCTTGGTAGGCGGCTTTGATAGGGTCGTCTTATAGGTTATCGTCTTCGTTATAGTCCTCGGAGGCAGGGTAACTGTCTTAACTACGGTCGTCCCTGGGATAGTCATAGTCGTGAGAATCGTGGTACCCGTTTTCTGAATCGTGGTCGTGTACGTTGTTCCTGGTATAACTGTCGTTCTCGTGGCCGTTATGGATCCGGTGATAAAGAGCGTCGGTATCGTGACGACCGTGCCCTTGAAGGTGAATCCCGGGATAGCGAGCCTAACGGTCATGGGCTCGGGGGCTTCAAAGCGGTTGATCACGGTTACCGTTATTACCTTACAATATTCCTTAATTTCGCCATATATCGGCGCGGGGACGGTCATGGTCATCGTCACGGGTCCGAGCTTCGTGACGACCGATATCGTTACAAACTCGAATCCCGTAGTCGTCCTAGTTGTCCCTCCCTCGACCCTAGTGATAGTTGTCTCATAAACGGTTTTCGGAATGGTGTAGGCTACTGTCGTTCCAGGATAGCTTGCGCCGGGAATGGTCATCACCGACTTTGGCTCTCCCTCCACAACTATGACGCATTCCTGATTAGGCCGCATCTCTATGTAAACCACCTTGTATCCTCCGTGAGCTATCTCCGTGACCGCGGTGGTTCCCGGTTTAGTTACCGTTATTACCTTAGTGGTCCCGGGAAGCGTTATCACAGTCGTCGTTGTTGTGGTTATCACCTGCTGGGCTATTCCAATAGAGAGGAATCCTAGCACGGCAAAGATCACGACAAAATGTATTAACAATCTACGTCGCGATCTTTCACTCATTTTAGGACCCTGAAAACTTGCCGTTTCGAGATTATTTAAGTCTTGAGATCTGGGGCGAAAACATGGCCAAAGGAGTCCCACAACCCAGTAATCTCCGGGTATATATCCTCTCAGCCGATCAATTCTTATTTCTACGCTTCGGAGAGTATCGATGGAAGAACCTTGAGTTCCAAGGTCGAGCGATTGAAGACAGGGGTAAAGGGAATAGACGAGCTACTAGAAGGCGGTATCCCAGAGGGATTCTTGGTCGCGGTTACCGGTGAGCCTGGATGCGGGAAAACCATTTTCTCAATACACTTCATCTATCAAGGCGTCTTAGACGGAGATCGATGCATTTACGTTACCACCGAGGAAAGCCGTGAATCTATAATCAAGCAGGCCGCGCAATTCAACATGGACTTCCAACGGGCTATTGAGGAGAAAAAACTGATCATAATAGACGCCCTAATGGGCAGGGAGGATAGGTGGAGTCTACAATCCCTAGATATGGAGGCGCTCGTCAGCAAGGTAATCGAGGCGAAGAAGGAGCTGGGATACGGCAGGGCTAGGGTCGCCATAGATAGCCTCTCCGCATTCTGGCTCGATAAACCGGCCATGGCTCGGAGATACAGCTATTATCTCAAGAAAGTCTTATCTAAGTGGAACTTCACGATCCTCGCCATAAGCCAGTACGCGATAACGACGTCGGAGAGCTTTGGATGGGGGATAGAGCATATCGCTGATGGGATAATCAGGTTCAGGAGAATTCTCAGAGGAGGGGAATTGAAGAGGTTCGTGATAATCGAGAAGATGAGACAAACAGATCACAGCCGGTATCTCCATGAAATCGACATCAAGCCCGGAGTAGGCTTAACCGTACTTAGAAAAGTAAACAGGAGAGCGGAGGATTATAGACTTCCACCTGAGGTTATGCGGAGAATATTGGAAGCCAAGCGGAGGTCAGAGGATATTCTATGAATTGGGAGCTGATACGAGAACATTATTCCAGACCCGAAGTTAGAAGAGAAATTTACGAGTATTGCCGCGGCCGCTGGGTGGCAATACATTGTGAAGTAGTCGATGATAGAGGATTGCCAATTATGATAAGATATGAGGGAAAAAGTAGGCGGCCATTGAGGATCACGTCAGAGGATGACGTCATAAAAATAATCGATAGATACGCCGAGTTTAAGCCCCGAGCCTTCTATGCCACAGCCCACATTTATTCCAATATAAATTACCCGGAAGACGTGTTTACTAGGGAAAATATACTGGCTTCTTCACCGACTTGGGACATAGATCTTAAGGACGGCAGCTGGAAGGATGTGATACAGAAGGCGTCGGAGATAATTGATCTTTTGGAGAGAGAAGGCGTCATTAACTCGGTGTTCGTTAAGTGGAGTGGTAGGGGCGCGCACGTCCACATAAACCCCCATGCTTTTAGCGAGGATATCAGGAAGAAAATCGACCCACTCGACATAGCCTATTCAATAACCCAATATATCGTGAATAGGCTGCGCCCCAGTCTGAGCGTCGCCGTGGAGAACAAGATTGACATCCAAAGGGTGTTCACCGCCCCGCTCTCATTTCATAGAACCGTCAACAGGGTGGCGGTATGCATCCCACCGGATTTAGTGAATGAATTCGACATAAGCTGGACCGATTCAAGGGACTTTAAACATTTCCCGGATTCATGGCGTAAATTCGTTCTAGGTGAGGGTGATGAATTAGCTGAAAAGGCATTCTTCGCGATTGGACCTTATATCGCGGGGAGGTCGAGGAGGCGTAAGCATAAACCGCTTGATCAGGAAATTCTTGAGGCATTTAGGAGATTTGGTGAGGAGCTTTAAAGAAGGGCCTTAATTATTAGGTAAAGGAAGTCACCGAATCCTACATATACCAAAAAGCCGGCCGTGATGAAAATGAGGAGAGGAATTCCCGGAGTCATCCAGCAGTCATCCCTCACCGCCTCCTTGAGTTCTAACCCGAACATCTCAAAATTGAACGTCCTCTTTCCATCTTTTTCCTCTTCTAATAGGAACCAAAACTTCTTTTTCCGGGCATTCTTCACACGCGTGCCCAAGAACATGGCAGCTATCTTTCTGAGAGTTCCCTCATGCTCGAAATCCTTGAAGATCTTTTCACCTCTGATGAGGGC
>Ga0164318_10005606_pt1 | contig 12137 bp, 12 predicted proteins | sample GuaBasSedimGuay9_FD_113734 | JGI IMG/M metagenome (GOLD analysis project Ga0164318, IMG submission 113734) | Subseafloor sediment microbial communities from Guaymas Basin, Gulf of California, Mexico - Guay9, Core 4571-4, 0-3 cm | ecosystem: Environmental > Aquatic > Marine > Hydrothermal vents... | reverse complement strand
TTTTTTCATCTTATCCTCCTATACGCTCATATTAATAATTACCATTAAGATAAATTAAAGACATTGCTAATTTCATATTTATAACCAAATCAAAATCTATATAAAGGACTTTTCTTGTCAAATTTTTGTGAAATGAAAATTCTGCAGTATTATCCAACTTATAAATTTTATTGACATAAAATTATGAACCAAATCTATATGAAATCCTAAAAGGAGTGTCTATGGATACAAATAATAAAAAACTTTTGTCACTTATTCCTCTGTTTTCTCATGTAAAAGATGAATGTTTAGATGAGATTAAACAAATCGTAATTGAAGAAGAAGTAATGTTAAATGAGATCGTGTTTTATGAGAATACAGAGGCCGACACATTTTTTATTGTTAAATCAGGAAGATTAGAAGTAATCAAAAACTTAGGTAATCGTGATAAAGAGAAGAGATTAGCTATACTTAAAAAGAATGACTTCTTTGGTGAGATGTCATTTGTAGATAATCAGAAGAGATCTGCAACTGTACGAGCTATTGAAGATAGTGTGCTACTTAAAATTAAATTTGAAGATTTACGACAATTAGCATCCAAAAACAATTCTATTTTATATGCCATTTTAATGGGATTAAGTCGGCGATTACGAATGACAAATGAGAATATAATGAAAATATGGAATAACTTAATAGATAATGAGAGGTTAGCAATAATTGGCAAAACAACAGGGCGAATTATACACGATATAAAAGGTCCTATGACTTCAATTTTACTTGCTTCTCAATATATTGAGAATTTTTCAGAAAAAACTAAACCATATACAAAAATTATCAAAGAACAAGTATGGCTTATCAATGACTTAATTAAAGAGATTTTGGACTTCGTTAGTTATGATAATGCATTAACATTTGATGAACAAAATATCCAACAATTTATTACAGAGATTGTACAAGTATTTGAACCTGTATGTAAGAAGGAGCAAATTAAGATAGATACTGATATTGAATTTATTGGGAAAGCATACTTTGACCGTAAAAAGATGAGAAGAGTCGTTTATAATATTGTCAAAAATGCATTAGAGGTCTCTGAATCTGGCTCTAAAATAAAAATCATCTCTGAAAAATTAGGAAATAGATGGCTCCTAAAAGTGATTGATTATGGTTCAGGTATACCTGACGATATAATAGATAAAATTTTTATTCCTTTTTTCTCTTATGGCAAAGATATTGGGACTGGATTAGGGCTTTCAATTGCTAATGATATTGTACAGAGACATCAAGGCCACATTAAAGTAGAAACTAAGCAAGGTGAAGGCAGCACTTTTATTATCAACCTGCCTATTTTCCCCAAAAATTGACTAATATTTTAGTTAGTCATTATTAGTGCTATTTTTTAAGAATCTATAATCATTTATATATTTTCTTATTCAGAAGAATAAAACATAATTGTCTATTGCTTCTTTACTGTAAATTCAACTTTCTTCCCTTTTACATATACATATTTAGGACTTTTAGGACTGTTTTTTCTTTTAATTGTATCTCTATCATCTTCATAAGCAATTCGCCAAATCTCCCAGCGATCTCCATCACCATCAATACAAAATGTAACTTCTTTTTTAACGAAATCATCAATAACAAATTGAATCGCCTCTAATGGCTCTAACTTTGTTACAGGAATACAGAAGTTTTTTGGATCATATACATATTTTTCTGCCATTATCCACTCCTTAATATTTTTAGATAATATTTTACTTTTCTGACTTAAAGTTAAAAAATTTATCTTCTACAAATTCACAAATAATATGCTCAATTACCAGATGTGCTTCTTGGATTTTTGCGGTTTTTTCTGTTGGCACTATTAGAGAAAAATCTGCAATATTTTTAATTCTGCCACCTTGTCTACCGGACAATAAAAGAGTTTTTATTCTTTTCTCTTTTGCCTTTTTGATTGCCTGATATACATTCTCCGAATTCCCACTGGTGCTAATTCCAATCAAAAAATCACCTGGACTTCCTAAACTCTCTATCTGTCTAGAAAATATGTACTCAAAACCATAATCATTAGCACAAGCAGTTAACAACGAAGTATCAGTAGTCAATGCAATCGCAGGTAAGGACTTACGATTATGAGCTGAGCGAAAACGAACTACAAATTCAGCTGCTATATGCTGAGCATCTGCTGCACTACCTCCATTCCCACATAACAAAATCTTATTGCCTGTTTCTAAGGTATTGACTATTGTATCTATCACTTTTTCTATCTGACCAGATAAAGGGAATAATAGGTCAATTACTTGTATTGTTTCGTTCAGCCTTGTTTGAATAATTTGTCTCATAATCTTCTTTAATCCCTTATTTTACAAGAAAGTTATTTTAGGATAATAACATTAGTGTAATTTAACTTTGTCAACTTTTACATCAATATTCAACAATAATTGTTATTGAGTTAAGCATACGACTTTTTTTTGACAATATTTTGTTATTTTAGCTTTTTAGTATCAATGAAATAATTTGAGTGGTTATTAGAATGTGAGTCAAATAATTTCATTGATAAATCAAATTTAGCTGAGATGATGCTTTATAAATGATAAAATGTGTTTCAATTGAAGGCACAGCAATGGCAAAAACGATTAAAGAAATTATAGAAAAGAAGAATGTAGAAAAGATAAGTATGATAACTGGCTATGACTTTTTTTCTGCCAAATTTGCTCAGGAGGCAGGTATAGATTTGATTTTAGTTGGCGACTCTTTGGGCATGGTCATTTTAGGTTATGAAAATACATTGTTTGTTACTTTGGATGACATTATTTATCATACAAGAGCTGTAAAAAGAGGAGCAGATAAAACATTGATTGTAGCTGATATGCCATTTATGAGTTTTCATATATCTGTTGAACAGAGCGTCAGAAATGCAGGACTACTAATTCAGCAAGGAAAAGCACAAGCAGTTAAAATAGAAGGTGGAAATCCACTGCGATTACAAGTGATAAAAGCAATAATAGATTCTGAAATACCAGTAATGGGCCATCTTGGATTAACTCCACAATCAGTTTATAAATTTAGTGGATATCGTGTTCAAGGAAAAGATGTAGAGTCGTATAATAGATTGATAGAGCAGGCCCGTAAACTTGATGAGATTGGTGTTTTTGCTCTTGTGTTAGAAGCTGTCCCAGAAGGATTAGGAGAAGAAATTACAAAAGCGGTTTCTGTGCCTACTATTGGCATTGGTGCTGGAAGATACTGTGATGGACAGGTGCTTGTATATCATGATTTGCTCGGATATACAGAACAAGTACCAAGATTCGTGAAAAAATACACGGACTTGCATTCCAATATTGTAGAAGCAATTTCACAATATATTCAAGAAATCAAAAAAAATCAATTTCCAGCAAAAGAGCACTGCTATTATGCAAAAATATGAACATTTCCAAGCTGGGACTTGGAAACGAGAAACTAAAACAAGAGAGCAAGAAGACAAGAGTTCAAGAAGACAAGAAGACAAGAAGTAAGACGACTTCTCAATGTCTGATAATTTTTTGTGTTTTTTCGTGTAATTTCGTGGCTAACAAGAAAACAAGATGTAGAACGACCTTCTAAGGTCGTTTAGCAAATACAAAAATAAATAATAGTATAAGTACATAGAGCATAAGTTTTCAGGTATTCAGAATAAGGTAGTCCTGTATAAGTAGTGGTATTCTGAGATGCTTTATTTAATAAATCATTCACCACCACTTTGAGAGGACTACCCAGAATAGAAATATTTTCTTATCTTTGTGTCTTGGCGCCTTTGCGGTGAAGAAACACTTTTGATCAGGCACTTAAGACCAAAAGGAGCAAATTATGGAAAAAATAAAAATTCTCTGGATAGATGATGAAATTGAGAGTTTGAAGCCACATATAATGTTTTTAGAAGAGCATAACTACAAGATTACAAAATCTACTAATGGAATGGATGCAATAGGATTGGTAGAAGCAAAAAATTTTGATATAATTATATTAGACGAGATGATGCCAGGATTAGATGGATTAGCTACACTTTCACAAATTAGATATATCAATAGCACTGTGCCTATAATAATGGTTACTAAAAGTGAAGAAGAAAATTTGATGGATAAAGCGATTTCCAAAGATATTGCAGATTATATTATAAAACCAATTAATCCTAACCAAATTTTGATGAGTATAAAAAAAATACTACAAGCAGACGAAATTAAACTAAATCGTATGGGTGAAGAATATTCTAAATTTAGTGCTTGGTTAAATAGAACCCTCTTTTCTAATCCCACATCAAAGGAATGGCAGGATATTTATCGTAAAATTTGTGAATGGGATATTATATTAGATGGAATAACCGATAATAACTTGATACAAACTCACGAGTTTGAAAAGAGGAATGTAAATACAGAATTTTGTAATTATGTATCTGACAACTACTATAATTGGATAAATTCTGACGAACATCCTACAATTTCTACAGATATCGTAAAAAAATATGTGAGTCCAGAATTAAGAAATAATAAATTAGTATATTTTATTGTATTGGACTGCCTTCGTTTTGACCAGCTTCTAGCTTTTAAACCGTATTTAGAAAAGTACTTTAATATTAATACTGACCTATATTATTCCATTTTACCGACTGCTACACCATATTCAAGAAATGCTATATTTAGTGGACTAATGCCCATAGAAATTAAAAAGAAATATCCTCAATATTGGATAGATAGTATAGAAGATGAGAACAGTTGTAATCGGAATGAACATCAGTTAATTGATTTGCAATTAAGAGAATCTGGAATTACTTTATATCCTGACAGTAAGTATATTAAAATATTCAAAATAGAAGAAGGTGATTTTGTATTGCGTAAGGTGGACAGTTACAGAAAAGAAAGATTGGTGATTTTAGTGTATAATTTCCTTGATCTATTGGCTCATCATCGTTCCAAAAGTGAGATTTTACAAGAAATGATGCCTAATGAGAAAGCATTAAGATCTCTTACAAAAACATGGTTCTTACATTCTACATTCTATCAAGTAATGCAAAAAATCTCTAAACAACATAATGCTGTGGTTATTTTAACTACGGATCACGGTTCTATAAAAGTTAATAGGGCAACAAAAGCTATTGGAGATAAAGAAACAACAACAACTTTACGGTATAAAACAGGTAGGAATCTAAGCAGTAATAGCAGACATTCATTATACTTGAAAAATCCTGGTGATTTTAAGCTTCCATATAGAAACATTGTGCAGAATTATATTTTTGCTAAAGAGGATTATTATTTTATCTATCCAAATTCATTTCATGAATACCAGAGACAATATAATGGCACTTTCCAACACGGAGGAATTTCTATGGAAGAGATGATATTGCCTGTTAGTATTATGAAGCCCAAAAGAAGATGAAGCACGCAATGTTCTAATCTTATGAATAATAGTAAGTTAGCCCACAACTTTAGCTGTGGAAAAACATAATCCAATAAATCCATTTTAACCATTTTTACCCAGTGAAATAACTTCCTTGTCTAATTGTTCATGTTTTTTCATATACTTATATTTCACAGGGTGAATGGTTTTTATAGTAAACTCATAAATATTTTAAATGTCTGACATCTTTTTGTGTTTTTTTGTGGCTAAAATTGATGTATCTGGATTAAATTCTTCTCCGTGTTCTCTGTGATTCTGTGGTTAGTAATTCATGAATTCGTGGTTTTAAATAACTGATACCCCTGGAATTATTCAATATGAAATATATTTCACATTCACTTGCAGATACAGAAAAAATCGCAGAAGAATTGTCAGCAAAATTACAACCTGGCTCTATTATTACTTTATCTGGAAAATTAGGTACTGGCAAGACATGTTTCGTCCAGATGATTGCAAAACAATTTGGTGTGAACGGATATATCAATAGTCCATCTTATACTATATTAAATCAATATCAGGGCAGGTATACTATTTATCACTTAGATTTCTATAGATTGGACTCATTGGAACAAATATTAGAAATAGGTATTGATGAAATTATTTATGGACAGGGCATTACTTTTATAGAATGGCCTGAACTCATTGAACCGATTTTGCCAAAAAATTGCGTTAAGGTATATTTTAGATATTTGGATGAAACAAGCAGAGAGATTATAATAAAAACAGCAAAAGATAAAAATTTATCATAAATTAGTATTATTGGTGTCTAATATAAACAGAGGGTATTATGAAACAAATGAATCCTTTTCAAATTATTGGAGCAAAAAACAAAAAAATTATAATTGTAGATGATGAAGAAAGAATTCTTGATATGTTGGGGGCTGTGTTAACTAATTTAGGATTTAAAATTACTAAAGCAAATAGTGGTAAGAAAGCATTGACAATATTAGAGCATAGTTCTTTTCACATTGCTTTAGTTGATATTGTATTAGGAGATATAACTGGAATTCATGTATTGGACAGAATAAAAACATTATATCCTGATTGTGTAGTAATAATGATATCTGGTTATGCAACTGTGGAAAATGCAATAGAAGCAATGCGATATGGGGCTGACAATTATTTAGTCAAACCTTTTGAATTAAAGGAACTAATTGATATATTAAAACAATATGTGTAGCATTAGGCAGATTCCACATAAATAATGTTGATAATTCTTGTAATAAATTTTCTAATTTTATTTTACTTTGTGGCTAATTTTACACTTTCAAACTAACCCATAATCAAAGTTGTGGGCTTTAATTTCATTCATAATTGCAATGTAACGATTCGGAATAAAATATAAGATTTATGGATTTTTATTTACTAGACAACATAAATGAAAGATTATTTGAATGGATAAATATTGGATTATCCAATAAATTTTTTGACATATTTTTATCAAATATTACAAAGTTAGGTTCAATAGTATTTGCTTTCTTATTTACTTTGGCAATTTGCATCTTATCAAAAAATGTTAGATTAACATTCAAAATTGTTTATGTACTTGCGTTTAATTTAATAGTAGTTCAAATTCTTAAATATATTTTCAATACTGTTCGTCCATTTTGTGTAGAAAATGCGAATAGTAATTTGATATACTCGGATGCATTTGTAAGGACTTTAGGTCCTGGATTTCCCAGCTCACATTCAGCTGTTATTTTTACCATTGCGTTTATTATGCATAGATTATATCCACGATTAAGTCCATTATATTTTTCCATTGCAATAATTGTCAGTTTTAGTAGAATATACTTGGGTGTTCATTATCCTTTTGATGTGCTGTTTGGATCTTTATTCGGGCTAATTTCAGGATGGTTATTTGATAAAAGGTTTAAATTGAAGGATGAGATTGCTAACAGAAACTCGACTCGGGTTCTTTGAACTTGAGTCGGGTTTCACAGATATCGGGGCGTAGCGCAGTCCGGTTTAGCGCGCTTCGTTCGGGACGAAGAAGTCGGAGGTTCAAATCCTCTCGCCCCGACCAATTTACTGACAGTCATCACGAAAAGCCATTTATATCGCTCCTACGGAGCTATGATTTGACACTGTAATTATTGCTACGAGTATTTCATGCCTACGGGATTTTTTCACAGAAACTCGACTCGGGTTCTTTGAACTCGAGTCGGGTTTCACGGTCGTAATTTTGCAGCTAATAAATTTTTTAAGGAATCTTATGAATAAGAATAAAATAAACAAGATTATAAAATTACTCAGAAAAAGAGATGATATTTCTCAAAAATTGCTATTGAAAGAAGGCTATAGTAAAGAGGAAATAGAAACTTTATCTAATATGATTGTTTCACATCCCATTAGATTTAATCGTCCATATAATCGGATATTATCATCTGAGGAAGAACAATTTGTTAGTGTAGAAGCGTATGGATATTTGTCAAAATTACTCTATCTTGGTTCAATTGATGAATATATGTATGAAAAAATTATATTGCTTTCCTCAATCATTGGTGCTGGTAATAACATTCGTTTAGATAAAAATATGATGAAAAAATTAGTTAATTACCTATTATTTCATCAGGATGATTCTACTAATTTTGACGATATGTTAGACAATCTCTTATATAATGACAATGATAGTAATAGATTATTGAATTAAACAAGAGAACAAGAGTTCAAGAGAACAAGAGTTCAAGAGAACAAGGGTTCAAGAAGCAGAATGACATCCAAAAGTCATTAACACAAGAAGATGTATGAACTTAACCAAAGCTAATTGACATTTTTATAATCTATTATATTGGTCGTTTTTTATTCTTCATGGATAAAATCTGTAAGTTTTTATATTATTCTGTGTTCTCTGTGGCTACTTTATCATAAATTCAAATGGAGAAAATTATGACAGAAAAAAATTTAGTAATAGTTGAGTCACCAGCAAAAGCAAGGACAATAAAAAAGTTTTTAGGTCAGAATTATGAAGTAGAATCATCAATGGGACATATAAGAGATTTACCAAAAGGTGAGTTTGGAATTGATATAACTAATGGATTCAAACCTAAATATGTCATTGCTCCTGATAAAATAAAAACAGTAAGAAAATTACAAAAAATGGCTAAAAAAAATAATAAAGTGTATTTAGCATCTGATCATGACAGAGAAGGTGAAGCTATTGCATTTCATCTAAGTTACATATTAAAAAAGTATAAAAGAAGTGAAGACATCTATCGTGTTGTATTTAACGAAATTACTAAACCAGCAATATTAAGTGCTGTCAAAAATCCGGGTAAAATAGATTTAAAAAAAGTAGAGGCACAACAAGCAAGAAGAATATTAGATAGAATCTTTGGGTATAAGATTAGTCCTTTGTTATGGAAAGTAATCACAAGTGGGCTTTCTGCTGGTCGCGTGCAAACAGTAGCTCTGAGACTATTAGCAGAAAGAGAACGAAAAATACAAGCATTTAAACCAGAAGAGTACTGGACAATTACAGCATATTTAAATAAAAAGTTAAAATTTAGTTCTTATTTAGTTAAATTTGATAACAAAGAGATTAAAATCAAGAATGAAAAAAAAGCGAATGAAATTTATTACTACCTTGTGAAACAATCATATACTGTTCAATCTGTAAAGAAACAGACGGGTATACTTTCGCCTCCGCCACCATTTATTACAAGCACTTTACAACAAGAAGCATCAAGAATTTTGAGATTTTCTACCAAAAGGACTATGATGATTGCTCAACAATTGTATGAGGGAATTGATTTAGATGGTGAAACAACTGGCATTATATCTTATATGCGTACAGATTCTACTCGTATCTCTTCTCAAGCTAATATGGAATTAAGAAAACTAATAAAAGAAAGGTATAAAGAGAAATATCTGCAAAAGAGAATAAGGATTTTTAAAAATAAAAATACAGCACAGGACGCTCATGAGGCAATTAGACCGACATCATCATATCGCACACCTGATTCTATCAAAAGATTCCTATCTAATGACCAATATAAACTTTATGATTTAATTTGGCGTCGCTTTGTTGCCACACAAATGACCCCAGCAAAGTTAGAATTTGTTACTATTAACATAAATGCAGGAAAAGGGCTATTTCGTTCACAAGGAACAACTATCCTGTTTGACGGCTTTATGAAGGTCTATTCACATGTTTCTATCAAAAATAGTAATGTTATATTGCCGGACTTGAAAGCAAAGGAGTTAATAAATTTAGAGAAATTGGAAAAGCAGAAGAAATTTACAAGCCCACCATTGCGATATACAGAAGCATCATTAGTAAAAAAATTAGAATATGAAGGTATTGGAAGACCAAGTACTTATGCTTCTATTATCACTACTTTATTAGCTAGAAAATATGCTACACTTGTGCAGAGAAAATTTATTACTACTGAATTAGGATTGATTGTAGAGAAATTTTTGATTAGTAAATTTTCTGATATATTCAATACTAAATTTACAGCGGAAATGGAAGCAGAATTGGATAAAGTAGAGCAAGGAAGTTATGATATGGAAAAAGTGCTTAATGAATATTATAATCCACTTGCCGAGCAATTAGAAAAGATAAGTATTTCTAAAGAAAAAGAGAAATTACAGATAGAAACGGATATTAAGTGTGAAAAATGTGGTGAAAAAATGGTTATTAAATGGGGTAGAAACGGTAAATTCCTTGCCTGTCCCAACTTTCCTAAGTGCAAAAATACTAAAAATTTTACATACACAGACCAGGGTAAAATTAAGATTGTGAAAGAAGAATTACTTGATGAACTATGCCCTAAATGCGGAAGTAAATTGTCTGTAAGATCAGGAAAATTTGGAAGATTTTATGCCTGCTCTAATTATCCTAAATGCAGATATACAAGACCATTTTCTATTGGCATACATTGTCCAGAGGAGAATTGTGATGGACAAATAATTGAGAGGAAAAGTCAAAAAGGCAAAACTTTTTACGGTTGCTCCAATTATCCTAAATGCGATTTTATTACATCTTATAAACCTGTTAACCAAGAATGTCCAAAATGTGGTTACAAAATATTAGTAGAGCGAAGTTCTAAAAAAGATGGAGATTATCTCTATTGCCTGAGATGTAAAGAGAAGTTTTTTAGATAGCTGCGATTGCTAATCTATATGTCCAAGTCCAGTAGAGAAATTTTTATGTTTAATTTGGCAGTTATCAGTAGAAATGCTACCTATTCCAGTGTCAAAGTTAGCTTTTTCTATAGTGCAATCAGTTGCAGAAATAGCACCTACACCTGTATCAGCTTTTATATTTTTTGATAGAACATCATTGAACTTTATACTACCTGTGCCGCAATCAATATCAATAGATTTTGTTTTCGCTGTTGATAAAGTAATAGATCCTACTCCACAATCTATAATTATGTTTTCAGCATTACAATTTTCAATGTCTATCTTTCCAGCCCCGATATCTAAATCAATATCTAATCCATTGAAATTAGATAAATTGAAATTACCAGCACCAGAATCTATAATCAAATTAATACCATTTGGAATTGTTCCTTTGATGCTTCCAATAGCACAAGGAGAATCTGACCTGCTTTTAGCTTTCAAATATCCATCTTCAAATGTCAAAAAAACATCATCTTCCTTTTTCTCATAAATTGTTACTGTTAAATTAAACTCATCTCCACCAAAAATATTATACTCTCCATGATGAGAATCAATATCTAAGCTATTGACATCAGCTGAATGAGTGAAATTTATAACTCTTTTATGTCTTAAAGTAACGCCATCAACTCTTAGCTTATCCTTATCCCATTCAATTGCACTCATACTACTTACAGGATTATTGATAAAAATTGAAGAAGTGAGTAATAGCATTATAAGTATTATTTTGAACTTTACATTTTGTTTCTGTGTCATAATAACCTCTTTTTTTTAGATTCATAGCATCAAAATTCAATTTTCGCTACAAAAAATGCGTAGTGCAAAGGGCGTAATGCCTAGTGAAACACCAATGATTATTTCTCTCTCTGTGTCTCTGTGGCAATCAAAGATAATTAGAGAACTCCCGCACTTGACGATAAGCACGGGAGTCGTAGACTATATTGGGGGAAATTAAAAGCCGAACCAGGGACCAATAGTAAATGTATATCCACTAAATTTAGTATTTTTAGAATCCACAACATCAAAATCTTCATTAGCTGTCCAATCAGGTTTAAAGGAATAAGTGTATATATAACCTGCTGTTGCCCGAACACCTAACCAAGAGGTAATACGATACATTAAACCGACTTTTGGATGTAAAGCAATGAATTTCTTTTCCATCTTTACATAATAATTGTGGTCGGGACTATCTAAGTCATCTTCAATATTCCAATCATAATTTCCATCTTTCTGTAATATTTCTAATTTTGCTCTACCCCAGCCAAGCATCAACTCTACTAATGAAACGAGTTTTCTGCTAAATGGGATTCTTTTAGTTAGAGTTACTCCACCATAGCCGATATCATATTTCATTTTGCGGGTTACCCTTGTGCTGTCTGATAGAGTAACATCTTTCTTACGAGTGATACCACAGCCAGCTCCCATACCGCCAATAAACAATCCTTTGCCTATCGGTCCCTTTCCACCTCCACCATTCATAAATAAACCATTTTTGCTTAATGTTGGAAACTCAAGTTGAGAAATTATTTCATTAACATCATCAAAATCAGGCACATACCAGACAGGGATCCAACTACCACCACCATATCCAGCTGATAATTTCT
>Ga0164318_10005605_pt1 | contig 12138 bp, 10 predicted proteins | sample GuaBasSedimGuay9_FD_113734 | JGI IMG/M metagenome (GOLD analysis project Ga0164318, IMG submission 113734) | Subseafloor sediment microbial communities from Guaymas Basin, Gulf of California, Mexico - Guay9, Core 4571-4, 0-3 cm | ecosystem: Environmental > Aquatic > Marine > Hydrothermal vents... | reverse complement strand
TCCCAGAGAGCCCGGGTGGGGTAGAGGGACATCCCAAGCGGCTGCGGACCGCTAGACCCGGGTTCAAATCCCGGCCCGGGCACCATGCCTACATGGATCTATTGAGTTTCCTCTCTAGGAAGTCGACTATTATCTCAGACGGACTCACGTCAAACCCCAACGGCTCACTTTTTAGAGTTTCATATTCTTCCAGAAACCTCTCGACCACCATGAAGTCATACTTAGATAAGACGGCGTTCTTCCCAATTCCATCCTCTCTCTCAGTTCTATTTCTCATTATTAAGCATGGCTTCCCTAGGTAGAAACACTCTTCCTGATTGCCTCCTCCATCTGTGAGAAGGAATTCCGAGTGCCATAGGAGCTTCATGAACTTGAAGTAGTCGTATCTCGGCCTTAATTCCACGTTTTCACTCTTCGAAAGCCTTTCGTGTAGCCTTAGTTCTAGCAATCTCTCCCTAGTCGGCTTGTGAAGAACGAAGACCACCTTCATGATTTCCGATACTCGAAGTATCGTATCAACAATGAATTCCATTCTCTTCTTACTGAATATGTTCTCGAATCTATGAATTGAAGCTAGGCAATACTTCGAATCCGGTAAATCGACTTTCACATCATCCATTCTCTCAGAGAACATTCTCAGGGAATCTAGGAGGGTGTTATAGTAGGTATTCACCTTCTCTCCTCTGTATCTCTCCGAGTTAATTAAGGCCCTCTCTCCAGGACAGAAGTGATAATCGCTAAGTTCAGAGGTTAATATTCTAGTTATCTCCTCAGGAAATGGATTCAGAAGGTCACCCGATCTAAGACCGGCCTCTACATATCCCACTCTGTATCCAAGAGCTTTAGCAGAGATTGCTCCGAGCAGAGCTGAGATAGCATCTCCATGGACTAAAAACACTCCTTTTCCCCTAGGAATTGATTTTAAAGCCCTATATAAGCAGACTGGGAACCAAGATATCATTTCGGAGATCCTGGATATTTCTCTTCCACTATAGAGGACAATGTCAGGATATCTGAGACGAAAAACACGAAGTAGATCATTTATTGTTTCCTCGTGCTGTCCTGTGAAGACGAACTCATACTCCAATCCTCTCTCGTCTAGCTCCGTCATTACAGGTGCCATTTTTATTAATTGGGCCCTAGTTCCTAGTAGAACGTATATCAATCCCTTTTCCCATTACAGTGAGGAACGGGAAACGTTTTATATTTCCCCTCTTACTGGCCAGTATGAGCGGGGGTGGCCGAGCTTGGTCAAAGGCGCAGGGCTTAGGAGGCCCTGCCTAAGAAACCCTGTCCCGTAGGGGTGCGCGGGTTCGAATCCCGTCCCCCGCACCATTGTCCTAGAGTGTTCTCTTACAAGTAGAGGACTGAGCTAGCGAAAACTCTGGCTAGGTTCCATCCTCTCTCTGAATCCAGAGCGCTAAAGTGAGACTCAGTAACTACTCCCCATTTTCACCACACGTTGAAACTCCTCTCGACACCCTACCAATACTCAGAGAGGACAAACTTTTTCTATCGCTAATTCCGACTCGACGGAAGGTGAAACCTTGGACAAGTCCGTTGAGGAGAAATGGCAAAGGAAGTGGGAGGAAGCTAAAGTATTCGAGGCAGACCCAGACGAAAGAGAGAAATTCTTCATTACCTTCCCTTATCCGTATATGAACTCAGCCCCTCACATAGGACACGCTTATACTCTAAGCAGAGTGGATGTGATAGCGAGATTCAGGAGAATGCTTGGTTACAACGTTCTCTTCCCGTTTGCTTTTCACGCCACTGGAGCTACCATATATGGTGTTGCAGAGAGACTTAGGAAAGGAGATGAAGATCAGAAGAGAGCTTTACTAGTAGCAGGGCTTCCAGAAGAAGAAATAGAGAACTTCAAGGACCCTGTTTACATAGCCAATTACTGGAGGAGAATATGGGAAAGAGTATTAAGGAAATTTGGCGTCAGCGTAGATTGGAGGAGAAAATTCATAACTACGGAGATGTTTCCCCCATACTCCAAGTTCATAGAGTGGCAATATCTGAAACTGAAGGAAATGGGTTACGTATACAAAGGAACCCATCCAGTCGTCTGGTGCCCAAATTGCAAGAGTCCAACAGGAAATGCTGATAGAATAGAAGGGGAAGAAGCTAGAGTAGTGGAAATCACCCTCATCAAGTTCAAGATAGATGATTTGGTACTCCCAACAGCTACTTTCAGACCAGAGACCATTTTCGGCGTCACGAATTTATGGGTCAATCCAGATCACGAGTACGGAATTTACCTCTTGGGGGAAGAGAAGTGGGTGTTGAGTGATGAGGCGGCCTTTAAATTAAAGGAACAGAAGAAGGACATAAGACCAACAGGAGAGAGGATAAAGGGGAGAGACTTAGTGGGGAAGAAAGCAAAAAATCCAGTGAATGATACAGAGATTATAATTCTTCCAGCCGAATTCGTTGATCCAAATGAAGGTTCTGGATTAGTTATGTCGGTCCCCTCTCATGCTCCCTATGACTACGCCGCTCTGCTAGACATCAAGAGAGAGGCTAAGAAGCTCTCTTCTGAGTATGGAATACCTAAAATCGAGATAGAGAGAATAGAACCAATTTCAATAATTGATCTGAGCTCAGAAGGATTTGGGGAGCATCCTGCAATAGAGATATGCGCTGAGATGGGAATAGAATCACAGAGGGAAGTTGAGAAGCTGGAAGAGGCGACTAACAAGATATACAAGAAGGAATTTCATAAAGGAGTCATGAAAGTAGAGCCGTATAACGGAATAAAGGTGTCTGAAGCGAAGGTAGAAGTCGCGAGGAATCTAATCTCCAGTGGGAAAGCCGAGTTAATGTACGATCTCTCCGAAGAAGTAGTTTGCAGGTGTGGAACTAAGTGTCACGTGAAGGTTATAGAAGACCAGTGGTTCCTGAAGTACTCGGACGAAGACTGGAAGCAAAAAGTATTGGATTGGCTCGATGCCATGGAGATATATCCAGAGGAAGCTAGAGCTCAAATGAGGAATTTCGTCCTAGAACTTAGAGACTGGGCTTTCACCAGAAGGAAAGGATTGGGCACTAGGTTGCCATGGGACAAGGAGTGGATGATAGAAACTTTGAGCGATTCCGTGATATACATGGCCTTCTATACAATAGCAAAGCACGTAAATCAAGGTATAGGGGCCGAGCAACTCATACCAGAGGTCTTCGATTACGTCTTCCTTGGAATAGGGGATCCGAGCAAAGTCTCCAATAAGAGTGGAATACCTAAAGAGAAGCTGTTAGAAATGAGAAGGGAATTTGAGTACTGGTACCCAGTGGACTTGAGAGGAAGTGGAAAGGACCTTCTATCCAATCATTTAGTTTTCTCCATATATCACCACGTCGCCCTTTGGCCAATAGACAAGTGGCCCAGGGCATATTCAGTGAATGGATGGGTGCTTTTCGAAGGAGAGAAAATGAGTAAATCCAGGGGGAAGGTGATAAACCTAGAGGAAGCCATAGAGAAATGGGGGTCAGATTTGGTTAGAATAACGTTAGCTAGTTCTGGCGAAACATTAGATGATGTTGACTTCCGGGAGGAGAATCTCAGAACTTTCGAATCAAGACTGAGAAGAATAGAGGAGTACATAGAGCTCCTCGGAAAGATGAAAGGAAGAGAAATTGGGAGAGCAGAGAGATACTTAATTAGTAGACTTCAGAGGAACGTGAAAGAAGCTACTGAGATGTTGAAAAAGACGATGACTAGGAGCGCAATGGTCAGGATACTGTTTAATCCAATGAACGATCTGAAGTGGTATTTCAAGAGAGTGGGCGGAATAGATAAGGCCAATGGAGAAGTAGTAAGAGAATGCCTGAAGAAAATAGTATTAATGCTCTGTCCATATACTCCACATTTCTCGGAGGAAATGTGGTCCAAATTAGGCGGTGATGGCTTTGCATCTCTTCAGAAATGGCCAGAGCCGGATTACTCCAAAATAAATGAAAAAATTGAGGAACAGGAGAGACTGCTTTCCTCCTTAATAGAGGACATAAAGGAAATAAAGGGACTAATAGAGTCTAGAGGGGCCTCTACAAAAAAAGTGAAGATCTTCGTAGCTTCCGACTGGAAATATCAGACACTTTCCACACTAAGGGAGAAAAGGAACAAGGAGGAAGTGATAAAGGAACTTATGTCAATGGAGGAGTTCAGGAAGAGGGGGATGGAGGTAATAAGACTGGTAGAGAGACTATTCAAGGAAGAGACGCTTCCCATAATAACTAGAGAAGAGGAGATAGAAATGTTAAGAGAAGCCTCTGACTTCATCTCCAAGGAGACTTCTCTGGAGGTGGAAATACTTTCAGAGGAAGAAGCTAAAGAGGAAAAGGAATTAAATAAAGCTAAGCAATCCATTCCTGGTAGACCGGGGATACTTTTGCTATGAAGAGGGATCCGAATGTTCTTCTTTAAAGTATTCTTCCCTCTTTTGGCCATAGTGAACCCATTTGGAGGGGCCATGATAACACTTCTTGCCTTAACAGAGGGGATGACTCCAAAGGAGAGATCCAAAATAATAAGAGATAGTGTAATACTTGGCTTGTTTGTCTTAGTGACATTTGCTATCCTAGGAGAGAAGATACTCTCCTTCTTCGGAATAAGTATATACAGCTTCAAGTTGGCTGGAGGAGCTCTTCTATTCAAGATAGCCGTGGACATGATGTTCGGCCCATTGCGAAGGAGAGCCCTTACTAAAGCAGAGGAAGAGGAGATAATGGAAGCCCCTGGGATATTCCCCATAGGAGTCCCATTGTTGGCAGGACCTGGAGCTATAACTACAGTAATGATATACTCACAAGATGCTAGCCCAATAGAGACTTTCCAGCTGATATTGGCCATATTATCTGTGATGGGTGTAACATACTTGGTCCTGGGGTCCGCTCAGAGGGTTTACTCCCTTATAGGAAGAGGTGGAGCCTTAGTCATCTCCAGGCTTATGGGACTCATACTCGGAGCGATAGCTGCACAGTTCGTAGTTTCTGGAGCTCTCTATCTGGTAAAAGAGATATACTAATAATCTTTTCTTCTAGTCCAACAAGTCCTCCACCTTTTTCACACCTTCCTTTTCACTCCAAATCTTCTTACTCAGACAATCATCCCCCTTCTCTATCATTAGGAACCTCTTCTCGCCCTTTAGAGGTATGACTAGGTATTCTCTTGCACCGTTCTCTGATTTCAGGACTAACTTGAACTTCCTCTCGAACCTCATATTCTTCAGACTAAGGTATCTGTATATCAGGTACTTCCCAGATTCTAGGAAAATCCTAGCTTCCTTTTCACCTCTCTTGCTTTCCGCTATTACTTCCTCCGGATACATCGAACCCCCCACTAATTGAAGTGTTCCATACTCTAGTTATATATTCTCCTCTCCCATCTACCTATCTCTCGCGACTTCAGAGGCTTATTGAGACCAATTTCACTCCCTGATTTTTAGAGAACTCACACAGAGAGCGTTTGAGTTCTTCTCTGTCGTCTATCTTGAATAGATGTCCCTTGGCTTTTGAATCAGATGAGCCGAACTTTGGTATTACCTCGAATTTCTTTTCAAGGAAATTAGCTAGCTCCTCTTCCTTTTCTTTTGGAAGCTCCATGGCATAGGCTTCGATGACGTCCATCGGATACAAGTAATCTATGTGCCACCACTTCCTTTTCTTTCCAGAGAGGTGTCTAGATAATCTCTTCTCGATAGAGGTCTGAGCACTTCCCACGTAGGCGTAAGTACCACTGAATCGAAGTTTTCCAAGAGATCCGACTGATACCTCTTTTTCCTCGACTTCAAAGACTAGAACGTATATTCCCCTCACGCCCTCTACTCTAGCGTTAGGTACTTTAAATCTCGCTTAATTCCCTTAGTACTCAGGTACTTAGTTCGATTGTTTAATTTCTTCTTACTTATTGCCCTCTCTAATTCCTCTATTCTATTTTTTATTATTCCTATTAGTTTGATCCCAAGACTTTCAGCATTGCCCCCTCATTTCACTATTGAACCTGAAACCGAGATCTATACTGTGGAGCCAGTAAGTGACTCCTATTTGAGTTGATCTCCAATATCCAGCCTCTAGTAAGTCCAGTCTAGAGACAATAACCTAGAGCAGCACCCCATTCTCTCCTACTACTCATCCAAGCCCCCTCTCTAAGTATTATCTCACCTCAGTTTGCGCACATGCATAATATAGCAAATCTCCCTCTGGGTAGAGTGAAGATCAGTTCAGACAAAAGAGAACGCCTGTAGCATTCCGTCTCGAATTTCGACATTATTACTCTAACACCTCATGAATAGCCCCTAGTCTTTAAGCATTAAGTCTGAAAGGTGCCTAGCATCAACTGAACTAATCGAAGAGAGGTGGTCGTTTGGAGAAGAAGGTCATCGTAGTAGGAGGAGGAGCAGCTGGGATGAGTTCAGCATCTAGAATAAAGAGACTCAGACCGGATTGGAATGTAAAAGTATTCGAGAAGACTTCTTGGGTAAGCCATGCTCCCTGTGGGATACCATATTTCATAGAAGGACTCTGTGGAGAGGAAGACTTGATGTATTACTCCCCAGAGTTTTTCAGAAGAGAGAGGGGGATAGATCTCCACTTAAACTCAGAAGTAATAGAAATAGAAGAAGGAGAAGCTAGAATCCGTGAGGAGAGAGGGGAAAGAAAATACTCTTGGGACTACTTGGTACTAGCTAATGGTTCATCTCCAATATTGCCAGAAATAGATGGAATAGAACTAGAAGGAGTGTTCACTCTGCATCACCCAGAGGATCTGAGGAGGATCTCATCTCCATTAGAGAAATGTAGGGAATCCGTGATAATAGGTAGTGGTTACATATCAGTGGAGATAGCTGAAGCCCTTCTCTCGAGAGGAAAGAGAGTCACTCTGATAGCTAGAAGCAACAGAGTCCTAAGGAAATCCTTCGACAAAGAGATCACCACACCATTAGAGGAAGAAATGAGAAGAAAAGGGGTGAATCTCAGATTCAACGAGAAAACCATCGAGATCTCTGGAGAAAATAGAGTGAGGAAAGTAATTACAGACAAAGGAGAATACGAAGCAGACTTAGTTATAGTGGCTGTGGGTACTAGACCCAATGTGGAATTGGCCAAGCAGATAGGTGCTAAAATAGGGAAAACAGGAGCAGTCTGGACCGATGAAAAGATGAGGACCAGCGTAGAGGGGGTATATGCAGCAGGCGACGTCGCGGAAACTAGGAATCTGATCACCGGGAAAAGGGTTTGGATACCTTTGGCTACCACAGCAAATAAAATGGGATTCGTAGCTGGATCCAATATCTCCGGAATGAACGTGGAATTCCCAGGAGTACTCGGGACTCAAATAACTAAGTTCTTCTCATTGGAAATAGGCAAAACAGGGCTAACAGAAAACGAATGTAAAGAGAATGGACTAGAATTTATTTCTAAGACAATAAAGGCTAGGACGAAAGCTCATTATTTTCCAGGAGGAGGAGAAATCAAGGTGAAAGTCATAGCAGAGAAGGAAACGAAGAAGTTATTAGGAATACAAGCAATTGGAGAGGAGATATTGCCTAGAATAAATTCCTTTGCAGTAGCTCTATACTCAAATCTTAGAACTAGAGACTTGTTCTTCTCAGATTTAGCTTACGCACCTCCGTTCTCCCCAGTATGGGACCCCTTGGTAGTTGCCTCTAGAGTTCTGGGGATAGACTAGAGGATTCTACACCAGGGCATCTGATCAGTCTGGAATAATTGTTCAGGGATCAGAATTAAGGAGAAACTCTTGTTTCAAGGAAATAGTTATATCTATCCTCAGTTTAGCCACTGTCGAGGTGGTAAAATGAAAGAAAAAAACGGCAGCAACAAGGGGAGAAAACAAATCCCAGTACTGGCTATTGGTTTCCTTCTCTCCTTGATGTTGCTATCAGCGACTCTAGCCCAAATGCCCAGTGTTCCTGCACATGCTAAGAGACCACTGTTCAAGCCACTGCTTCCCAGAGTAGTTGTTTTGGCTCAGGGAGTAGCCATTGGAGATGATGGCATTCATTACTCTACCCTGAGAGCTATCAGGAAGTTCGAGGTACCAGAGGACAAAAGGGACGAAGTGAGAAATACAATCAAGGAGAAGATAGGAGAAATAAAAGAATTAAGGAGATCTGGAGCCAATATGGATTACAGGGAAATATTCGACGAAATGAGAAGCGAGCTGACGGAATTGGGAGTGAAAGTCAAGCTGGTGGGCAGATTAAGAATAGGGGAAGAGGCTTACACTGTTGAGGGAATCCTACCAGACGTAATGCCAGAAGAAGGACCAACAGTAAATCTGAAAGTTCTAAATGAAGAAAAAGAGGAGATTGGAAGTTTAACGCTAGTGTTCCTAGAAAAAGAGGGGTTTAGAGTCGTTGAAGGGGAGATATCTCTCGAGAACGGGGAGAAATATGAGCTGAAAATGTTGAGGACTCCGAGACGTATTCCTATGAGACTACTAAGACCCTGAGCCCAGTCACTGACCCTTCCCCTTTTGTTATTTTTTCTCTCGATTGATTATTCTGTTAATTGTCTCAGTGTAGCAAGGTCCACGTCGTGTTCCCGATCCCAAGTAGTAATATGGACAGGAGAATGGTCACTAGGTTGAGCTTCATTGCCTCTATTAGCTCATCCCTTTTAACACCCTTGGACCTCAGAACTAGAACGGAAGCTTTTGCACCCAAAGGAATCGTCGAAAGCGGTAGGAGAGACCCCAATTGCGTCAATCCTAGGAGATAGGATAAAACGAGGAGAACGTAAGAGGAGGAGAGTATTACTGGGTATAGTTTGTATGCCCTCTCTGGCCCAAGTACTACTACTAGGTGTCTTCTACCGGCCTTTTCATCTATTTCGCAGTCTGGAAATTCGTTTAAGAAGAGCAGTAGACCTACTAGAATAGAGCAAAATGAAAAGGAGACCCAACCCCCACTCATTATTTCGCCCTTCTGGACGGCATATGCTCCCAACGAGATCAGACCGAAACCAATTCCTGCAGAGATTTCACTCATGAGAGGAATCTTGGTCAGAACGGGGGAGTAGAGGAGAACTATTAGTAGGCCGAGGAGACCTATGGGTATGATTATGGGATATTTCAGGAAAAAGTAAATCCCTATTACCAGAGTGAATAGTGAGGTCAAGAGACCAATGGAGAGAGCGAGTCTAGGGTTTACCCTCTCTTCCACCAGAACTGTTACTCCTCCACTAAACGGAGTCTTTTCAGTCTCCTTGTCTATTCCGAAGAGAAAGTCGAAGTAATTGTTTAGGACGTTGACTGAGATGTGGGCCATTAGTGCTCCTGCCAGTGCTATTGCAGAGTCGAGTACGTTGACGAATCCCAAGTCATTATAGGCTGCCCCCACACCAGCTAAGAAAGTTATCGGTGTTAATAATAGGAAATTGGCCCTAATCAGCTCCAGGTAATCTTTCATAGCACCTCCTCCTATGGTATCACCTCACATCCGTTCCTCAGGTCCACCGAGAAATCCTTTGTGCTTATTACCCCAGAGGAGATGAGTTCCTTTAATTTCGGAATGTATTTCCGAAGTCTCTCGATCATTGTCCTCGTTGAAGAACAACACAATTCGAATCCAACTCCAGTCCTTTCCCTATAAATGTTCAGGTACAAGCACCTCCCCCCGCAAGTGTCTCTGAGAGAACAAGAGATGCAAGGCTTCCCAACCTTTATCTTAGGAAGATCAGATGGATTGGAGGAACTTATTTCTCCAATTCTCCAATTGGGAAGATGGGTCATTTCTGGGCACGGATATATGCCACCATCAGTTGATATGGCATAGAAGTCCTCTCCCGATCCACATCTCATCCCAGAAACTCTGTTCGAGAGTAAGTCCCTAGTAATCCCAATGAATGGAGCAATTCCCAAGACTTCTCCTTGCTCTAATTTAGAAATCCAGAAATCTATGAGTCTTTTTAAATCACACTCATACTTGCGAAAGAAATTCCTTATTTCTACATCCGAATATGGAGAGTCTCGCCATATTAACTCGAAGTCTATCTGCCAGTGAACGTAATCGAATACTCCTAGGCCTAAGAGATGTTTCACATCTCTATATAACTCAGAGCCTAGACTCACTACCATCCTCGCGAACAAATTGTTGATAGAGCTACGAACTCTCCTGATTTTCCGCAAGACCAAGTCGTATGTTCCTTCGCCTCTCATGGAATCTGTCACCTCTGGCACACCATCTATGGAAACCAATACGGAATCGAACTTCTTGAGCTTCTCCCTAGATAAGGAGTCTAAGAAGTACCCGTTCGTCTGTATGGTGTATTTCTCTAGTCCTAAGTCCATCACATCCTCTACTAGTTCGGGTCTAAGCAAGGGCTCTCCACCGTAGAAGGAAATGTGCCTCAAGTCATCTTCGTCTCTATCCAAGAAGTTCTTGAGTGTTTCAATCTCGTAGGAGATTTCCTTAGGCTCTATTGCTTTGGTACCTCCACAATACTTGCAGGAGAGATTACACTCATACGTAACTATCAGGTAGTAATTCATCTCGAATTACCTCTCAGAAATCTCTCTATTTCATTGATCACTTTGGAATCTCCATTCCTTATCGAAGAGATGGGGGCATCGTGACCTCCTGGAACACTCAGGACTTTGACCCTCACTCCCTTACTGCTAAGCTTCTCCCTGAGATACTCCGCGTGATTGTTCACCTCACCTCCAACTGAGTCGAGAGGATCCTCTTTCCCATGTATTAGGAGTGCTGGTACGTTTGAGACAATATCTTTGAATTCAATTGGATTATTTGATACATCACAAGCTCTCCTAAACTCTTCTTCAAAATTCCTCGGCAAATACTTCAGATTATATACTCCGCTCAGCCCTATGAAACCATCGAAGTACTTCCCTAATCCAGTTCCATCTGGAGGAGAGTAAATCAAGATAGCTCCAGCAGTGGCACCAGCTGAGCTACCAACGTAGATGCTATTTCCTTTCACACCTTCCAGATACTCAAATACCCTTTTCACTCCATTTTCTATGTCTCTCAGTGGTGTTGGCCATTTAACCTCAGGGCAGAGTCTGTACTCTAAATTAGCTACAGTGTATCCTCTGGAAAGAAAGAACTCTACCAAGGTGAGAGTATTCTTAGAGGAAACACTTCCTCTTGTGAATCCCCCTCCGTGAACCACTACTGCAACTCCATTTTTCTCTCTGGGACTGTATAACTCGAAGAAGTTTCTTTCGCTCTCTCCGTATTTCACTCTCTTCATTTCTCCTCCCCAAAGTTTTGATCGGCTACTAGAGAGCTTGGACTCTCGGATCAACAGGCCTAGGTCAAGTATTATTATTTATATGTAGTGGACACCACTCGGCCACATGAAGAGAGCAGTCTATGTCAGAGCAGAGGACAGACCAGGGCTCCTGAGAGACCTGAGTGATGCAATAACTTCACTTGGAGGGAACATAGAGTTCTCGATAGCTAGGAAAAGGGAGAATGAAGGACACTTCCTCTTCATATTTGAAGTGGAGAGTGAAAAAAGCAATGAGGAAATAGAGAGAATAATATCTGAGTTGAAAGAAGTAAAAGAGGTAACTGTAGAGGAATTCCCATCTTCTGAAGTGTTTTCTGATTATCTGAAAGAACACAAGACAATAGCAAGTGAGATATCCAAATACGTCCATCCATCGGATTTCTTAGATGCTTTAACCAGAATGGATGAAGAGAGCAGAAGAGAGGTCTACCATCACATACCCCAGAGTTACATGGCGAATCTGCTTCACATCTCGCCCAAGGAGATAGTAGAGGAAGCAAGCTCCGAGATAGGCCCGAGAACACTCTCCAGAGTTTTAGGGAGAATGGATCCAGATGAGGTAGCAGATGTAGTACAGAAATTACCCAGTGAGATAGCTAGAGAAGTGTACAAGCACATGGAAAAGGAATCTCTAGAGAAAGTAAGAGGCCTCCTGAGATACCCTCCAGATTCCGCAGGAGGAATAATGACTAGTAGCTTTCCAGCCTTAAGAGAGGACGTCAGGGTAAGGGATGCACTCAGAACTCTTTCCTTAGGGAAATTCGAAGTCAGTGATGTACTTTTCGTTGTAGACGAGGAAGGAAAACTTCTAGGATATCTCAAAGTATTGGATCTCTTGAGAGAGGATCCGGAATCGAATTT
>Ga0164318_10005604_pt1 | contig 12138 bp, 26 predicted proteins | sample GuaBasSedimGuay9_FD_113734 | JGI IMG/M metagenome (GOLD analysis project Ga0164318, IMG submission 113734) | Subseafloor sediment microbial communities from Guaymas Basin, Gulf of California, Mexico - Guay9, Core 4571-4, 0-3 cm | ecosystem: Environmental > Aquatic > Marine > Hydrothermal vents... | reverse complement strand
GGCTTTTTTCATGCCCTCGACCTTGAACTCGCTCGAAACCCTTTCCATCGCCCTCATTATCCACTCGGAAGGAACGATTATCTCGCCCCTTTCGTTCTTGTAAAGTTTCTGCGGAACCAAATCTGGCGAATCCTGCCCCTCGCCCCGCTTCTGCGGGTTTTCCTGCTCCTCTATGAATTTGTTCTGAAGCAAGGGCGTTATGCCCTCGATTTCGACCTTCACGCTATACATCCGCACCTCACCTCGCCTCATTTTTGAAGGGTGAGCATGAAGGGAGGGGAAATTTCTTCCCCTCCCGACCGTGCCTTGCCTTACCGCACCTTACCAAACCACACCAAACCTCACCCGACCCGACCTCACCAAACCACACCTCGCCACACCCAACCAAACCAGACCTTACCCCACCACACCTTACCGCACCATGCCGTACCTCACCGTGCTTCACCAGACCATACCAGACCAGACCTTACTCCACCAAACCCCACCGCGCCATACCACACCCCACCTAACCTTACCATGCCGCAAGCATGAAGAGGGGAATGTTCAAGATTCACCAACATTCTCCGCCAGTGTCCTTTCCGTGAAGATGTTTATCAAATCGATTTTTATGCGCTCCAGTTCGCCGATTATCGAAAGCACGACCGTGTCCCTGAAGTTCTCTGGAAGTTTCATCACCGCCTCGACGAGGTCGAAAACGTTGAAGTTTTCCGATGTGCATCTGATTACCTCGACTGGATTTCCTTCCTCGTCTCTTTCCGTGATTTTCAGGAGTTCGAATTCACCTTTCCACAAGGTTTGCTTTGCGTTTTCTTCGGGCATTCAATCACCTCCTTTCTGATTTTACCATTTTATGTTGAAATTTCAGAACAAAAACAGCAAATTTTAATGCGCTCAAAAAAGTTTCAGCCTCTGTATCTCCTAAAAGTTTTATCGTTATTGATTCTGGATTTTCAAAATGCAAAGTTTCTCCATTTCTGAGTTTCATTTCAATATCCCAAGCAGTTCCTCCTTCATCTTTCAACCTAAAAAGCGTCACTCCTCCATGTCCTGCATCCCCACCTCTCGGCGTATTTGTTCCAACTTCACAACTCAAGATATTACATGATGTAAAAGTTTTTTCCACACAAACAATTCCTTCTTTTTCTTTAATTTTCATTCAATCACCTCCGTTTTATTTTTAAGGCAAGGCGATAATATAATACAGATTCATATCACCGAGCCAGCCGTTTTTAATGGCAGTTTCGATTTCCTCTTTCGTGAGTTTTTCCTCGACAGTTTCTTTCAGGACCTTCGTTCCTTCGTATTCGGCGATTTCTTTGAGTTTAGTAAGTATTGAATCAGTCGGTTTATCATTATTTTCTTCATGAGAATTATCATCTTTCCAGCGCAAACCAACAATACAGCGTTTTTGTTCGTAATTAACATATTTTCTCACGCCTGTTTCGAACCCTTCCGCTTCAAGATACGGTTTTACTTCGTTTTTCCAGTTTGGAATTCTAAATTTCGGTTTTTCAGTCTTAAGCCAAGTCACAAATCTATTGTAAAATTCAGTAGAAGGAATGTATCCTTCTGGATCTATTTCGCAGAATTTTTGAATGAAAATTTTAAGCGGATTAGCACGCTCTTCGTAACGTTTTTTCTTTTCTTCTATATCTCCTTCTCCATGGAATTTCCTTTCCCTGAGCAAATCTTTCAGAATTCTTATACATTTTCTCACAAGGTTTTTGAATTCTTCTTCAGGTATTTCAGAAAGAACATCTCTTTCCTTTTCAAATTGATTCGGAAAATCGACAATAATCATTCTGCTAAAGAATCCTTCCGTAGTGTCTAAAGTCATCGGAATTGAGTTCGTTGCGATTATCAATTTTGCATAATTCACAAATTCAAAACGAGGTTTATGTTTATTTTCTGCAGGAATTAAATCTTGACCTGAAAGTGCTTTGAGAACTGCAGAATTTTTTATTGTTGTAAAATTCGTTTCTCCAATAAAACAAACTAATTTTTGATATAACCTTGCAGTTTCAAAACGTGAGTTTTCCAGTCTTTCCAATTCCGTCGAAACAGTATTTTCCTTTCCTACAAGTTTTTGAAGCAATCTCAAAAATGTTCCTTTTCCGTTTCTTCCAGAACCGAAAAGTATGAAAACCCTGTGCAACGGATAATCTGGCAACAAAGCATAAGCACATATTTCGTATAATATTTGTTTGTTTTCTTCACCAACCCAATCACAAAATAGTTTGTCAACAGTAGGGCATTCTTCACTTTCTCCAATATCCCACGGTATGTTATTTACAAAGAAAAAATCTGGTGAGGCATCAAACATCATATCGGTTTCCAAGTCATATACTTGTGAATTTAATTTTATCAAAGTAGGTCTCGGAATTTTTGGTTTGTTTTGTAAACCTATTATCTTAAATGCGGTTATAAGCCTATTTCTCCATTCGCTTTTTGTTATGTTTTTTCTTACATCTTCAACATCGAAACCATCTAAAATGTAAGATATTAGTTCTATGTCATCTTTCTTTTCATAAACCTTCTTTTCGCTGTTCCAAACATAGAAAAATCCTGTTTCCGAATCATAAAAATATGGTAAAATTTCTCTTATATTTTTCGCTTTAATTAGAAATTCGTCTTCAGTTGCTGTTTCTTTTATTTTTTCTTTCACAGGATTATACCTATTTTCTTCATCCATCTTTCTGAATGCATATTCGAACCAATCGTCCCGTTTTGTTTTTTCGTATGGGTGAAAAGTTCTCACAATTTCTTTTATTTGCTCTTTTGTAAACCTCCAGAACCACAGTTTTGAAATTAAAGCCATAGTTGCTTCAGAACGAGAAGGGTATTCACCTTCAAGAACCAGCCTCTCTGGATTTTCCAATAGGTGAAAAAGTTTAGCATCACGCAGGCAAATGTCTGCCAAAGACATGCCAATATCATTTTTAAAACTTTCAAGTAATTCTGAAAATCTGCTCTTTAATATCCACAAGAATTCGTTTGATTCAACTTCTTTTATTTCGCTATCATCTATTATTCTGTAATAATCTCCGTTGGGATTGGTTTTTGTCACACAGAAAGAGCCAGGAACAACAACATACATCTGGTTAAATCTAAGCTCAAGCTCGTATTCCGTGTTTTTCGTGTTCATGAAATTTTCTGGATCTTTCGCCAAGAAGTAAATATGAACGCCACCACTTGGAGTTTTCACGGTTAGTGTTTTGTAATTTTTAAGTTTTTCTTGGATTTCTTTTCTTTTACTTTCTTCTAACTTGTAAATATCACAATCTAAACAAAAAACTTTTCCTTGAAATACAATTCCAACAGGGTACCCGATCTCTATTCTTTTTTTGGCTTCTTCAAAGTTCAATCTATATTTTTCATCTTTCCAACTTTCGCCTCTCTCGACTTCTGGAGATTTATCTTTTCTTAGAGGAATATACCAAATATTTTTTTCATATTTACTTATTATTCTATGAAATATTTCAAATTCTTCAACGGGTCGCATTTAGCTTCACCTTCACAAATTCAATAAAATCTCTTTCAAAGTCATCGCTTTCTATGTTTTTAGCAACAAACTCAGAAAGGAGTTTCACAAGTTTTGAGAAAGAAACTGTTCTTCCAACTTGCGGCTCAATTATAGATCTCAAATAAATTAGCATAGTTTTTGTTTCTTCATCTATTCCGAGAACACTTTTGTAATAACTCATGAGAAGTATATAATTATTAGAACTATTTAAAGTTTTATGTGACAGAAAATATAAAACAAAATAAATTTTTACGTAACTACTTTAAAGTAATTGTCATTTCTGTCACAGAACTATGAGTTATTACAGTGTTATGTGACAGTTATGACACTTGTGACAGATATATTTATTTTATACCCTAACCAAAAAAAAAATAAATTTAGTGTCACATCTGTCACAAGTGTCATAACTACTTATTAGTAAATACACCGTTGTGGCTATTTTTCAGTTCGCTCCGCTTAACCAAACTCGCTTCAGACATTAGCAGTATCTTAACAGGTCCGTTTTCCCACCTCCCCCCCCCCTCCACCGTAATAACCAATATCCCGCAGTAGCGAAAAGTTTATATATGAGTTAACATATATTAAAACACATGACGGAGGGAACGAAAAACGAAAAGATTAAAAAAATCCTCGAGTTCTTGAGGGAACAGAAGGAACCAGTTAATCTCCACGAGATTTCTCGTTCTGTCGGTTTGAGCGTTCCCTCCGTCTCCAAATATATTTTGTATCTCGAAGGTCTTGGATTGGTCAAAGCCAAAACGATTGGACGCTCAAAAGTCGTTTATTACTGGAAAAACTCTTCGGAGGTGTGTGTGGAATGAAACCTTACGGCCGTTTCAAAACTCTTCCCAAAGAACTCTGGGAAAAAACCGAGAAAGAATTCCGCCGTGCATGGAAAAAACTGTGGAGAGGGTGAGGGATGGTTTCCGAATTTTATTTCGGTTGCGGAGAAGGAAACACGAAAAAGGCAATTGAGCATATAAATTCTCGAGTTTCCGTGATGATTAATTATGCCACGAAAGTAAAGCCGATCCCGAAAAACAAACTAAAAGTGTTTGTGGATTCGGGAGGATTTTCTTTCTTTTTCAAAATGAAAGAATACACCACGCCTCACAAGCATTATTTGGAATTTGTTGAAAAGAAAAATGCAGATTTTTTCGCAAACAGAGATTATCCTTGCGAACCAGAATTGCTTAAGAAAAATAAAACAACCGTAAGGGAAAACCAAGAAAAAACCATCAAAAATCAAATTGAAATTATGGACCTTATAGATGATGAGTTTCCGAATTTAAGAAGCAAATTTGTTGCCGTTGTGCAAGGATGGAAAATCGAGGAATATCTGTGGATGCTCGACCGCATGAAAGAACAAGGATTGCTTACCAAGCGAATTGGAATAGGAAGCATCTGCAGAAGAGGAAAAGAACAAGAAATTCGGAAAATAATTACAGAGATCCGTAAAAATCTGCCTCGAAAATACAAACTTCACGGGTTTGGGATTAAATTTGGTGTTTTGAAATATAAAGATGTCTGGGATGCTTTAACAAGTGCGGACAGTCTTGCGTTCAGATTTTTAATTACCAACAACGGAACCCCGATATGGTTGCAGATTAAAGAAAAAATTGAAAACTGGTTGAAAAAGTTAGAACAGTTGAAAATAAAACACGAAAACCAAACAACATTGAAAGAGGTGTAATTGCTTGGTATAAGGAAAGCAAAATAGAAATACGGGAGGTGCTGAAGCGTGAATGGGAACACAAGTAAACTCTGCCCGATCTGCCACAGCCGAGAAATCGAAGATTGGCAGTTCGTTTGCGAAAAATGTTATCAGAAAAAACTCCGTGAAGAAGCGAAGCAGATGGAGGTCGAGATGCTATGAAAAAATCGAAAAGAAAAAAGGTTATAGTATATGAGGAGTCACACATACTCTTTTATCTCCTTGTATTGGGTTCTTTGTTAGTTATGCTTCTTCCGTTTTTCAGCTTGTATGAACTTTCAAATCTTCTTACTGATCCTTTTGATATTCCCATGACCACACTTACAACTCATATACTTTTATTTGTTTATGGTTTTTTTTCCCTTGGTTTTGTCTTGGAATTTAAAGAAGAACTTACCTTTAGAAGGAAGAAGAAAGTGGAGGTCGAGATGAATGGGTAAGAACAAAATGAGTAAATTAGCCCTTTTCGCAAATCTTTTCGGTAGTCTTTGCTGGTTTGCGATTTTCAGCATGCTCTTTATTTTAGGAATGAAATTTATTGTGGGAAAAATGCCGATTGTCGAAGAATTTGCAGAAAATCCAGAGAAAATGGCTGAGGCTATTTCTTTGTCGATTGGTCTTAATTTTTGGTTGCTTTCATATATTTGGCTGAACTTTGGTCTCAGATTGTATTATCCCATATTTGAAGAAATATGGAAAAATTACGGGAGAAAAAAGGCATTGCTGGCTCTAGCTTTGTGTATTCTTCTTCCATTTTTAATAATGTTCATGCTGGTGGGGTGAAAACAATGGATGAAGATTCAATGAACTTGGTAAAAGCTATAAAACACCTCGAACTCGTTATAAAAGGATTTTTATTGATAGCCCTAATGACAATTTCCTCGTTTTTAATGATTTATTCTCTTGAAAGCGGAAAAATCCTTACAGCTATATATTCGCTATTCATGTATTTCGGCTTTTGGTATTTTGCTATGAAGAATGCTAAAGAACTGAAAAAATTGAAAAATAGAAGGTGAGAAGATGGCTGAAAAGTTTGAACTAAAGAGGAAGTTTGTTATTTGGCATTACTATATCTTGTAAAAGAGGTGAGATAAATTGGCTACTAAACCAAAGTTGCCTGATTTGGAAGATATGCTTCTTGAAGTGATTATAGAAAAGTATAGAAAGAAACCAAATGCGACTATTGGAGAAATACAAAAAGAGTTTGAGAGAGAATGGAAAAAATTAATTGAAATGGTGAAGAGAAAGGTATAATAAATGAAAAAGGAGGTGAGTTTATGCAATTTAGCCTAAACCTTGCCTGTATTTTACCTGAAATGGCTAACGAACATGGAGAAACTATGGAAGACTTGGGCATTGATTGGCGAGAAGTTGCAGAAATGTTAATTAGGGGAGAAATAGAGTTTGAAATAATAAGCGACCCTCTGGGAGATTATCTCGTGATAGATGTTCCAGACAAGCTTATTGGAAGGTGAGAACAATGGCTGAAAAGTTTGAACCGCTCAGAGGATGTATAATGAAAATAGATAGGAATTATGAAGTTTGGTTTAACAATCATTACTGCGGAAAGCTTATACCGCCAGTATTGGTTGTAAGATTAGAAGACCTCAAGTCAGCAGTTCAAGGATTGGTAAAGGAAATTGAAAATACGAAATTCGCTACATCAAAACATTTACAAGATGAAATTCGAGAAACGGTGAAAAACTTAATCAAAAAATGGCTTGCTGATGTGGTGAGCGAAGATGAAAGTTAAAGAAATAACCGATTTGATAGATAGAGTTTACGCAATTGAAGATGAAGAAGGGAAATGGCTTTTTGTCTTAATTGAGTGTGAAGGAGAACTTGTAGTAGCGAGGTGTTTGAAAAATGAGTGAACCAAAACCACTTGATTTGAAAGATATCGAGAAAAAAACATTTGAATATTTTTGCGAAATGCTTTTCGAAACAAAAAAACCGAGAGATATAACTGAATGGAGCGATATAGGTAAAATTGGTGGAGAACATGGTATAGATGCAGAAGAAATACAAGAAGTAGTTGAATTTACGATAAAAGAAATCAAACACCGCATCAAATCCGCTTGCGAGTTTTATTTGAGATACAAAAACAATCCTGAATTGCTGATAAAGGAGCATCCAGAATATGAAGAAGATGTCAAAATGTTTTTAGATGAATACGAAACGGCTAAAGCCGGCGTGAATGTTTGGTATCTTAGAAAATACAACGAATGGCTCTTCCGCTTGGCGTTCAAAGATGTTCTGGAAGGTGAGGAAAAATGCTAATCACAGACCCCCGTGAGTTTCACTGGCAGGTGAAGGAAATAGCGAAGAACATCGACGAACTCGCAGACAAATTTGCGGACTTAACAATAAAGATTGGCGATAACGAATGGCTCGTCGAGGAACTCGAAAAATTTGCACAAGAATTTGCTTATCAAACCGCAAGAATTATCTGGTGGGATGGATGGTTAGAAAAATACATCGAAAAACTGAAAAAGGAGGTTGAGAAAGATGAATAAAGAAGACTACAAAAAATTTAGTAAAGCCTTGTTTTTTCTATCGGGTTTAAGAACATATCCAAATGGTAGAAATCTTGATTTCGTTGAAAGCAAATTCCTCAATTATTTCGGAAAGGTAATAGGAGAGTTACAAAGAATTTTTGCGGAGTTCTATCTTACAAACAAGAAAAAAGAAAGTTTAAAAGATGTAGCAAAAATATTGAAATGTATTGACGAGCTAAAGGAGGTGAAGAAAGATGAAGTGTAGTTTTTGTGGAAAGAATTTCGACGGAAATAGGGTATTGGAAAAAGCGAAACTTGAAATATTAAGTGGATTGGTAAAGAATGTGGAAAGATTAAAAGTTTGTAGAGAGTGCTTGTTCTGGCAACCAGAAAGGTAGAGGTGAAAAGAAATGCCTAAAAGAAAAGAAAAATATAGCACAATAATAATTTTACCAAAAAAGAAATCAAAAATAGAAGAGAAAATAGAAGAGATCTTGGACTTCCTCACGGACAGAACTGTCTTGCTTTTTATAAGTTACTCCTTAATGATTTTTGCAATATATTTTTTACTTTATTTAGTGCAAAAAGGCGCGTGAAAATGCCCAGAGCAAAGATAATCGTTGAAGCTGAGAAGGAATTCGACACGAGCGCGAAAATAAGCGAAATCGAAGAAGAACTCAAAACGCTCGGCTGGAAGGTTAGAAACTTGAGATGGAAGGTGGAGAGTGAGGAAAAATGCTGCAATGGTTTGTAACGGAAAAATTCAACAAGAATTATGTTGTAATAAAGGACAAGGAAAAGTTTATCGAAATGATAGAAGAAGGAAAATTTGAAGCGATAACTGCACTGGCGCATTACTTAAGAGAAGAGTTACTATCGAGAAAACCTTACACGCATGCCGATTTCGATAGGGAAATAGCAAGACTGAAGAATTTTGTAAAGATAGTAAAAGAGACTTTTTGTCTTCCTTACAGAGATACGATGACTTTCATTTCTCCGTTTAAATACGAAGCAACACTTCTCGAAAATTACATTTCAATTCTTGAAGGTTTCAAAAACGAAATAAAACGCTACAGAAAAAAGGTAAGGAATCTAACAGTAAGGTGGATTTGCGATGTTTTGTTTAAGATAGAAAATACGCATCTTGCTTTCGAAACCAAAGAATTTATGGAAGAATTTTATTATCTGGACTCTCATGGAAATCTGGTTGAGTGGAAAAAGTCAAGTGTGAAAAACATTTCTCTTGACGAATTCAAAAACAAGACAAGTGAGAAAGATGAGAAAGGAAAAAATTAAGGTCAAACCTTTGAAAATATTGGAAGGATATTTAATTAAATGTCCGAAGTGTGGACATGTAAAGAAAACATTCTGCAAAATCGCCCACTGTAACTATTGCTTGCATAAAATGTATGTTGAGGTGAAAGAAAATGCAAGCGGAAAAGATTGAAAAAATCAAACAAGAAGTTTTGGAAGAACTCGCCAAGATGGAAAGGGAAGAGTTGGTAGAAGCGGGAAGGGAAATAAATCTGGAAAACTTCTTCGAGGAAGTGATAGAAAAAATATACGAAAGAGCGGTTGAACTTGCGGTGAGAAAAACGGCGGAAGAAATTTTTGGAGAGATTGAGAAAATACATAGAAAATGCGAAGAAAGATGGTGTTGCTTAAATTCTGAAAACTATAAAGAACTCAAACGAAAATGGCTGGGTGATGTGGAATGAAGCAAAAACCATCGTTTTGGAGCGTGAAGCGAGTTCCGCAACACATTAAGATCAATTTCCGAGAAGGCGAAGAAAAAATTTCGTTCACTTCTGTTAAGCGTGTTCCGAGAAAGGTAAAAATCACATTCTGGGGCTCGAAAAAATCACCGCCTTGTCCGAAAAGAAAGAGGTGAACGAATGCCCTCGAAATCCTATCGCAAAGGTTACCGCTTCGAGAAAGAAGTTCAGAAATGGTTCGAAGAGCGTGGCTTCTTCGTCGTGAGGCAAGGAAAGAGCAGGTTTCCCGATTTGATAGCGATTCCTTCGGTTTCGACACGAGAAGAACAGCCTATTTTCGTCGAGTGCAAATACAACAGAAAGCCGAGCAAAAAGGAAATAAGCACGCTATCGATTTTTGAGAAATCGCATCGTGTTAAGTGTTTTTTCGCCATCAAGAAAAAAGGTCAGAGAGGTTTTGTCTTGGTTTCGCCGAAAGAATTGAAAGAAAAACAAAAATAGCAAAATCTTCTCATCATCTTTCTTCAGAGTCGCCCAGCGAATTCATCCGCTTTTTTACCTTTTCCTTCCCTTTCTTCGACCCGACCTCTTTTTGCGAGCCAAAGCATTCACCTCCTTCTCCTTGTGAGCGTGATGGAATGTTTTTTCCGCACGGTGCGGTATGTTCTTTTTCGGGAGCGTTCGGTTTTCGCCTTTTTCGCTCCGTCGAGCGCTCCCGCAAGTATTTTACGCTCGCGAGGCGTGAGCTTCTTACCTTGCGCAACTTTACTCATTACCTTTCCGAGCGTGTCGAGTTTTTTCTTGCGAGCCATAATCATCGCCTTTTTCTTTTTCTCAGCGAACTCATCACCTTGCTTATTTCTTCACGAAGCAAAGCACGTGTTCTCCGAGAAGCGCGAAGATTTTTATTATGCTTCGCATAGGTCAAACGGTAAAGAAGGAGTAGTCTTCCCCTCGCGGTTTGCCAAGAAATTCTTCCGCTTCTGTAATCGCGCAAAATCGCTCTGAGAATTCCACGAACTTCTTTCGGCGAGGTCAGACCTTTCGGAGGAATATCTTGAACTTTCTTTCCGAGATATTTGTATCTCGAGACCATGAAAAAATACTGTTCTTTTTCATTTAAATAAGTTCATACGCTTTTTTCGGAACGAAGAGAATTTCCTTCACCTTTCCGTTGTTTTTCAGCACAAATTCCACATCTCCGAAAATCCGAATCTTGCTTATCAAGTCTGCGGGAATCTTCAATTCCTTTCCGTCCCGCATTTCGATTTTCAGCTTCTTTCCCTTCACTCGCTTCACCCCTTAATGCTCTTGTAAATGTAGTAACCCGTGAGAATTCCCAGAATTATTCCGAAGAACTGCATCGCCGATTTCACGTATATTCCAGTAACGAGACCGCTTCCCGAAATCACGAGGAAGTAAACTGTTGCAACTGCACCGCTGAATGCGAAGTTTCTCGTCTTGTAATGAACCATGAGAAAAACCGCAAATCCGATGAGCCAGAACAGCAAGCCGTAAGGAAAGTAATCGTTAAGCAGCGCTACGAAAAAGTTTCTGAATTCTCCCGCTTTCAGGTATTCGAACAGCACATTGAACATTTCTCTGGCCATTTCATCACCTTAGCACGTTTATTCTGTTTCTTATAAATTCTATGAACGCCACGCCGATTATTACCGTTGTGAGCCCTTGAAGCGTGGTTATTATGAAGTCCACTATCGCTTTCACTCCACTATCCGTGTAATACCAGGGAACGAAAAAGTTTCTTATCCATCCCCAAGTGAGTATATCCCACAAATTTCCCATTATGTTTATCGAGGTTTGCTCTTGCTCGGTTTCGCTCTGCACGTTTCCAGCGGTTATGTTCACGTTGATTATCTTTTTTTCGTAGGGAATGTTCCCGTAGCCACCGAACACTGCCATGAAGCCGAGTCCGAACTGAATGCACATCACGAGCAGGGCAAGCTGAACTGCTCTCATTTCACGCACCCGTTTCCTTCATGTAAACTATTACGCCGAGCACGGTTAATATAAGTATGAACACGACCGATGTGTTCGAAATCGTGAGCCAGTTTATCACTTTCAGGAATATGAGCAAAGCGTCAAAAACCATAACTCCCGAAATAAAGTTCGTTCTCGCCACGAGTCCAGCGACGAAAAGTAGTATCGCAAGCGTGAGCAAGTTTAGATATGTTTTGTCCAAGCCCGTTTCGATTGGCGAAGGCTCGATAACGAAAACCGTTTCCTTCACTTCGCCGAAATCTTCATGGTTTACTTCGAAATTCACGTAGTAGGAAATGTTTTCCGCTGGCAAGGTTTCGTGCACCTCGTTTGCCGTGTAGGTTTCGCTGAAAACTGCCGTTCCGTTCTCGGCATATACGGTTATCTTCACGTTTTTCGTCTTTTTGCTCGAATCCACATAATCAATTTTGAGTTCGTTCCCAGATTTGTAGGCATTGAGCGTTATCACGTCCCGAATTGACTTCGTGCTCGGGTTCAGATTGAGCGAGGCGCTTCCTATCGTTTTTGTTTCGGGCATCACCACGCTTATCCTTCCATATTCCGTGATTGTTCCGTCTGGATCTATGACTCTGATTTTGTAATCCGTATCTTCCACGAGATAAACCGAAAGTTTGTGCGAGGCGTCAAAATAGCCTTCGGTGATTATCACGGTTTTGTTTCCGAATTCTC
>Ga0164318_10005603_pt1 | contig 12138 bp, 11 predicted proteins | sample GuaBasSedimGuay9_FD_113734 | JGI IMG/M metagenome (GOLD analysis project Ga0164318, IMG submission 113734) | Subseafloor sediment microbial communities from Guaymas Basin, Gulf of California, Mexico - Guay9, Core 4571-4, 0-3 cm | ecosystem: Environmental > Aquatic > Marine > Hydrothermal vents... | reverse complement strand
TAGCTCATTAAAATAGTATCATATATCTCTTGATGAGTAGATAGCAACTGAATCATTATTCCGCTATCACGTAATCCCATGATATCGCCGAAATCTGCCCAAATATTCCATCCACCACCGGTTATTCCTCGGGTTGCGATAGATAGAACTACTGGTAAACGGGCTCCGACCATCCAGTGGATCATTTCAGTCATATAAAGTAAGCCTTGTCCTGCAGTTGCCGAGTAAACTCTTGCTCCAGCAAAACTCGCACCTACTAGCCCAGCAGCCACACTATGTTCAGATTCCATCCGCATAAATTGCGTGTGTTGATTGCGAGCGAGGAATTCTTCTTCCCCCACTAATCGGCTTAATTCTTCCACTACTGTGGTTTGGGGGGTTATGGGATAAGCTGTAACTACATCAACGTTTGCGTCCATGGCCGCATATGCTGCGGCTAAATTACCTTTCTGCGGACCTTCAAAGAATTTTGGTTCTACCATATTTTTTCACCTTTTTTCTTACATTTCACTTTTTTTTTCCTTATTCTTCTCTCTGCATCTCAATACAGTTTTTAGGGCACATTTCTGCGCAGATCCCGCAGCCTTTACAGTAATCATAATCAAAACTAACCTCTCCGGTTTCGTCGTCAATTAGTACCGTGCCTTCTGGACAATACATATAACAATGGTAGCATTGAATGCATTCTTCTTGATTGATTACGGGTCGAAAAGTTCTCCAATCTCCAGTATAACCGGCGCATCCTTTTACAGGTAGGGATACTGAAGCTGGCGGAAGATCCCAAAAAGAGGACCATGATTGCACTTTGGGGCGTTCTTCACGGGATTTTCTGATTATTTCCCAATTATTTTTATTTTCTGTCATAAGTCATCACTTTTTAAACGAGGTAGGCATTTAAGCCTGCTTACCTGGTGATACCTCCTTAACTTGTTCGGCAGCTTTTCTCGCGGCTTCATAGTTTAAATGCCCTCGAGAACCGAATTTCTTCAAAGCCACTTTTTCAATTGTTTCTAAATGAAGCCCTAAATCAGTTTCTCCGCTTTCATCATAGTATTTGATTTTCGTTAGTGCACCTAATAGCGGGATATTCAAAATTGGATATCCTGCAGTGGTGAGGTTTAGTTCTAAAGCGATATTGGTAACGGGAACCGCATAAATTTTACATGCTTCGGGAAAATTGGATATATCTATTTCTCGATTTGTATTAATCAGTATGGTTCCGTGTTTAATGGCATCTGCAACTCCTGGTAAAGGGATTAACGAGTCATCAAAAATTATAGTTATATCAGCGTCTTCAATGGCAGAATAATTTTTAATTTCTCTATTTCGAGAGAGTTTTGCAAATGCTTTAATTGGAGCACCTCTTCTTTCTGCACCTATTTTAGGAATGCTCAGTACGTCTGTATATCCATCAGCATATGCAACTTCACAGAGAAGGAGTGATGCAGTGATGGCACCTTGTCCTCCTCGCCCGTGCATAGTGATTTCGAATATTTTATCTTCGATCATTTTAAAACCTCAAAATGAAAAATCGTTATGATCTGAAAAATATATTCCTATTTAAGTGAGATGATATTAATAAAGAAAAGGGTTATTTTACCCATTTTCGCTTCATTTAGTTGTTTGCCAAAAAAAACAAAAATTACCGCTTCCTATTTAAAATATGAACTTGAGTAACGAAAAACCTAATTCATCTCATCCCTCTTCTTCACAACCATCTTCTAAAGATTCATCATTCGCTAAACCCACCTCATCCACTTCATCTAATTCATCAAAACCCAAATCTTTGCAAGAAAAAATTGATTTGAAAAGGAAAAACGGACAGTATGAATTACCTCCCATAGAAAAAGATATTAGGTGCCCCGTTTGCAATAAAGAAGTTGAAATTACCCGTACTTTGTATTCATTACCAGATGGAGACGAGGTAATTATTTTCGTTATTCTCTGTGAACATTGCGGTTATCGAAAGGCCGATACAATTCCTGTTTATACCGCTTTTAAACCGGGAAAATATCAATTAACTGTAGACGACGGCGATTTTACTTCAAAAATTTTTCGAGGTGCTACAGGAAATCTAGAGATCCCTGAAATAGGAGTAACTATTGAGCGTGGTCCGGCAGCGAACTTTGATTTTACTAATATAGAGGGTATTCTGCTGAAAATGGAGAAACAAATTCAATTTTTCCTGCAAACCACCCCTGCTGACACTCATGAATGGGAACAGGCAAATGAAGCTTTGAAAAGATTACTTGCATGTAAAGAAGGAAGTAAACCCTTTACCGTGATTTTGACGGATTTTGAAGGCGGTAGTTATATTTCAACCACAAATCCCGCTAAGTTAGTATTTGAAAAAGCAAAAAAAAAAATGATGGATATTTGAAAAAATTCTAAAAAACCAAAATGTTTAAATTTAAAATACAAGGTCAAAAAATTACTCTTCCCATTTGCCTTCGGCTTTTAGTTTTTCTTTCAATTTTTCTAATTCTTCAGCCCGTTTTTTGCGTTCAGCTTCTATTTGGGCTTTTTGTTCTTCGGGAACTTTTTTGAGTTTTTCTTTATTCATGGCTTCAATTTCTTTTCGTAATTCATCAGCGCTCATAGTTAATCCACCTTTTGATGATTTATTTGTGAAAAATTAGTTCAAGTGCTTATGATATATTTTGGATTTTTGCACCTATAAAACTTATGAATTGAGTGGATGGAGCTTAATTATTTTAAGGCAAAACTAAAAGTTGGATGGAGCTTAAGTACTTTTTTGTCGGGAGTCTTTTTATAGTTATTCGAGATGTAAAATTCAGTAATTAAACTTCAAACAAAACGTGTGACAATTTCTAGAAATGAAATTGTTGCGTTCACAACTAAGAAGATTTGGTAGGAATCAGAATGGTTTCAAGAAATGACGGTTGTTTAGATGATAGGTTCGATAGTAAATTTGATCAAATTCGAGAATATATTAAATCATCTCAATTCGCAAAAGCAAAAGAAGCCATTGATATGCTAGAACAGCAAAGAGATCTTGAATCTAAGGTTCAAGATGAAATATTTCTTTTACGGGCGCAATTAGCAAATAAAATGGGAAGATTCCAAGATTCTTTAAGAATTTTGAAGAATCTTTCAGAACATTTTGCATTTTCATCCCAAACTAGACAATATTTCGAACTTCTGAATTTGTTGGGAGATAATTATTTCCAGCTGGGAAATTTTTCTGAAGCTTTGGGTTATGTCCAAGAAGGGTTAGATTTGCTAAGAGAGAATTCTAAATTAGATGATAGAATCAGGAAAAATCTTTTGATGGATCTAATTTTAATAAAAGTTGGAATTTTTTGGCAAACAGGTAAAATTGATTTAGCCATTAATTTATTAGAAAAGACATTTCCTAATTATAAGGATACAGAAGAAATATCCAACCAGATTAGAATACTCAAACGTTTAGGTATCTTACATAGTATTAAAGGAAATTTCGAGAAAGGATTGAATTTTTTGGATGAAGCCTTAAAAAAGGCGTTGGAAGCGCAAAATTCAAGTCAAATTGCCAGTTTATATAATAATATCGCACTAGTTTACAGTCAGATGGGGAATCTTTCAGATGCACTTTCTCAATGTGAAAAAAGTTTGGTTTATGAGACTCAAATGGGTAATGTGTATAAACAAGCAAAGGTTTTAGATAGTATAGGAAAAATTTATCATCAAATGGGTCAATATGATGAAGCCACTGAATATTACCTAAAAAGTTTAAAATTTAGTCGGAAAATTGCAAATCCGCATGATATGTCAGTCATTCTCTTTCATTTGATTGAGAACTATCTTGATATGGATCAAGTTGATAAATGCAAGAAATATTTAACTGAATTCGAGATGTTGTGTTTGGTAGATGATAATCCAAGCATTTTTCAACATTTTCAGATCATTCAAGCATTAATTTGGAAAAGGAGTCCACAGCTTCGTCATCAATTTCAAGCTCATGAAATACTGCAATCAATTGCCTTTGGACCTATGATAAATTATGAAGTTACCCTTTCTGCTCTGTTGAATTTGGCCGATCTTCTTTATAATGAAATGCGGGTGACAATGAAGCCTGAAATACTCGAAGAATTAGAATCTGTAATGGCAGAACTGGAAAATATCGCCGAATCACAGCATTTAGTCTTGTTACATGCTCAAACTTATTTAATTAAGGCACGTTTTGCATTATTGGCCCTAAATTTTGATCAAGCAAGAAATTACCTCACAAAAGCACAAAATTATGCTATGAATCATCAATTAGATAGGATTGCTGTTCAAATTGCTGCTGAACATGACAAACTATTAGAGAAACAATCTCTAATTCAACATATTGAGAAAAATCGAATAAATAGAGCAGTACTACAAAATCTCCTCGGAATTGATTTGGAATTTCCGCGAATACTTAAAAATCAAAACCTTGATTCTAATCTCCCAAATCAAGAAATTCCCATATTTTTTTCCATTTTAAACGAAAATGGGCCATTAATTTTTTCCCAACAATTTAATCCACAAATAGTTGTTAATGATCAACTTTTCGGAGGGTTATTGAGTGCTTTTTATTCCTATTGTGCCGAAATGACAGAGCATAAGTTTGATAGAGCAAAATTTGGGAGATATACAATTATGTTAATCCCGAAATCTCCATTGATTTTTGCCTATATTTATATTGGGTCGTCATATTCAGCAAAAAAGCGATTAACTATTTTAATTGATAAAATTGAGCAAAACCAAGAGCTTTGGGAGAAAATTCAAAATTCAGTTAATTCCAACAACGTAATGAACAAATACACCTTGCAAAGATTTTTAAATATATTTCATTCCGCCTTCCCTGAAATATTAAAGCAAGAATCGTAACGTTAGATTTTAGAAAGTAACCTCATTAATGCCCGTGGAATTTCCTTAAAATCTGATACTGGTATAAAAAACCCCCGTCCTGCCTGTGCAATTTGTTGACAAATTGACACGCCATGGGTTATCCTCTCTTTTTGAATTTCTGAAGGCATGTTTATCACGTGTAACCTTGGAAATTGTCGTGCAATAATTGCTGGATGGTCTCCCCGATTGTAATCGCCATCTGTGATTAAAATTCCGATTTTTCGATTTCCATTGGGAATTTTTTTTAATTCCTTCAATCCTCTTTTCAGGGCAGAAGAAATATTTGTAAAACCAACCGCTTCGCTTTCCAATATTTGATCAATTAGTTTCGGTAATGGATTTTCCTCGGTGAGCGATTTCATCACATACGGTTCAGAATTAAATAAAATGATACTGATAAAATCCTTAACCATCGCATATGAAAGCACAGAGGTGGTTAGGGCTGCGTTTAATAATAATTTTCCAAACATCGAACCTGAAGTGTCCAACATCAAAACAACATGACGTTTTCTTTGACGGCGCTCAAATCCGATAATATCATCATAATTATTTAATCTATTTCCGTTTTGAATATAATTAAAAAGGGTTTGATCTAAATCAAATTCAGGAATTCCTGGAAAATACCTAATTCTATGACGTGATTTTCCTTTCGATCCCCTTCCTGAAATGTTTAATGAAGAGCGGAGTATAATTGAGCGAGTTAAGCGCTGTAACATCAATTTAAATGATGGGGGTGCATGAGAACGAACCATGAAAAATAGTTCTGGAATAAACGATGTGTTATTTTCCTTGTATTTTTCGCTGAAAAAGTGTGAGTATCGAGTTTGTTGTAATTCGGCTGTAACTGCATAAATATTTGTCCGGGCCAACCCCATGAGAGCCTCAATATTATCTGATTCTGCTGAAACCCGGGTGAGATCCTTGATGTCTTTAAAACCTAAGTTCTGAGCCAATTTTTGATACCGACGTTTGAAGCTGCACTTTCGTTGTATCTCATATTTAAGTAAGTCACGATCTTTTAAATTAGAAAGCCTTAATCTTTCGATTGACTGAAAGGCATCATTAGATTCATTGAAATTCGAATCCTCAGCCTTTAGTGAAAATGGGTATATACAGTATCTACGATTTCTTCAATAATTTTTTTAATATTCCGATCAGAACCATCCATTAATTCAACTTTGGGATATAAGGCCATGATAGCTGCATGTTTCCAAAAATTTAACCCCGGTTTTGTTCCATATGCTTCAATTAATTTCGCTAAATCAATAGCCCCTCGAATGGATGCACCTCGTCTGAGATCAGGATGTGATCTAGTCATATCGGTAATTTTAACTGCCATAGTAGAAATTAATTGAAGATGGACGGCAGATGGAGCAAGATTTAATTTAACAATTTCAATTTCTTCTTCTTCTGATTGATAATCTACTTCTATCCATACAAATCGATCTTTTAATGCTTCGCCCAAAGCAGATACACCAACATGAGCTTCTGGATTTTGGGTGGCAATGGTAAAGAAATTATCCGATGCTTCTATTTTTCCCAACTTTGGGATAATCAAGGTATTTTCATCTAATGCTGAAAGAAGGATGTTTTGAGTAGATTCAGGAATTCTGTTGAGTTCATTAATGAATAAACACCCCCCTTCTTTCATGGCTAAGGCCAAAGGACCGAAAAGAAAAGAATCTTCGATATAACCATGATTTAAAACAGCTGGAGGATCATAGTAGCCTGTTAAAGTGTGGCTTAGGACATCTTCTGAACCATCAACTCGATAGAAGTGGTGATTGGCATAATCCGCAATAGCCCGCGCTAAGTAAGTTTTTCCCGTTCCAACGACTCCTTCTAAAATAACATGCTTTTTTGCCCGTAATGCAAGTAATAATAGAAGAATTTCTCTACGTCGACCAATAATATTATATTTTGCTTGGATCTTTCTTACTTCTTCACTAAAATGGTTAGGGGTTAGTTCTTCTTCTAAATTTATTTTTGAAGCACTTTTTTCCGTATCTTCCATAGTGTTCAAATTGATAAATGTGTGATTACCCATAAATTTCTTGATTATAAAAGAAAAAATTTTTGAAATAAAGTGATTTTTCAGTATCACTGTAAGCGGGAGGAAAACGATAACTTGGACCTAAATCAAAATGGATGCACGATCTGTTCAGAAGGTTTCAAAAAAGAAACAAAGGGAATTTGTCCCTTTGTTCAATGTCCAAAGTCGATGCTAAACGGTCCATGCAGTGATATGCTAAACGGCAAGTGCAGAATTGGGGGATACCAAAATGAATGTATCTGGGTTCAAATTTATTACCGATTTGCAGAACAAAACCGCAAAAAAGATTTTTCCAGTTACTGCCCACCCCTAGATTGGCGCCATATTTATCCCAGAGGTGCGGAATAAAAATGCATGTAAACAATTCTATTTCGAACTTACCTAAACAGCATTTCGTGAGTAGAATGCAAGAAGGAGAGTTTGTATTTGGAGGAGAAATCGAATATTCAACTTCATTAGATCTTCAAACTTATCGCAATCAAGCTAATTTCTTGAAATCGCATACTTCTGTGCTTGCTATTCCAGATAATCCCGGGAGTAATATTTTTCTATCGAATATTGCCATTGCTCAAGTAATTCAGTCTCTGTATCCATATGATTTAGTATTAAGTATATCATGTCGGGACACTAATCGGTTGGGGTTGGCTACTAGATTGATCACCGCCTATTCTCTCGGATTTCGTAACCTTCTTCTTGTTACGGGAGATCACCCTTCTTTAGGAAGTGTTCCCTCCAGCAAACCGGTATTCGATTTGGATTCAACTCAGCTTTTGCACCTTTGCCATGAATTTAATCAATCTGGAACTCTCTTTGGGAATTATTTTGAAAAATCACAAGGTATTGATTATAAATTGTGTCAAAATGCAGATTCAGACCAAGATTTTTGTATTATTCCACCTCGTTTAGTTGTTGGAACTGTAATTAATCCACAAAATTCTCTTCCAGAAATAGAAATGGCGCGTTTTCAAAGGAAAAAAACGGAAGGTATTGATTTTATTCAAACTCAAGTAATTTTTCAAGCAGAAGCTGTCATTCCCCTGTTGAAAGAATTTCATCATGAGAAGATTCCGATTATGGCTGGAATCGTCCCATTAAATAATTACAGTCTCGCCAAGAAAATTAGTAATTTTTTACCTGGAGTGAAGTTTCCAAAATCACTTTTACAAGCTTATAAAATAGCCTCTCAAAATTCTGATAATTCGAAAAATAAGGCTAAAATGTTCGATAAAATCAATATTAATTATTATTCTCCTCTTATTACAGAATTAAAACACAAAAACCTCATACAAGGCCTATATTTTGCTACAATCGATTATCCAATTATAATTCCTGCTTTGATTCGATCAATTCTCAACGGGTAAAACGAATATAACCCCTCTCTTCTAAATATTGACATGCATTTATTATTTCAGACATAGGCATATCCAACAATTCGGCCAGATTTTGAAGCGTTTTTCGACCGTCAATGGCGACCATTAATACTTTAATCCAAGAGTTCTGAAAGTTTTGTCGGAATTTTCCTGCAGTAATTTGATTTTTTAAGGGGATTAATTTTTGAACTGTGGGTCGATAGAGTTCTTGTTGAAATCCATTTTGAACTCCACTATGAATTCCTCTTTGAAATCCAGCTGAAAATTCATTATCAGTTCTATTAGGAGAAACTAGACGATTTTTAATTTCAGGCATTGTTTGGGATGGAAAGCAACAAGAACCAAGATTTGGGCTAAAATTACCTTGATAAGGGATTTGAGACCCGGTAGACTGATAATAATTGGGTGAAATATGATTAGATCGTTCAACAGGATGGTCGATCAAACCTTGAGGGGTAAATTTTTGCAAGGCTTGGATATTTGAAAAATGAGATCTTGCAGGATTCGTCCGAATATTAAAGCCTATAGTGTTGCTATTTTGATATTGCTTGAGTCCACGGGTGGCGTACTGAATTGTTTGGTATTTTTCAAACCTATCGCTGATTTTTCCTGGTGGCAAAATTGGAGCTTTTACTTGAGAGGAAGTAAAAGATTTATTATCAGAAAATTTTGAAGATTTTGTCATGGTCAGAAAAACATTTGGAGGGACCGTGGTGCAAATTTCCGGCATTTTGTACTTCGCTTTTTCCTTTTTCAGTTTCTTTTTCTGATTTTTGGGTTTTTCTCTCTCAATTTTTGAATTTTCCATAACTTTGGCCACAATTTCTCGAAATACTTGATCAAATTTGTGATAAGGTTTTATATCGCCGTTCCATTCTTGCTTGAGCTTTTTACGAAACATATGCAAGAACGTGGAAGATGCTTCTTCAATAATGATTTTCCGGGTGATCTTATCCAGAGATCCTTCAGTGGTCAAAATAAATAACAATTCACTCTTTTGAGCCTTTAAAGATCTCCGCTGAAAAGTGAAGAGTATATCTGTCATCTGAATTTCATCGATTTGTCCCAGATTTTCTACCGAATCCGCAAAACTTGTAATGGCTTGAAAAAATCCGCTGATTAGAGTAAAATCATTTTCATCGTTTGATAGATTATATTTGGGATCTATAGTGATGTTGGAAATTGGTAAGCCATTTCTAAGGACAAAGAAATTACTAATCATATATTTGACCACTGGGATCAACTATAGTTAAAATCATAATCAAGTCCATTAATATTTAGATGATATGTGGATATTCCATTACATTATTCCATCTGAAATTGAAAATAGCGAATGATCTTTTAAAAAGCAAGTTGCATAGAAATATTATTGGAGAACGCAGAAAAATGAATCAACAACCATCTGATCGTTTTGACGAACCTCAGCATAGATGGGATCCATTTCTAAAAGAATGGATAATTTTTTCACCAAAACGAAATATCAGGCCATTCCAAGGCAAAAAATTCGAATCAGAACCCAAGAAAACTTGGAATTGTCCTTTTTGCCCAGATGCCCCAGAAGGTGCGGGTAATTGGGTAGTAAAACAACTTCCCAATCGTTTTGCGGCTTTAGATGAAAATGCATTACCTTTCATGCCTCAAACTGTGGGAAATATCTATAAAAAAGCATCAAACTATGGAAAATGTGAAGTTATTCTTTATTCTCAAGATCATTATGCCTCCTTTGGAACACTCTCTCATGATAATATAGTAGCCTTAATTGAATTGTGGCAGGAAAGATTTCGAGAATTAGGAAAACTCCCGGAAATGAAGTATCCCTTTATCATGGAAAATAGGGGTAAAGAAATCGGTAATTCTATGACCCATCCACACGGTCAAATCTATTCTTTTCCCTATTTACCTCCGAAAATTAAGAAAAAATGGCAATCGTTCAAGGAGTATCATGCTTCTAACCAAAAATGTCTTATGTGTGAAGTGATAAAAGCTGAATTGCAAGATCAATCTAGGATAATTGAACAAAATGATGATTTTATTGCCGAGATTCCGTTCTATGCTCATTGGGCTTTTGAAGTGCATATTATTGCCAAAAAACACTTTTCTTCAATAAATGAGATGAATTTAAAGCAAGTCAATAATTTAGCATATATTATGAAGTCTGTTGTTAACCGATATGATGCTTTAATTGGTTCCGGCCGTCTAATGCCTTATGTAATGGCAATGTTCAACGCACCTGTCAATTTGGAGGGAAAAGATTTGTGGCATTTCCATATCGAGTTTTATACGCCGTTCAGAGGTATAGATAAATGGAAATTCCTTGCTGGGGTTGAATTGGGAACAAATAATTTTATCAGTGATGCTCTTCCGGAAAAAAATGCTCAGATACTAAGAGATATTTTGAAATAGACACCCCAACACCAAACTCTTGGTGTCTAACACACCATCACGTTAAGTAAAAAGCCCTAACGAACTAACAGAAGGTTTTAAGCGGGATGTTAGCACATTTTAAAATAGCCATACAAAACTTTTTTACTTTAAACACTAAGAAGGATTTATGGGATTCTGTTTAAAATGTTTTCAAAATTGTTTAACATCTTGTTGCTTAGTGCTAATGGCTGGAATTAGTTTTACATTCTTCGATTTAACTAATGCAATATCGGGTAGTCTTTTTGTTAATGTAGGTAGTGCATTAAGTGGAATATTTTCCTTAGTAACTGGAAATGAGACTGCAGGGGCGTTTGGATCAATTCTTTTAGGTGGATTAATGAGTATTTTCAGTGTTTTGATTTTCCCGATTCATTGGATGTTAATCTATCGTCCTGATGAAGCTGGTATGGCATTAGCATTGGCTATTCCTTGGATTCTATCTATTGGAATTTCCGCTTTGCTTTTTGCAAAATCTGCGAAGCAAGGATTGATGATTGGAGTATGGTTAGCCGTAGGCTATATTATATGGGGGATTATTATTTATATCCTTATTGCAGTCGTATTAAGCGGCACTGTTGGGTTGGGAATTGTTAATGGTTTATTTGGAGGGTTAACCGATCTACATCCTGTTTTAGCTATAATTTTAGCATGCTTGGAAGGCGGATTAATTGGCGGTGCATTCGGTGCTCTTTTTGGAGCTCTAAAGTATAAACCAGGAAAAGATGTAGAATATCAAATGAAGGGAATTCAGCAAAAGAGTCCCAAAAAAGAAAAGAAGAAAGGAAAGAAGAAAAAGAAAGATAAGGATGATGATTTTGGAACTTATGAACCTACCATTTCCATTCCAGATTCAAATACTTCCAATTTTGATCCAAATACTATGAAAAAATGTCCATATTGTGGAGCCTATCTCAAAAAAGATCAGAAATTTTGCCTACAGTGTAATAATTATATCAATTAAGTTATTTTTGCATTTTTTTTTTTCATTTCCTTATTTTGAATTCTCACTTCATTTATAAAGAGTTCTTAATTCATTTTCATATCATGAAGGAAGTTGTTATCGTAAGTGCTGTTCGTACCCCTATTGGATCTTTTGGGGGAGGTTTGAAAAATATATCTGCCGTTGAATTAGGCAAAATTGTCATCAAAAATGCCATGGACAGAATCTCTTTAGATCCAAAGCTTGTAAATGAAGTTTTCATGGGATGCGTACTTCAAGCTGGATATGGCCAAGGAGTGGCTCGACAAGCATCTATCCATGCAGGAATTCCCGTTGAAACTCCAGCTACTACAATCAATATGATCTGTGGTTCTGGATTGAAATCTATATCATTAGCATATCAAACTATCATATCTGGGTATAATGATATAGTTATTGCAGGCGGTACGGAAAATATGTCAATGGCACCTTAC
>Ga0164318_10005602_pt1 | contig 12140 bp, 8 predicted proteins | sample GuaBasSedimGuay9_FD_113734 | JGI IMG/M metagenome (GOLD analysis project Ga0164318, IMG submission 113734) | Subseafloor sediment microbial communities from Guaymas Basin, Gulf of California, Mexico - Guay9, Core 4571-4, 0-3 cm | ecosystem: Environmental > Aquatic > Marine > Hydrothermal vents >... | reverse complement strand
GATAGAAACTCCTGAAGGCCCGAATATTGGTTTGATTGCTTCATTAACTACATTTGCGCGGATAAATACATTTGGTTTTATTGAAACCCCGTATAGTAAAGTTGTTAATGGCAGGGTTACAGATAAAATTGATTATTTAAGCGCGGATATTGAGGATAAGTATGTAATTGCCCAGGCTAATGCGCCTATAGATGAAAATGGTTATTTTTTGAATGATATAATTTCTTGCCGTTATAAGGGTGATTTTCCTAAGATGCGTAGGAATGATGTTGATTATATGGATGTGTCTCCTATGCAGCGTGTGAGTGTGGCAGCCGGTTTAATTCCATTTTTAGAACATGATGACGCGAATCGTGCTCTTATGGGTTCTAATATGCAGAGACAGGCAGTTCCTTTGCTGGAACCAGAGTCTCCTTTGGTTGGTACTGGTTTTGAGCAAAAAGTAGCTGTGGATACAGCATCAGTAATTGTTGCGCGTGATTCCGGAATTGTGAGGTATGTGGATGCAAATAAAATTGTGCTTAATAATACAACGTATCATTTGAAAAAATTTATGCGTTCAAATGCGTCAACAAGCATAAATCAAAGGCCATTAGTTAAAAATGGTCAAAAAATAAAAAAAGGCGATGTGATTGCTGATGGTGCTGCGACAAAAGATGGAGAATTAGCTTTAGGCAGAAATGTTTCGGTAGCTTTTATGCCATGGCGTGGGTATAATTTTGAAGATGCGATTTTAATCAGCGAAAAAGTAGTTAAGGAAGATATGTATACTTCAATACATATTGAGGAATTTGAGTGTGAGGCGCGCGATACTCGTTTGGGTAATGAAGACATTAGCTGTGATATTCCTAATGTGGGAGAAGAAACTTTAAAAAATCTTGCTGAAAATGGTATTATTCGGATTGGCGCAGAAGTTAAATCTGGGGATATCCTTGTTGGTAAGGTTACTCCTAAAACTGAAACTGAATTGTCTCCTGAAGAAAAATTGCTGCGTGCTATTTTTGGTGAAAAAGCTCAGGATGTAAAAGATACTTCTTTAACAGTGCCTCCAGGAGTGGAAGGTGTAGTAATTGATGTGCGTTCTTTTTCCCGCAAGGGCTTGAAAGGTAAATCTAAAGATGAAATTAGTGAGGAGTTAAAATTAATTGATAAAATTCGTAAATATTATAAGGAACAAATAAGTGAATTAAAAAAAGAGCGTAGCTCTAAACTCGCAAAATTACTTTTAGATAAAAAATTGGCAGTGAGTTTATTAACGGAAGATACAGGGAAAGTTATTGTAGCCGCTAATAAAATAGTAAAAAAGAATGATCTTAAGATGTTTGGGCACATAGATATGGACACGATTAAGATTGCCGGACATGAACAAGCAGGAGAAGAAATAAGGAAAATAATTTATGCTCTTGATCAGCAGATTGATGATGTAATGGATCTTGAACAGAGGGAAATTGATAAGATAAAAAGGGGCGATGAACTGCCTCCAGGAGTATTAAAAAAAGTAGTTGTTGTAGTCGCTAGTAAAAAGAAACTTTCTGTTGGAGATAAAATGGCTGGACGGCATGGTAATAAAGGTGTTATTGCCAGAATTTTGCCTGAAGAAGATATGCCTTTTTTGCCTGATGGAACTCCTGTAGAAATTGTATTAAATCCTTTGGGTGTGCCTTCACGTATGAATGTTGGCCAGGTTTTAGAGATGCATCTTGGATGGGCAGCAAAAGTTTTAGGTTTCAAATGTGCTACCTCTGTTTTTAGTGGCGCAAATGAAACTGAAATTAAACAAGCGCTTAGAGACGCAGGGTTGCCTGAAAGCGGAAAAATTGTTTTGCGTGATGGGTTGACTGGAGAGAAGTTTGATAAAGAGGTTTCTGTAGGCTATGTTTATATCATAAAATTGGCTCATTTAGTGGATGATAAAATTCATGCTCGTTCTATTGGCCCTTACTCGTTGGTAACACAGCAGCCTTTAGGGGGTAAAGCTCAATTTGGTGGACAACGTTTTGGAGAAATGGAAGTTTGGGCGCTTGAGGCATATGGGGCTGCTTTTACTTTGCAAGAGTTCTTAACAGTAAAGAGTGATGACGTTGTTGGCAGGACAAGGATGTATGAATCTATTGTTAAAGGGGAAAATGCTTTAAATCCCAGTACTCCTGAGTCGTTTAATGTTTTGGTAAAAGAATTGCAAAGTTTGGGATTGGATGTACAGGCAGAGATAAAACAGAATGATAAAGGGAAGGTCAAAAAGAAAAGTTTGTGATTAGGAATACGTAGTCATTTATTATTCCTTAAGAGAAAGGTGAAGAGATGGCAGTAGATGCAAATGCATTTGATGCTATATCAATAAAAATAGCTTCTGCAGAAGTAATCAGGCAATGGTCAAAAGGTGAGGTAAAAAAACCGGAAACAATTAATTACCGTACTCTTAAACCAGAGAAAGATGGATTGTTTTGTGAGCGTATATTTGGGCCTACTAAAGATTGGGAATGTAATTGCGGTAAATATAAGCGCATAAAATATAAGGGTATTATTTGTGACCGTTGTGGTGTTGAAATAACTCTTTCTAAGGTGCGCAGGGAAAGAATGGGGCATATTGAATTAGCTACTCCTGTTACTCATGTTTGGTTTTTTAAGGCTTTGCCTTCAAGAATGGGCGCAATTTTAAATTTAAGCCAGCGTGAATTGGAAAAAATTATTTATTATGAAGAATATGTTGTGCTTGATCCCGGAGATACTCCATTACATAAAATGGAATTACTTACTGAAGATAGGTATCAAGAATATATTAGCCGTTATGGCAGTAAATTTAAGGCAATGATGGGGGCTGAAGCAATCAGGACATTGCTTAAAGAAATAGACTTAAATAAATTATCGAAAACTACACATAAAGACTTATTAACTGCTAAAACAGAGACAAACAGGAAAAAATTTATTAAAGTTTTAAAAGTTGTTAATGCTTTTAAAAAATCAGGAAATAAGGCAGAATGGATGGTTCTTGATGCTGTTCCTGTAATTCCTCCAGATTTAAGGCCTCTTGTACCTTTAGAAGGAGGCAGGTTTGCTACAAGCGATTTGAATGATTTGTACCGTAGAGTAATTAACCGTAATAATAGATTAAAAAAATTAATTGAGTTAAATGCGCCTGATGTTATAGTGCGTAATGAAAAACGTATGCTTCAGGAAGCAGTTGACGCATTATTTGATAACGGCAGGCATGGGCATCCTGTGCTTGGGCCTGGAAACAGGCCGCTTAAGTCTTTAAGTGATATGCTTAAAGGCAAGCAGGGACGTTTTCGCCAGAATTTATTGGGTAAAAGAGTTGATTATTCAGGCCGTTCAGTTATTGTTGTTGGGCCTGAGTTGAAATTGCATCAATGTGGATTGCCTAAACGTATGGCTTTAGAATTGTTCGAACCTTTTATTATTAAAGAATTAAGAGCACGCGGACTTGTACATACGGTAAAAAGTGCGAAAAGAATGGTAGAACGTGCTAGGCTTGAAGTGTGGGATATATTGGAAGAAGTTATCAATGAACATCCTGTCTTGTTAAACCGTGCTCCGACTCTGCATCGTTTAGGTATTCAGGCCTTTGAACCTGTGTTAATTGAGGGGAAAGCCATTCGGCTGCATCCGTTGGTTTGTACAGCTTTTAATGCTGATTTTGACGGGGATCAGATGGCAGTGCATGTGCCTTTGTCTACAGAAGCGCAAATGGAATCACGTTTGCTTATGCTTTCTTCAAACAATATTTTTTCTCCTTCAAATGGCCGTCCAATTATTGCACCGAGTCAGGATATTGTATTAGGTTGTTATTATCTAACAGTAGAGAGAGAGAGTATCGCTGGCGGGTATTTGAGAACTTACGCGGATGCGGATGAAGCCATAACTGCTTATCAATGCGGTGAAGCGGATATTCATAGCCAGTGTAAATTGAGGATTGGCAATGAGATTATTGAAACTACTATTGGTAGAATAAGATTTAATCAGATTATTCCTCCTGGATTTGGTTTCATTAATAAAACAATGGCTAAAGCGGGCTTGAGCGGAATGATTATGGATATTTTTAAAAGGTTCGGCCAAGTTCGTACTGTAAGTTTACTTGATGATTTAAAAGAACTTGGTTTTGAGTACGCGACGTTAGCAGGTGTTTCTATTGCTATGGAAGATCTTTGTATTCCTGAAGGTAAGAAGAAGACGGTTAATGAGTCTATTCAAGAAGTGTCCCTTGTAGAAAAACAATATAAAAAGGGATTCCTTACTGATGGGGAACGTTATAATAAGATTATTGATATCTGGACACATACTACTGATACGATTGCAAATATGGTTTTTGAAGGCATGGATAAATTTAATTCTATTTTTATGATGGCTGATTCAGGGGCGCGAGGCTCAAAATTACAGATAAGGCAATTAGCAGGTATGCGCGGGCTTATGGCTAAGCCTTCCGGAGAAATTATCGAAAATCCGATTATTGCTAATTTCCGTGAAGGATTGACAGTATTAGAATTTTTTATTTCTACGCATGGCGCAAGAAAAGGCCTCGCAGATACAGCATTAAAAACAGCAGATGCAGGTTATTTGACCAGGAGACTTGTTGATGTGGCTCAAGATGTAATTATTAGTATGGATGATTGCCATACTTTGAATGGTATCACTATTTCAGCAATCACTGAAGGGGATGAAGTTGTCGTTAAGTTAAAGGAGCGTATTCCTGGCAGGATTGCGCTTGATAATGTTGTTGATATAGTTACAGATAAAATAATTGTTGCTGCGGGGGAAGAAATAAGTGAGGAAAAAGCAAAAAGAATTGAAGAATTAGGCATAGAGAAAATTAGAGTCAGGAGTGTATTGACTTGCCAGGCAAGGCATGGAGTTTGTATTAAATGTTATGGCCGTAATTTGGCAAATCAACGTATGGCTGAATTAGGCGAAACAGTAGGTATTCTTGCGGCTCAATCTATAGGAGAACCTGGTACTCAGCTAACAATGCGTACATTTCATATTGGCGGTACAGCTTCTAGGGTTGTAGCTCAGTCTTCTGTTAAAGTAAAGAAAACAGGCAAAATAAAATATCATAATCTAAGGACAGTTGTAACTAAAAATAATGAAATTGTTGTTTTAAATAGAAACGGCAGAGTGATTATTGAAAATGATATCCATAGAGAGATTGAATCGTATAATGTGCCTGTAGGTTCAAAAATGGAATTTTCTGATCACAAAAAAGTACAAAAAGGAGATGTCATTTTAAATTGGGATCCTTATAATTCTCCTATTTTAACTGAAGCAGCAGGTAAAGTGCGTTTTGAAGACATTAAAGAAGGTTTAACTATGCGGAAAGAAACAGATTCTTCTACTGGTTTAACTGACATGGTAATTATTGACCATAAGGCAGATTATCATCCGCAAATTATTATTTGTGACGCAAAAAACAATGTACTTGCTTTTTATACTATTCCTTTTGGAGCGCATATAGTTGTTAAGCATGGTAGTAGTGTTGACGCGGGCGCTCTTTTAGCTAAAATACCGCGAAAAATTACTAAAACAAAAGATATTACAGGAGGTTTGCCTAGAGTTGCTGAGATATTTGAGGCACGTAAGCCTAAAGATCCGGCAATTATTAGTGAAATAGATGGAATCGTTGATTTTGGCGAACCTAAAAAAGGACAGAGAAGGATAATTGTAACGAGTGCTTCTGGAATGAGTACAGAATATTTAATCCCGCCTGGAAAACATTTAAATGTTTATAAAGGCGATGCAGTTAATAGCGGGCAGGAACTTACCGATGGTTCTGTTGTACCACATCATATTTTAAAAGTTTCCGGAGTGCAGAAATTACAGGAGCATTTAGTTAATGAAATACAGGAAGTTTATCGTTTGCAAGGAGTGCAGATTAATGATAAACATATAGAAGTAATTGTCAAACAGATGCTCAGGAAAGTAAAGATAAGTGAAGTAGGAGATACTGATCTTTTACCTGGGGAGCAAGTAGATAAGTTAGTTTTAGAAGATGTAAATAACCGTATTATGCAGAAAAAAGGCAAGCCCGCAAAAGGGGATCCTTTACTTTTAGGAATTACCAAATCTTCTTTAAGCACTGAAAGTTTTATTTCTTCTGCTAGTTTCCAGGAAACTACACGAGTTTTAACTGAAGCCGCAGCAGGCGGTAAACGTGATGAATTACTAGGATTAAAGGAGAATGTGATTATGGGGCATTTAATCCCTGCGGGTACAGGGTTTGCTGCTTATCGGCGGATAAAAGTTGTACATAAAGAACAGCAAAAAGAAAAAGTAACCAATAATTCGTAAATAGCAGGGCAGTAATTTAAAACAGATATTCAGAGTAGTCATAAATAGGAGACAAAACAAAAATGCCAACAATTAGTCAATTAATCAGAAAAGGCAGGAAAAGAAGTAAAGTTAGTTCAAAATCTCGTGCTTTACAAAGTTGTCCTCAGCGTAGGGGAGTATGTTTGCAGGTACGTACAATGACACCTAAGAAGCCTAACTCTGCTTTGCGTAAAATTACCAGAGTAAGGCTTACTAATGGTATTGAAGTTACTGCGTATATACCAGGTGAAGGGCACAATTTACAGGAGCATTCAATAGTATTAATCAGGGGTGGCAGGGTTAAGGATTTGCCTGGAGTAAGATATCATATTGTGCGAGGCACACTTGATACTGCTGGTGTGGCAGACAGAAAGAAAAGCCGATCGTGTTACGGTACAAAAAGGCCGAAGAAGTAATTAAATTTAAGGAGGCAATATGCGGCGAAGGCGCGCAGTAAAGAGAACTGTACAACCAGATCCAAAGTATAAGGATAGAGTTGTTAGTAAGCTTGTTAATATGGTAATGCTTAAAGGTAAAAAATCTTTAGCAGAACGGATTGTATATAACGCGTTGAAATCAGTGGGAGAACAGACGGGTAAAGATCCCCTTGAAGTTTTTAAAAAAGCTATAGATAATGTGCGGCCTCTTTTGGAAGTTAAGCCGAGAAGAGTTGGCGGAGCTACTTATCAGGTACCTATAGAAGTTAAGCAGGATAGAGGGGTAATTATTGCTTTGCGTTGGCTGCGTAACTTTGCCCGCCAAAAAAAAGGCAGGCCAATGGAGCTGCGTTTGTCGCAGGAATTAATGGATGCTTACAAAGGAGAGGGCGCGGCAATTAAGAAAAGGTCAGATACTCATAAAATGGCAGAGTCAAATAAAGCTTTCGCGCATTACCGTTGGTGAAAATTAAAAAATTTGGGAATTAAAATTGAAACAGTACTTAGAAAAACAAAAAAATAAAAATATGTCCAGAAAATTTTCTTTACAAAAAAACCGAAATATTGGAATAATGGCGCATATTGATGCAGGTAAGACTACAACTACGGAAAGGATCCTCTATTATACAGGAAAAGTATATAAAATAGGTGAAGTAGACCATGGTACCGCAACAATGGATTGGATGGTTCAAGAGCAGGAAAGGGGAATTACTATTACCAGTGCTAGTACTGCCTGTTTCTGGCAAGACTGTTATATTAACATTATTGATACACCAGGACATGTTGATTTTACCGTGGAAGTCGAACGTTCTTTAAGAGTTTTAGATGGAACAATAATTGTTCTCTGTTCCGTTGGAGGGGTTGAAGCTCAAAGTGAAACTGTGTGGAGGCAGGCAAAACATTACAATGTGCCTTGTCTCGCTTATATTAATAAAATGGATAGAACAGGGGCTGATTTTTTTTCTATAGTAAAGCAAATGCGTGAAAAATTAGGCGCAAAAACTATTATTTTACAAATACCGTTAGGTTCAGAAGAGACTTTTAAAGGTGTTATTGATTTAATTACAATGCAGACAGTTGTTTTTACCGGGCAGGATAATTCTGAGCTTAAACGAGAGGCAATCCCTGAAAATTTTTTAGAAACAGCTAAAAAATATAGGGCAAAGATGATCGAAGAAATCGCAGAATATGACCCTGAAATAATGGATAAATTTATAAATAATCATGAGCTTGAAATTACAGATTTAAAGATGGCTGTGCGCAAGGGGACAGTGCAATATCATTATGTGCCTGTATTTTGCGGCTCAAGTTTACGTAATATTGGAGTACAGCTTTTATTAGATGGAATTTGTGATTATTTGCCCTGTCCTTTAGATGTTCCGCCTGTACAGGGAATTAATCCTTTAACAGAACAAAAAGTGCAGAGAATAACTAGTGATGATGAGTATTTTAGTGCTTTAGCTTTTAAGATAATGTCTGATACATATGTAGGAAAGTTAACTTTTTTTAGAGTTTATTCAGGGATATTGAAGTCAGGTGAATATGTTTATAACGCAAATAAAAGAATAAAACAGAAAATTGGCAAAATAGTTAAGATGCATGCTAATAAACAGGAGGTTGTTTCAGAAATTTTCGCAGGAGATATCGCGGCTGCAGTAGGGCTAAAGGATACTGTAACTGGAGATACAATTTGTGATTTTAACAATCCAATTGTTTTGGAAAATATTTGTTTCCCCGAGCCTGTTATTTCTTTAGCGATTGAATCAGCAACAAAGGCAGAACAGGATAAGTTATCATATGCTTTAAATAAGATTCAGGATGAAGACCCTTCGTTTAAGGCAAGTTATAATCAAGAAACAGGTCAGACAATTATTTCAGGTATGGGAGAATTACATCTGGAAGTTATTGTTGACAGGCTTTTGCGGGAATTTAAAGTTGAAGCAAGAGTTGGAACACCTCAGGTTGCATATAAAGAAACGATTACCAAATCGGTTAGTGTACGCGGCAAATATATTCAACAGACTGGTGGTAGGGGGCAATATGGAGATGTTGTTTTAGAAATATCAAAAGGTGAGAGAGGAACAGGTATAATCTTTAAAAATAAAATTAAATCAGGGGCAATTCCTAAGGAATATATTAAGTGTGTAAAAGAAGGGGTAGAAGCTGCCGCGCAAACAGGAATTTTAGGCGGTTATTCTTTAATTGATATTCAGGTAAAACTTGTTGATGGGGCATTTCATCCTGTTGATTCATCTGATTTGGCTTTTAGAATGGCAGGTTCAATTGCGTTTTCTGATGGTCTAAGAAAAGCTCATCCGGTTTTATTAGAACCAATAATGAATTTAGAAGTATTAGTCCCTATGCAATATTTAGGTGATGTGCTTGGTGATTTAGGCTCAAGAAGGACTAAGATTGAGAATATCTCTGAACGCAGTGATATTAAGGTTATTAAGGCTTTTGCACCTTTAGCAGAGATGTTTGGTTATGCAAATATAATAAGAAACTTGACACAAGGCAGAGGAACGTATACAATAGAGCCTTCATATTATGATGAGGTGCCAAAACGAATACAGGATTCAATAATTGGAAGTACATATTAAAAGGGGAGGTGCATAATGGCGAAGGAAAAATTTGAGAGAAATAAAACGCATATAAATATTGGTACAATAGGCCATGTGGACCATGGCAAAACAACATTAACATCAGCGATAACCAAGATCCTCTCTAGACATGGATTAGCAGACGCGAAGAATTATGATGAGATAGATAATGCTCCTGAAGAACGTGAGAGAGGAGTTACGATAAATGTACATCATGCTGAGTATGAGACAGAGTCCAGGCATTACGCGCATGTTGATTGTCCTGGGCATGCTGATTATATTAAGAATATGATTACTGGAGCTGCTCAGATGGATGGTTCTATATTAGTTGTTTCAGCGCCTGACGGCCCTATGCCTCAGACTAGGGAGCATATATTATTAGCTCGTCAGGTAGGAGTTCCTTCAATTGTAGTATTTATGAATAAAACAGATCAGGTTGATGATGAAGAGTTATTGGAATTAGTTGATCTTGAGATTCGTGATTTACTAAATAAGTATGAGTTTCCTGGAGATAAGACTCCGATAATTAAGGGAAGCGCTGTACAGGCTATGGAATGCGGTTGTGGTAAGGCTGATTGTGTGAAATGCAAGCCTATTCTTGATTTAATGAAAGCAGTTGATGAATTTGTTCCCGCGCCTAAACGTGATATAGATAAGCCTTTTTTAATGGCAGTAGAGGATGTATTTTCAATTACTGGGCGAGGTACAGTTGGCACAGGCAGAGTAGAGCGCGGTAAAGTTAAAGTAGGCGAAGAAGTCGAAGTTATTGGTATGAGGCCTGAGGTTAAGAAGACAGTTGTTACCGGGATAGAGATGTTTCGTAAGCTGTTGGACGAGGGTATGGCTGGAGATAATGTTGGTTTATTATTACGTGGAGTTGACAAGAAAGATTTAGAACGCGGCCAGGTAGTTGCAGCACCGAAGTCAATTACTCCACATACGAAGTTTAAAGCAGAAGTATATATATTAAGTAAGGAAGAAGGCGGCAGGCATACACCGTTTTTTAAGGGATATCGCCCTCAGTTTTATTTCAGGACTACAGATGTTACCGGTATAGTAAAATTGCCTGAAGGAGTAGAGATGGTAATGCCTGGAGATAATGTAGCAATGAGTGTTGAATTAATTGTTCCTATAGCCATGGAAAAGGAATTGAGATTTGCGATTCGTGAAGGCGGCAGGACAGTGGGCGCTGGAGTTATTTCTGAAATTATATAGTCAGCATAAGGAAAGGGTCTATTATTTATGAGGGATTTAATTACTATCGCTTGTAAAATTTGTAAAAGCAGAAATTATCATTCCACTAGGAATAAAAAGAAGCATCCTGATAAAGTGGAATTGAAAAAGTTTTGTCGCTCTTGTCGAAAACATACTTTACACAGGGAAACAAAATAAATGAGGAGAGGTTATCGTCACAGGAGCGTCGGTTAAAGGCAAACCAACGGTCTCCAAAACCGTGACTGTAGGTTCGATTCCTACCGCTCCTGCCAATTTTATATAATATAAAAATAAGGAACTATACGGAAAACAAAAGTAGTCAGGGTTAAAGATGGTAAAAATAAAAAATTTTATTTTGAATGTCAAAGCGGAGATGCTAAAAGTTTCCTGGCCGTCTAAAGATGAATTATTAAATTCAACTTCAGTGATTATTGTTGCGACATTACTTTTAGGTACGTTTGTTGGCCTAATAGATTTATTGTATACGTTTATGATGGGGATAATAATTAGGTAAGCAATGGCTAAACATTGGTATGTAGTTCATACTCAAACAGGGCATGAAGAACGTGTGAAATCAATTCTGGAAAAAAGGATTCAGGATTTTAACAATAAGGATCTGATCTCTCAGATTTTTATTCCTACAGAAAAAGTTTCAGAAGTCCGTAGTGGTAAAAGAAGGATAATGGAAAGAAAATTTTTTCCAGGGTATTTATTGATTGAGATGGATTTAACGGATCAAGTTTGGTATTGTATCAAAAATACACAGGGGATTACAGGTTTTATTGGGCCAGGTTCAAGGCCGCAGGCTTTACGGGATGAAGAAGTCGCGAGTATTCTGAAACAGGCTGAGGACAGTAAAGAAAAGCCAATTCCTAAGGTGATTTTTACTATAGGGGAATCTGTGAAAATAATTGAAGGTCCTTTTACAAATTTTAATGGAGACATTAAGGAAGTTTATCCTAATAAAGGAAAAATTAAAGTGATGGTTTCAATTTTTGGCAGATCAACCCCAGTAGATTTAGAAAATTGGCAAGTAGAGAAGGTATAAAATGGCAAAACAGATTAAAGTTAAGATCAAATTACAAATTCCGGCAGGACAGGCAAATCCTGCGCCTCCTGTGGGACCGGCTTTGGGGCAGCATGGCGTTAATATTATGGATTTTTGTAAAAAATTTAATGATGCTACAAAGGCTAAACAGGGATTAATTATTCCTGTGGTTTTAAGTGTTTATGACGATAGGTCATTTACGTTTATTTTAAAAAGTCCTCCTTCATCAATACTTTTGAAAAAAGCGGCAAATTTAGCTAAAGGTTCAGGTGTGCCGAATAAAGAGAAGGTAGGTAGTGTAACTTCTAAACAGGTAGAAGAGATTGCAAAGACAAAGATGAATGATTTAAATGCTTCTGATTTACAAAAAGCAGTGAGGATTATTGCCGGCACAGCAAGAAGTATGGGAATTGAAATAAAGGAATAGTTACCAATGAAAAAGCTGAGTAAAAGAGTTAAAAGTTTTAGTGAGTTTTTTGAAAAAGATAATTTTTATACATTGGAGCAATCTATTATAAT
>Ga0164318_10005601_pt1 | contig 12142 bp, 9 predicted proteins | sample GuaBasSedimGuay9_FD_113734 | JGI IMG/M metagenome (GOLD analysis project Ga0164318, IMG submission 113734) | Subseafloor sediment microbial communities from Guaymas Basin, Gulf of California, Mexico - Guay9, Core 4571-4, 0-3 cm | ecosystem: Environmental > Aquatic > Marine > Hydrothermal vents >... | reverse complement strand
CGGCGTAGTGAAATACGATCCGGACAAGGCCTTCAACGGATATACGCTGTTCAGCGAGACTTTTCCTTCCCCGAAAGGGCCGGATGAGCCGGCCCGCTCGATCCACCTGATCGATGTGGAAGGAAAAGTGGTCCACGAATGGCATGTGGAGACCTCTCTGCAGTCCTATTGTCGGCTGTTGCCCAACGGGAATCTCGTCTACCCGACCCACGACCGTTCCGAGATCGCCTCGGGGAACTGCGGTCTGTACGAGATCGACCCTGAGGGCAATGTGGTCTGGAGCTACCGATGCCGTGCGGATCACGATTTTCAGATCCTGCCGAACGGTAATCTCATCATCAATACGATTACGGAAAGCATGTGTCCCGCCTTAGGGCCGGAATTGAAACGAAATCCATACATCGTCGAGGTTACCCGCGATAAGGACTTGGTGTGGGAGTGGCGAGGGGAGGAGCATCTGCGGGAACTTGAAGAGCTGTTGCCTCCCGGGGGATGCCAACATGTGCTGGACCGTATCCATGGGGAGTTTGCCTTTGACTGGGTTCATAACAATACCCTCCAGATCGTTCCTCCCAACGCCACTTATCAGAAGGAGATACAAAGTGGCGGACCGATACGTTTCAAACCGGGCAACATAATCATCTCGTACAGGAGCCTCGACGTTATTATGGTGATAGACCGGGAGACGGGCCAGATCGTGTGGGCATGGGGGCCGGGCGTCCTCGACGGCCAGCACAAGCCACATATGCTGGAAAACGGGAACATCCTGATATTCGATAACGGGACATTACGAGGGAAATCCCGAGTTATCGAACTTAATCCTTTGACGGAGCAAATAGAGTGGGAATATACGGGAGAGCCCGATCACACGTTTTTCAGCGACTGCATATCTGGTGCACAGAGACTGCCGAACGGCAACACGCTGATCTGCGACGGTGTGAACAGCCACTTGTTCGAGGTGACGCCCGAAAAGGAGGTCGTCTGGGAATTCTTCAATCCGTACCGCAACGACAACGCATGGCATGCGATCTACCGATGCCTCCGATATTCTCCCGACTACGTGCAGCCTCTTTTCAGAAGAATCGGATTAATAACTTGAATTTCTGCAAAACTGACCTTCAGAGTAGCCTTTAAAAGAGGAAGCCATTGATAGCCAAACTCTTGTGATATTAAGGGACTTCTCCCAGATTGTCCTGTAAGCTGTTGTGAGAGGATTGATTGGGATTCTTGCAGAAACACAAGCTAAAAATGAAAAATGCCTATTTTTATCATCGTTCCCCGTCGTATAGCTTTAGATGATTATAGTGGCCTTTGGATTGCTAAAGATATGAAAAATAGATCCCTTATCACCAGAAAAAACATAGTATTTGAGGATGAAATAATCTCCTAGCAAATTAAATTCATGAAATTAGGTGAAGAATAGATACTTCCTTTTGGGAGGAAAGGAAATGGGAGAAATATTAAAAGCAGGAGCAGCACAGGTGGATATTACACCGAAGGCAGGAACACATCTTGCCGGGGCTGGTACAGGTATACATCGTCCCGCGCAGTCGATTCTTGATCCTCTTTATGCCAAAGCGGTTGTGTTTGAGGTCAACGGGCGAAAGGTTTGCTTCCTTGCTCTTGATGTGTTGTGTATAACAAGGGAATACACGACCTTTATCAGAAAAGCCGCCGCGGAACGCTTCGGATTTGAGCCGGATGCGGTTATGGTGCATTCTCTACAGATTCATTCTGCACCAAGTTGTGGCGGGCTTATGCTGGACCCTGACTTTCCTCTACAACTTCCACCAGAATATGAATATCTTACAGGGGCAGAAACGGAGTATAGTGAGTATGCTGCTAAACGTGCAGTTGAAGCAATAGAGATGGCAAATAAGTCCTTGCGTCCCGTAAAGATCGGTGTGGGAAGTGGGATTTGTGGAGATATAGCTTTCAACCGGAGAGCTGTGATGTGGGATGGCAAGGTAGCCATGCCGGGGCTATACTCGAACCGCGAGAAGCCTCTTGGTCCGACTGAGATAAGATACATGGAAGGGCCCATAGACCCTGAAGTGGGTGTTTTCTGTGCAAGGGATGATGATATGAAGATGGTGGCGATGCTTCTGCATTACACCTGCCATCCTGTCAATGTCTTTGCCACAGAAAAGAATGTGGTTTCTTCAGATTGGCCTGGTGCCTGGTCAAAAAAAATGCAGGAGGTATATGGGAAAGGATGTGTTCCTTTAGTTTTGAATGGATGCTGTGGCAACATCAATCCCTGGCCACCTTTCACTCCGGATTTTGTGCCCGATCATCGTAGGATGGGAGAGAAACTTGCTGATATGTCCCGTAAGGTTATTGGGAAGATGAAATTTGAGGATAGTACAATTTTAGGCTGGAAAATTCACCATATAGAATTGCCTTATAGAAAAATACCGAAAAGAAGGCAAAGAGAAGTAGAGAAGATCCTTTCAGAATATCCAAGGCCGAAGTGGAGTGAGAATGACCCTGGAAGAATTGACCTAAATTGGTTTAGGGCTGCTTCAACAAAGAGTATTGATTACTGTCGTAGGCGTTGGCCGAAATTCCCTTATGAAGTTCAAGTGTTGCGAGTTGGAGATACTGTATTTGTTGGTCTCCCTGGTGAGCCATTCGTGGAGGGGCAACTCGCCATCAAAATTGGTTCACCTGCGAATTTCACATATATTGCCCATATGACATCTCACTATGTTGGTTATATACCAACAAAGGAGGCTTATAGGAGAGGAGGACATGAGGTAAATGAGTACTGTACATACTGGGCAAAACTGGCACCCGAGGCCTTAGATATGATCGTAGACGCTGCAGTTGATCTGCTCAACGAAATGTTCGAGGACAAACGAGGGTAGCTCTAAAAGGTGATAGAAAGGAAAACTTCTAAATCAAAGGAGGTCGAGATGAAACGTGTGCTCTATTTGGTCATAGACCAGCTCGCAGGCCACTGGGCCGAGGGGGTGAAGATAGAGGGGACGGACCTTCCTCCTGTCAACGTCAAGGGATATCATGAGCTTGGGCTCATCCCCAACTTTTCTTATCTCATAGAGAATGGGCTGTGGGTCAAAAGGCCGTGGAACAAAGGCTACTGCGATACCACACACGGGATAAGGTATTTGGCCACGGGCTCTTATAAGGAGGCCTGTTACAATTCCCAAAACCCTTGGTATCTTGAGACGGATAAGGAGGTGGCTTTCTTTGAGTTTGCCAAGCACTATGGCCGGGAAAAGATCGAGATTGGAGTATTTTCACAGAGCCCCTGGTTGGCTAAGGGTTATTTCTATACCCCTGTGTCTATGCATGGGCTTGTAAGCGGCCATTACTCGGATGAGGCGATGTTGAGAGATCACGCATTCCCGTGGATGAAGGAAGTGGTCCCAAACTGGAATTTGGTTCACATTTACTTTCCCCAAATGGACTCGATCACCCAATGTCCCTCATACAACGAGGGAGATCTCGATCCCCGCTCGTCCAAGCATAACTATCTGCTCTTCTTAGATAGGCTGATAGGGGAGATAATCCATTTCCTTAGGGTTGGAGGTCTCTGGGAAGGGACGTATTTCATCATCGCCTCGGACCACGGGTACCATCTCGGATGCTCATTTGCCGCTGGGAAAGGGGTGGAAACAAACAATTGGTGCTGCGACCATCCTGCCCCTTGGGACTGCGAGGTGTGGGACTTTGAGAACGATAGGTCCTCAGGGGCATATTCCGGCGGGCCTAGGAGGATAACCTTCATCCTTTCGGGAGGTGATTTGGATGAGAGATACAGGGGAAAGACTTTAGAGGAGGCGGAGATAATCGATGTCATCCCGACGATCGCCCAACTTTTGGACGTGCCCTACGAGTGTGAGGGGAGAAGTATCTTGAAGGAGGTGTCGTGACTGAGGAGAAACAGAGAATACAAAGCATACCTAAGGAAGGAGGTTATGATGTCTACTCGACAAACTGTGACAATAGAGAATAGTAATACCAATTGTCTTGACATATGCAATAAGAGGTATTACCATATAGCCAACCTATCCACCAAGGAGGTTGGCCATGCGACGCAGGAAGATGAAAGTTCAATGGGGCCACGACGAAGCGACATTGAAGGAGTTGTATATGAATGAACAGGATCCTCATCTCCGTATCAGATTTCAGGCTTTGTGGTCGCTTCGTTGTGGATATCGCCTTGCCCAGACTGCGGAGGTTTTGGGGGTTCACATTCGCACTGTTCAAATGTGGCTTTGCTGGTATAGGCAAGGAGGACATGGAAGGAGTCCCTATCTTTCTCCTCAGCAGATTTCCATGCTTTGTGATAGGGCCTCTAGGGAGGAATTCTTCACCATCCATGAGGCAGTAGATTGGGTTTGGAGACACTTTGGTGTACGCTACACCTACTGGGGGATGCGCTCCTTGTTCAGGGGGTCTGAGGGATGCCTTGAGGGAGCGAGGGGTTCATCCTCATCAGAGGATATTCTGGGCGGACGAGATGCGAGTAGGTTTGTATGGGAGGGTAGCAAGGCTTTGGGCACCGACGGGCGTTCGGAAGACAACTTCCCACCTCAATGGTTCCTCCCGAGCCTCCGAAGAAGAAGATAGGAGCGTTGGCCCGCCTCGATGAGCGCCTTGCCAGGCCTCAGGAGTGGCATGTGGCCCTGTGGTGCCTCGTCGGCAACCGCCTCGAGCCCATCCTCGTTCTGCCCATCAGAGGGGACAATGCTTACCCTGGGATGGTGGTGGAAGAGAGTCGTGTCCTGGTCAGCTACTATTCCCTGCACGATGTGGACAACGGGCCGAAGCCCAAACCTGAGGAGTATGTCAGCGAAATTTATCTTGCGGAAATTGAGCTGTAAAGAAAGGAGACCGAAGAGATGAAGGAAGTGAGGTTCGATTTAAGTGAGGCCAAGACCATAAGGAAGATCAGGCGGAAAACGGAAAGCTGGTCTCCCTTGGCCGAGGGGCAGATAATTGCTCAAGGCACTCTGCGACCTATCATATCCCACGGAGGTTATGCGCTGGATGGCACCAAAGAGGCGGTCATCTGGGCAAACAGTGGGAAGCTCACCGGAGGGTTTGAGCTCATAGATGTAACGGTCAACAAGCAGCCCCCTGCTCCACCTCCGGTGGTCTACACTGGCAAACTTAAAAGCGCTGGTTTCCATATCTGGGGCGGAAACAACTACATCGCCGACTTCTCCGATTTCAGGCGAGAGGGCTTGTATTGCCTGAGGCTTAGAGTAAAAGAGACCCTTGAGGTTGCCGATTCCTACGTGTTCAGGACAGGGAAGTCGTCGTACTCGGATCTAGCGAGGAAGGCGGCAAAATGGTTCTATTACCAGCGCTGCGGGTGTGAAGTTCCGGGCTGGCACGAGGCATGCCACACCGAGGACACCATAATCCGGGAGAACGGCGAGCGCGTTGACGCTACAGGAGGCTGGCACGATGCGGGGGACTATGGAAAGTGGATAAGCCCAGGGACAACCGGAGTGTGGGCCTTGGCAACCCTCGAGGATGAGCTTACAGATGAAGCCAAGGGATGCTCCCAGATCCCCCAGTTTATCGACGAGGCAGCCTGGGAGGCGAGGTACTTCTGTAAGGTCTATTGGGATGGGATCTTTCATAACGCCTTCACTCCGCTTTTGGAAAACGTCTGCGTCTGGCTCGGAGCTCCGGAGAAGGAACCACCCCGCGTGCTTAAGGTCTCCCAATCGCTTGAACGGAGTCCTTCGAGCATCTCAAGCACGATCCTCACAGGAGCCTCCCTGGCAAAAACAGGAAGGTTGCTCTTGCCTTACGATAGAAAACTGGCAGAAAGATGCATCTCTATCGCCGAGGAAGTTCAAGCCATGGCTGTGAAGGTCGATCCGTTGAAGCCGGGGTATGAAAGGGAGGCCAAGGCGCATCTTGCCCTTCAGGCCGGGGTCCTGCTTGCCGGTCTGGAACTTTACCGGGTGAGCAAGGAGGAGAGATATCTGGAGGATGCCCAAAGGAGGGTGAAGGAAATCCTGACGCTTCAGGATGAGGAGGGCTTCTTCTACGAAGATAAAGCGAGATCGTCCGAACAGATGAGGTGCAATTTCCACTTAGTGGGCTTGTATGAGTTCCTGAGGCAGAATCCGGACAGCCCTTTGAATTCCGAGATAAAGGACGCCTTCAGGCGCTGGGCGAGCTATGTGGGGCCGTTCGGGAGGCTTTCCAGCTTCGGCCAGATCGGATGCAGAGCAGAGGACGGGGGCATGAGAAATATAATATCTTCCGGTAACAGGTTCTTAGGAGCCTATGCCTGGGGACTTGCGACCGCTGCCATGCTCTTGGAGGAGCCCGAGTACCTCAGGATGGCAGAACACCAGATCCAGTGGATTGTTGGTCTTAACCCCGCCGACATCTCCATGATGGCGGGTGTCGGGAGGGGGCCCGGGTGCTACCACCACCGCTACTGCTTTATGGAGGGACACGAGGACGGGGTCGTGCCAGGAGGCATATTGAACGGGATAGTCGGCGGCACAGGAGAGGTGATCCATATAGGTGATTTTCGTACTGGGAACTTCGTGGTATCGGATAACCTCCCGATAGATTACCCGATAATCGACACGGACGTCTGGGGTTGGACGTATGCATATGAGACCAACGAATACTGGACGAGAAACAACGCCTGGTTTATCATGGGAGCTCTTCAGGTAGAAAAGGCGATGAGGAGACAGCGGAACGCTGGCGCCGGGAGGGCTTGCCTGAGGGGCAGTCCCCCGAGGAATACTTCGGTCTGAACGAGATCTGGGGAGTTTCGGCGGATCTTTCGAGTCAGCCGGAATTTAAGGTTATCGAGGAGACCGAAAGACATGTTGTGTTGATCAACGAAAATGGCGTCACCCGTAGGGTTTTGAAGAGAGACGACGGAAGTTGGTCCCAGCGCCGGGCCTTCGTGAACGTCGATTTCACGGTAAAGGATCGGAAGAGCTGGGAACGGTATAAAGAGCGGTTGCTGCCCTCCGAAAGCAGATTCTCCCCGAACGTGAAACAATTGTATGATGGGCAAAGGAGCAGAGGTAAGTTCATCGTTTACACTATACCCGATCCCTACGAGAAAGCCCAGGGGGTCATCGGTCAAGAGGCACTGCTCACCAAGATGGTCGAAGACCCGGACTTCATCCAGGACATCTTCGAGGCCCATGTCACCTTGATGATCCAGATGTGCCAGATGCTCGTGGGCCAAGGAATCGTCTTCGACGGAGCCTGGGTCAACGGCGATATCGCTTACAAGAATGGTTTGCTCTTCTCTCCACAGGCCTATCGGGAAATCCTCATGCCCAGCCACAAGCGGCTTTTCGACTTCTTTAACGCTCACGATATGCCGGTGGTCTATCACAGGGACGGAGGCGTCCGCGAGGCGATTCCGCTTTTGATCGAGGCCGGGGTGCGGTGCCTTCAACCGCTGGAAGCTAAAGCCGGCCTGGATGTCCGAAAGTTGAAGGCGGAGTATGGCGATGGTCTGGCTTTTATGGGCAACATCGACGTCCGAGTGATGAGCACAGGGGACCGGAGGCTCATCGAAGAGGAGGTCCGAAGCAAACTTCACGTGGCCAAAAAGGAAGGCGGATACATCTACCATTCGGGTCACTCCGTGCCGCCTTCAGTGAGTTTTGAGAGCTATCAGTGGGTGATGCAACTGGTGGACCGCTACGCGCGGTATTGACGGAGAAGGGCGTATGAACATTGCCATAATTATTTCGGATTCGCTGCGCCGGGATTACTTAGGATGTTACGGGAACGGATGGGTGCATACGCCCAACCTGGACCGGTTCGCCCGGGAGTGCGTGGTCTTCGACCGGGCTTATTGCGGCTCCTTCCCCACCATCCCGATGCGGGCCGACCTGTTTACGGGTCAGTATGTGTTCCAGTCGAGAGGCTGGGCGCCGCTCGGACCGGAGGACCGGACTTTCGCTCAGGTTCTGGAGGAGATGGGCTACGTGACCATGATGATCACCGATACTTATCATTTTATGGCACCTGGGATGAACTTCCATCGCGGCTTCAAAGGATGGCGATGGATTCGTGGGCAAGAAGCCGATAGATACATAACCGACCCGATCCCGGTGGAGTTTCCATGTGCGCCGGAGAAGCTCAGAAGTCCGGCCGCGGACGTCCAATACCTCAGAAATACGGCCTTCAGGCGACAGGAGGGAGATTACTTTGTGGCGCAGACGATGAAGGCTGCTGCCGATTGGCTGGAGAGGAACTATAAACACGAGCGGTTCCTGCTGTACGTGGATACCTTCGATCCCCACGAGCCCTGGGACCCCCCGCAGTGGTACGTGGACCTGTACGACCCCGGATACGAAGGTGAGGTGGTGTTCCACCCTCGCTACGATTTCTCGGATTACCTGACGGACGAAGAGCTCAAGCACGTGCGAGCCCTCTACGCCGGGGAGGTGACCCTGGTGGACAGATGGGTGGGGAGGGTGCTGGAAAAGCTGGAGGATCTGGGGTTGTCGGAGCGCACGGCGGTGATCTTCACCTCCGACCACGGGTTCTACCACGGGGAGCACGGATATGTGGGGAAGCATACGGTGCTCGATCCCAAGAGGGGATGGCCGCTGTACGAGGAGGTGGCACACGTGCCCTTGATGATCCGGCTGCCAGGGAGGAAGCCCGGCCGGTGCGATGCGTTGGTGCAGCCCGTGGACTTGATGGCGACGATCCTGGGCCTGACGGGTGCTCAGGCGCCGGAGGGGATCCACGGACGGTCTCTGCTGCCGGTGCTGCGCGGTGAGCAGGAGGCGGTCCGGTCCTTAGCGGTGAGCTCGCCCAAGTTGACCGAGGACCCGCAAGTAATCGTGTACAGCACGATCACGGACGGGGAGTGGACGATGATCTACGGTGGGGAGACGGCCCCCGCGGAGCTATATCACCTGTCGTCTGATCCGCATCAGGAACAGAATTTGATATCGCAAAATAGGGATGTGGCCGAGCGGCTGCATCGGAAGTACGTCCGTTTCTTGGAGGAATTGGATACGGACGAGGAGCGACTGAAAACCAGAAGGAAGCTGTGAAAAATTCAGAAGGACAGAGATGAGAGAGATCAAAATCGGGGTGATAGGCTGCGGGGGCATCGCACAATGGGCCCACCTGCCCGTACTCACCGGGCCGGATGTGCTCATGCCCGAGGAACCTACCCCGGGTAAGTCTACGGCCGAGATGATGGCGGAGGCCGAGATCGTGCCCAGGGTGGTGGCCCTTTGCGACGTCAGGGAGGAGCTGTTGCGCTCCGTCGGCGACCGCTACCGCATAGACCGGCGGTTCACCGATTATCGGGAACTTTTAGAGCAAGAGGACATTGACGCGGTCTTAGTTCTGGCCGGGCACAAGGTCAACTACGAGGTCATCCCCTTAGCCGTGGAGAAGGGGAAGCACATCTTCGTAGAAAAGCCCATGACCGGGACGTTGGAGGAGGCGCTGGAGGTGGAGAGGATCGTCAAGGGCAGCGGGATCGTTTTCCAGGTGGGGTTCATGCGGCGGTTCTACTTCGCCTATCGGGAAGGCAAAAGGATGATCGAAGAGGGGGAGATCGGCCAGGTCGAGGCGCTGAACGGACGTTTTTGGAGCGGCCAGAGGGACGACCTCTTCAACAACGGCATCCATATATTTGACCTAGTACAGTTCTTCGGGGGGGCGAGCGACAGAGGTTTACGCCAGAGCTTAGGGGAACCACATCGCCCTGACCGTCGAATTCGAAGACGGCAGGGTGGGAAACCTGTTCCTGAGTGATACCTCCTGGAGCCATTCCATACACGAGAGGCTGGAGATTGCCGGAAGAGAAGGCCGCACCTTAGTGGCCGAGAACGGAAGGCGCCTTTGGATGTACACTCCACGAGAGTCTGGGAGTATCTTCGTCCTTTCGGGTGAGCCGACCAGGTTCTGGGAGCCTCCTCAGGTGGTGCATGCGATTACCGGGTACAACCTGGCTGGGTTCGCCGGGGAGCACCTGCATTTCCTCCGTTGCATCGCCTCAGGGGTCCCCTCTTCGGTCGGGGTGGAAGCCGGTGTGAGCTCGATCCGGCTGAAGGAGGGGGTGGAGAGGTCGTTGGAGACCGGCAAGGTGGTTCGCCTTTGAGTCAAAGGAGGAGACTATGGGAACGGTGAAGCTCGAGAACCCTTACTTCGAGCTGCTCTTAGCCGTCGACGGGAAGGTCCGCCCTTACAGGATCGCGGACAAGCTCGCCGGCCAGGTCTACGCCGACCTGGACTACCGGTACCACATAAGGCTGAGGGCCGACGGGCGGGATTTGAAGTGCGAGGAGCTCCTTTGTGAGGGGTATTCCCTGGAGTCTGACGGGAAAGGCGGCCGGAAGCTCGTCCTGGAGTGGGTCCTGGACTTCGGGGAGGAGGAGGTCCAGCTGAAGGTGCGGCACGAATTTTGGGCTCCCGCGGAGGGGCCGTACTTCGAGGAGCGGATCGTACTCCGCAACTGCGGCGAGCTTCGCTGCCACATCGAGGACATAGAGTTCGGCTTCCGGAAGGGGCTCTGTCCGGCGTACGGGCAGGAGCCACTGAAGGATGGCCTGGATGAGTTCCGCCTTGTGGCCGTGCCCTATCGGAGACAGGTAGACGGCAAGGAACACGATTACTCGATGACCGATGTCCTTAAGGGCCGGTTTCAGAACTCCGACTGGAAGAACGATGAGACCGTGCTGGGCCAGGGGCTAGTCGATCACCACAAGCTCCGTTCGGAGGGCTGGGCCTGGACAGATGAAAGGAAGGGGCTACTCATCATCAAGTACAACAACGAGATGATCGAATACTCCATGATCAGAAGAGACCGATATAAGGGCCAGGAATGCATCCTGTTCGGAGGTGTGGGTTTTTCACTTTACAAGGAGCCCCGGCCCGCCTCTGTACTGGAGCCCGGAGGGGAGGTCGCGTTTGGCGTGACCCGATACCATTTCTTCGATGGAGGATGGAAGACGGCCTGTTACCTCTTCCGTGAGTTCATGGACGAGAGAGGACACGGGCTGCCCGAGGACTACGATCCCCCGGTGAACTGGAACGAGCTTTTCGACATAGGCTGGCACCATTCCGACAGGGAAAAGCTTTTCAAGTACTATACGCTGGAAAGCCTTTACTACGAAGCCCAGAAGGCCAGGGATCTGGGATGCGAGTTGCTGTACCTCGACCCAGGCTGGGAGGTCTACGAGGGGACGACACTCTGGGACGAGGAGCGGTTGGGCAAGGTGGAGGACCTGGTGAAGGCCCTGAAGGAGAGATACGGCCTGGAACTGGGGTACCGCACCATAGGCAGGGTATACCGGGACGAGTTCCCCCACGGATGGTACATCCGGCGCTCGAAAGAGGAAGCCGACTATATCAGGCCTGTGCGGGCCGACGGCCGTCCCATAGGTTTCTGGGAACCCTGCACCCAGTGCCAGGCCTGGTGGCAGGAGAAGTTGAAGAGGATACTGGCCATCACCGGCAAGGGGGTCCGGTTCATGATGTTCGACGAATTCGACTGGCGTGGTCCGTGTCACGATCCCTCCCATGGCCATCCGGTGCCCTCCACCCCCGAGGGCCATGTCCGGGCCGTGTACAGGCTGATCGAAGAGGTGCGCAGGCAATGTCCGGACCTTTTGGTGGAGGCCCACGACCCAGTATGGCCCTGGGGGAGTCCACGATACGTGCCGACCTATTACCGCCAGGGGTTCTTCGGGGGGGCATATCAGGAGAACTGGGGGTTCGAGTTCATGTGGGAGCCCCTCGAGGACCTCTTGAGCGGCAGGGCCCTGGTGCTCTATTACTACAATCTGGCCTATAGCATCCCGCTTTACCTCCACATCACCATGGAAGGGGACAACGACAACTGCTTGGCCTTCTGGTGGTACGCTTCTACGGTGCGGCACCTGGGGATCGGGGGGAAGAAGGGGCTGCGCTCGGACCGGGAGAACGAGGCCCGGTTCCGGGCTTACAGGAAGGCGATGAGGGAGTACATGAGGTTGAAGGCGTTCTACGTCCGGGGGAAGTTCTACGGGATCGACGAGCTGGTCCACGTCCACACGCTTCGGGATAGGGGCCAGGCCGTGCTGAACGCCTTCAACCTGGCCGAGAAGCCGAGGGAAATTCTCCCGAGCTTCGAGCTGGAGGAGATAGGGCTAGG
>Ga0164318_10005600_pt1 | contig 12143 bp, 22 predicted proteins | sample GuaBasSedimGuay9_FD_113734 | JGI IMG/M metagenome (GOLD analysis project Ga0164318, IMG submission 113734) | Subseafloor sediment microbial communities from Guaymas Basin, Gulf of California, Mexico - Guay9, Core 4571-4, 0-3 cm | ecosystem: Environmental > Aquatic > Marine > Hydrothermal vents... | reverse complement strand
TCATAACGTTAAGGTGAAGGCCCGGGGATCCGCACTCCTTTGAGTTGCGGTATATTTTTGGAACTGAACCGCAGCCACGCGTTTGTTCTCCGTCGTGTGCCCCTGTCAGACAATGCCGGGGGCGGCAATGTAGGTGTTGGAGAGTCATGGAGCAAAAGAAGATTCGCATCAGAATGGAGGCTTACGATCACGACGTGCTGGACCAGTCCGCCACGGAGATCGTGAATACCGCCCAGCGCACGGGCGCGCGCGTTCACGGGCCGGTGCCGTTGCCCACGAGGATCGAGCGGTACACCGTGCTGCGTTCGCCGCACGTGGACAAAAAGTCGCGCGAACAGTTCGAGATTCGCACTCACAAGCGCATCATCGACATCAGCGACCCCACGCCGAAGACCATCGACGAACTGGGCAAACTGAACATGCCCGCCGGCGTCTACATCCGGATAAAGGCGTAGAGCCTGCGGCTCCGAAGGACGTGAGGACGGCGTTTCACGATGACCGGTCTCCGCGAGTAGGGAAAATGATAGACAGCTTGATAGGCAAGAAAATCAGCATGACACAGGTCTTCACCGAAGAGGGCAAACTGGTGCCCGTAACGGTGGTGCAGACGGGCCCCTGCTCCGTCATTCAGGTAAAGACCGTTCAGTCGGACAAGTACCGGGCGGTGCAACTGGGCTTTGAGGAAAAGGGCAAGAACGTGAGCAAACCCCTGAAGGGGCACTTTGAGAAACATGGCGTGAAGCCCTGCCGCGTGCTGCGCGAGGTCAGGCTGAGAGGCGAGTCCGACCTGAAGCCCGGTGATGTCGTCGGCGTGGACATCTTTGAAGACACAAAACTTGTGCACGTGACCGGCATTACCAAAGGCAAGGGTTTCCAGGGGACGATCAAGCGCCACGGATTCACGCGCGGGCCGGCGGGCCACGGCTCCAAAAACGTCCGCGCGCCCGGCTCCATCGGCCAGAGCGCCTGGCCCTCGCGGGTTTTCAAGGGAATGCGCATGGCCGGACACATGGGCCATGCCCGCCGCACCGTCAGGAATATCGAGATTGTAAAGGTCGACAAGGAGAGCAACCTTCTTCTTCTGAAAGGTTCCGTCCCCGGCCCTGACGGCGGACATTTAATTATCAGAAAAGCGGCCACCAGGAAGAAAGCCGAGGCAAAATGATAGAAGTGCCGTATTACAACAAGGAGGGCGAGACCGAAGAGCCGTTGAAGTTCGACGAGACGGTGTTCGGGCGGAAAGTGCGCAGGCGGCTGCTGCGCGATGCCGTGCTGATGTACGAGGCCAACCGTCGCCAGGGCAACGCCCACACCAAGACGCGCGCGCAGATAAGCGGCACGGGGAAAAAGCCTTTCCGGCAGAAGGGCACGGGCCGCGCCCGGCAGGGCACGAGGCGTTCGCCGCACCATCGCGGGGGCGGTGTCGCGTGGGGCCCGAAAAGGCGCGATTTCTCCTATGCCATCCCGGCCCGCGCCAGGCACGAAGCGCTCAAGTCCGCCCTGTTGTCCAAATTGCTCGACGGCCAGACCGTGGTCATCGAGGGTCTCTCGGCGGACGAGCCGAAGACCTCGAAGGTTGCGGGCCTTCTCGAAAAAATAGAAATCAGCGGCTCGTGCCTGGTCGGCGTCAAGGGCTATGACGTCAACCTGGTGAAGTCCTTCCGAAACATTCAGCGTGTGAGACTGGAGGATGTGCGGAACTTCAATGCTTGTGAGGTCCTGAAAAGAAAAACACTCCTGCTGACACGCGAGGCGCTGGATGCGCTGAGCGAGCAAGCCCGCCGGAAAGGCGGGCAGGCGGCGGGTCCAGCCTGAATCGCGGGGCATGGCGCGTAGATTCGGGCCCCGGCGGCCTGTTTTGTGAGAGAATCCAAGGCATGAAGAGCAATTACGAAGTCATCGTGAAACCCGTGATAACGGAGAAGAGTTACGACTTGAGCGAGAAGTCCAACTCTTACACGTTCAGGGTGCACTCGCGTGCCAACAAGGTGCAGATAAAACAGGCGATAGAGGCGATCTTCAAGAGCAAGCGGGCCAAGGTCCTGAAGATATCGACCATTAACGTAAAGGGTCGCAGACGCGGGCGCGTCAAGGGCCGGCGTGGAACGGCCGCCGGCTGGAAGAAAGCCATAGTCACCCTGGACCGGGAGTGTAAACTGGATATTTATTAAAAGTCGGTAGTCAGTAATCAAGAGAAAAGGGCAAGAAGCAAGGGCAAGGGATGACGGTTCAGGTTTCAGGTCTTCAGTCTCCGATTTAACAAAGATATGGCAAAGCAATATAAACCTACATCCCCCGCGAGACGTCACGGCCAAGTGGCGGACTTCAGCGACCTGAAGGCCGGGAAGCCCGTAAAGGGTCTTGTGAAGCGGCTGAAAAAGACGGGCGGGCGCAACTCCGGCGGGCGGATAACCGCGCGCCACAGGGGCGGCGGGAGCCGGTGTCTGTACCGCATGGTTGATTTCAAGAGGGACAAGGACGACGTACCGGCGCGCGTGGCCGCGATAGAGTACGACCCCGGGCGCTCGGCGCGCATAGCGTTGCTGCACTACCACGACGGAGAGAAACGCTACATACTGGCCCCCGTGGGTCTGCGGCCGGGCATGGAGGTGATAAGCGGCGAGAAGGTGGAGCCGAAGCCCGGCAACGCCATGCCGCTGGCGTCGATACCGCTGGGTCTGATAATACATAACGTGGAGTTGCAGCCGGGCCGCGGGGCGCAGTTGGGCCGCAGCGCCGGCGCAGCGATACGATTGAGTTCGCGCGAGGGCAAATATGCCCACCTTATAGTGCCCTCTGGGGAGATCAGAAAGGTGAATGTGAAATGCCGCGCAACGATCGGCCAGGTGGGAAACACGGACCACATGAACATATCGTTGGGCAAGGCCGGGCGCAACCGGTTGAAAGGCCGGCGACCGCACGTGCGGGGCAGCGCAATGAGCCCCTACTGCCACCCGCTGGGCGGCGGCGAGGGCCGGACCGGAGCGGGGCGGCCGCCTTGCTCGCCGACGGGAAAACTCTCCAAGGGAGGCAAAACCCGAAACCCGCGCAAGACATCCGACAAGTATATTATCCGACGCAGAAAGAAAAAGTAACCGGAGGAATTGATGGGCCGTTCGCTGAAAAAGGGTCCTTTTGTCGACGCCAAACTCTTGCGCAAGGTTGAAAAGGCCGATGCGGCCGGCAGCCGTCAGCCTATCCAGACCTGGTCGCGGCGGTCGACGATAGTGCCGGAGTTCGTCTCGCACACATTCATGGTGCATGACGGCCACAAGTTCATCAAGGTATTCGTAACAGAAGACATGGTGGGACACAAACTCGGCGAGTTCGCCCCCACCCGCATTTTCAGAGGACATTCAGGCAGAAAAGGGAAGAAGTAGCCATGGATTTCCGCGTTAAACTCAGCAAGGCGCCGTTTTCATCTCGAAAGGCCAAGTACGTCCTTGACCTCATCAGGGGCATGAACGTCAACAGGGCCTTGGAGACGCTGGAGTTCTGCCGGAGGCGACCGGCACACGCGATACGGAAACTCATCCGCTCCTGTCTGGCCAACGTGGACTACCTCAACGAGCAGGACAGTCGCAAGGGTATGGAAGAAATAGATGCGGATTCCCTGGTGATAACCGAGGCGCGCGCGGACGAGGGGCCGCTGGTAGGCTATGCCAGGCGGTGGGTGCCGCGGGCCAGGGGCATGTCCTTTCCGCTGAATCTCAGGACCTGCCACATAAAGTTGATACTCTCTGCGCCCGAGGAGGCGGAAGAAGAGGAGATGGAAGAAGAGATTGAAGAAAAAGCGGAAGCCGGGAAGGGAACCGTTGAGGAAAAGGGTGACGAAAGGGGCGAGGAAGAAAAGACCAATATCGAGGAAGAGACCGGGTCGCATGAAGCGCCGTCCGGTGAAGACGACGAAGAAGCGCAACCCGGCGAAACCAAAGGCGAGGACGACTAATGGGCCAGAAAGTCAATCCCCTGGGTTTTCGTATAGGGATTACCGAACCGTGGCGTTCACGCTGGTATGCCGGCAAGCAGGAATACAGCGGGTGGCTTATTGAGGATCAGAAGATTCGTAAGTACGTCAAGGAGAACTTCTTCTTCGCCGGAATCGCCTCTATCGAGATTGAGCGTCCGGGCGAAGGACTGGTGGTGGGGATGAAATGTGCCAGGCCGGGAGTGATAATCGGCCGCAAGGGCGTCAAGGTGGACGAGGCCCGCGACGACCTTGAAAAACTGACCGGACGCGCGGTTGACCTGAGAATAAGCGAGGTGCCGCGCTCCGAACTGGAGGCGCAGCTGGTCGCCGAAGGCATGGCGGAGCAGTTGAAGAAGAGGGCTGCGTTTCGCAGAACGATGAGGCGTGCCATCACCGCCACGATGGCGGCGGGTGCACAGGGGATTAAGATGAGGCTGGCGGGACGCCTGGGCGGGTCCGAGATGGGCCGCACGGAAACGCTAAGCGAGGGAAAGGTCCCCCTGCACACGCTTCGCGCGGACATCAGTTACGGACTGGCCGAGGCAAAAACCACCTACGGCGTGATCGGCGTGAAGGTGTGGATATACAGAGGCAACTACGACAGGGAGGGCATGCCGAATGCCTTTGATGCCCAAAAGGGTAAAGTACCGAAAGTCCCAGCGCGGAAGAATAAGAGGCAAAGCCACGCAAGGTAACACCGTGGCCTTTGGGGAGTACGGCTTGCAGGCGCTTGAGCCGGCCATGATAACCGCCCGGCAGATAGAAGCCGGCCGCGTGGCCATGAGCCACTTCCTGGCGCACACGGGCAAGATCTATATCAGGATCTTCCCCCACAAGGCGATGACATCCATCCCGGCCGAAACCCGCATGGGCAAGGGCAAGGGCGACATCGACTACTGGTGCGCCCGCGTCAAGCCGGGTACGGTGATGTACGAAATCGGCGGCATCCCGGAGGAAATCGCCCAGCAGGCGCTGGCGCGATGCGCCTACAAGATGCCGATAAAATGCAGGATGGTTTCGAGGGTGCATAAGATATGAAGGCACGCGACCTCCGGAAAAAATCCCTGGTCGAACTGAAAGAAGACCTGGCCAACCTCCAGGAAGATTTTTTCAATCAGCAGTTCAGGCTGGGCATAGACGAGGCGGTAAAAATCGGCCGACTGCGCGCCGTGCGAAAAGACATCGCCCGCCTGAAGACCGTCATACGCGCCAAGGAACTCGCGGGCGGCGCGCCGGGCGTACCCGAAAAAGTAAGCGAGGCTGAGAATGGCTGAGCGCGCTCAAAGAAAATCACTTGTCGGAACGGTTACTTCCGACAAGATGCAGAAGACCATTACCGTCTCGGTGGAGCGGCTGGAGAAGCACCCCCTCTACGGCAAGTACGTCCGGCGGCGCACCATGTGCAAGGCGCACGACGAGAACAACGAGGCCCGCATCGGTGACAGGGTCGAGATCATGGCCACCCGCCCCCTGAGCAAGACCAAGCAATGGCGGCTGGTCAGGGTGCTCGAACGGGGCGGCACACAGCGGTAGGCCGACAGAGGAGCCCGGCCCGCGGGGATGAACGAAGGCAAGACGACATGATTCAGATGCAGACAAGATTGCAGGTGGCGGATAACACGGGCGCCAAGAACCTTATGTGTATAAAGGTCCTGGGCGGCACGCGCCGCCGCTATGCTCACGTGGGCGATGTGATAGTGGCCTCCGTCAAGCGGGCCGACCCCAACTCCGGCGTGAAGACGGGCGAGATAGTGCGGTGCGTGGTAGTGCGTACAAAGTATAAAGTTCGCCGGGATGACGGCTCGTACGTGCGGTTTGACTCCAACGCCGCGGTAATCGTTGACAAGGACGGTAACCCCCGCGGCACGCGCATATTCGGCGCCGTCGCGCGGGAATTGCGTCAGAAGAACTTCATGAAAATCGTTTCCCTTGCTCCGGCGGTGGTGTGATGGCCTCGGCAAAAAGCAGAAAGAAAAGACCCAAGTGCCGCATAAAGAGAGGCGACATAGTCCGGGTGATCGCCGGCAAGGACGCCTTGTCCGGCAAGGAGGGCAAGGTCCTGCGGGTCTTTCCGGCCGAGGGACGGCTTATCGTCGAAGGAGCGAACTATTCCTACAAGCACCTTCGTAAAAGCCAGGATCATCCCAAGGGCGGGCGTATAGAGAGAGAAGCGCCCATCGACATATCAAACGTGATGCTGGTATGTCCCTCCTGCGAGAGGGCGACGCGCGTGCGCGTCAGCCGGGAAAAGGACGGCAAAGTGGAGCGCATCTGCAAAAAATGCAACAAGGCTTTCTGAAGCGAGTCCCATGGCGGAAACTGAAACCTACGAACCCCGACTCATGGCGCGATACAAGGAAGAGATCGTGCCCCGGATGATGGAGCGGTTCAAGTACAAGAACCCCATAGCCGTGCCGCGGCTGGAGAAGATAGTGGTCAGCATCGGCGTGGGCAGCCGCGCAAAGGAGTCCCCCAAGCGGCTGGAGGGGGCGCTGGAGGAAATGGCGCTCATAACGGGCCAGAGGCCGGTTATGACCCGGGCCAAGATGTCGGTCTCCAACTTCCGCGTGCGCCAGGGCGACCCCGTGGGGGGCATGGTAACGCTGCGCAAAAAGAGAATGTACGAATTCCTCGACAGGCTCATCAGCATCGCGATACCGCGTATCCGCGACTTCAGGGGACTCAGCCGGAAATCGTTCGACGGTCGCGGCAATTACGCGCTGGGCCTGAGCGAGCAGATAGTCTTCCCGGAAATAAATGTGGACAAGGTCGAAAATGTTCAGGGCATGAACATAGTGATAGTGACCACGGCGCGTACCGACGAGGAAGCGTTGGAGTTGCTCGCGCTGCTCGGCATGCCCTTCGTGAGGCTGTAGCGACGTCGGACCGAAGACCGAAGCGACTTTGGAGTTTTCTTTTGGCCAGGAAGAGCCTGATAGCCAAGCAAAAGCGAGAGTCGAAGTTCAGCGTGCGCCGGTATAACCGGTGTATGTTGTGCGGACGCCCCCGCGCCTACTACCGCAAGTTCGGCGTATGCCGTTGCTGCCTGAGGAAACTCGCCCACCGGGGCGAGATTCCGGGCATGAAGAAGGCCAGCTGGTAGGAAAGGTCGGCGGTACCGTTAGACTCTGGAGAGGCGGGCAAAGAGATATGAGTCATAGCGATCCAATTGCGGATATGCTGACGCGCATTCGAAACGCCAACGCCATCGGGCGCGGCGAGGTCGACGTGCGCAATTCCAAGATAAATCGCGGCATACTGAAGGTACTCAAGCGGGAAGGATTCATACGCGATTATGAACTTCTGGAAACCGACGTACAGGGCACACTGCGGGTGTCGCTGAAGTACGACCCGGACGGCAAGGTTATAATCAACAAAATCATCCGGCAGAGCACGCCCGGCAGGCGGCTGTACAAGGGCGCGGATGATATCGAGCCGGTGCTGAACGGCAGAGGCATAGCAATAGTTTCCACATCCAGGGGTGTCATGAGCGACAGGGAATGCCGCGAGGCACACCTCGGTGGGGAGATTCTTTGTACCGTATGGTAACGTAGTAGTGAGGAGCGAACATGTCACGTGTTGGTAGAAAGCCTGTAGCGCTTGTCGAGGGGGTGACGGCCGAAGTCTCCGAGGGCCTCGTCAAAATTACCGGTCCCAAAGGGACGCTGGAGTTTCGCCTGCCTCCCGGCATCAAGGTGACGAAGGGTGAGCGCGAACTGGTCGTCGAACGCGAAAGCGATGAGCCCAAACAGCGCTCCCTGCACGGGATGAGCCGCAGTCTCATAGCAAACATGGTCGAGGGCGTCAGCAAGGGCTTTGAGAGAAGACTTTCGATAAACGGCGTGGGCTACAACGCCAAACTGGAAGGGAAACAGTTGATACTGAACCTCGGCTTTGCGGACCCGGTCGTCGTAAACATACCGGAACACATCGAGGTCGAAGTGCCCAACCCCACCCTGATATCGCTGAAGGGCATAGACAAGCAAAAGGTCGGCCAGTTTGCCGCGGCCATCCGGGCCATTAAACCGCCGGAGCCATACAACGCCAAGGGAATCTCCTACGAGGGAGAGATAATCCGAAGAAAGGCCGGCAAAACATTCGGCGGCGGCGCGGATTAATAAAGAGGTCCCAGAAGTGAAAGCCCAAAAACTCATACAACGCAGGAGGCTCCGCAGACGCCGGCACGTCAGGAGGAAGGTAATCGGCACCGAGAGCCGACCGCGCCTGACGGTCTTCCGGAGCGGGCGTCACATATACTGCCAGATGATCAATGACCACGAGGGCCGTACCCTGGTCAGCGCATCCAGCACGGAGAAGGAGTTCAGGACAGTCAGGCAGAACTGCGCCACCGCGGAAGCGGCCGCGGAAATCGGCAAGTTAGTCGCGTCCAGGGCGCTCAAGAAGGGCATCAGCGCCGCCGTGTTTGACAGGGGACCGTACAAATATCACGGCCGCGTAAAGGCCCTGGCGGAAGGGGCCAGAGAGGCCGGTCTCAAGTTCTGACCCAGGCGGGCCGGCGCATAACTCCTGATTGCTTGCCCGCAAATTTGGCGCACATCCGTAACGGCGTATGGGCTGTTGCATCGATAAGTTGCCGCTGGGCGCCTCGCAGATAGCAAGGAGAGTATCTTGTCTGAAGAAACCGTACAGGAACCCGAGTTCGAGGAAGTGGTCGTCAAGATAAACCGCACCGCCAAGGTGGTCAAGGGCGGCAGGCGGTTCTCCTTCAGCGCACTCGTGGTATTGGGCAATCGCGACGGAAAGGTGGGATATGGCTTCGGCAAGGCCAACGATGTGCCCAGTTCGGTCGAAAAGGCGGTCAAAGACGCCGGCAAGAACCTGGTAGATGTCGCGCGGAAGGGCAGCACCATACCGCACAAGATCATCGGGCGCTTCGGCGCGGCCAGGGTCATCCTGCTGCCCGCAGCGGAGGGAACCGGCGTCATAGCGGGCGCCGCGGTCAGAGCGCCGGTTGAACTGGCGGGAATACGCGACATCCTCACGAAATCATTCGGCACAAACAACCCGGTCAACCTGGTCAAGGCCACGATAGACGGCCTGCGGCGGGGGAAGACCATCGAAGAAGTGGAACAGTTGCGCGGGGTTAAAATACAATGAGGCTCCACGAGGCAGTCAGAGATACGGTCGGCCGCAAGAAAAAGATGCGGGTGGGCCGGGGCGAAGGTTCGGGCAAGGGCAAGACATGCGGCCGCGGGCACAAAGGCGCGAAGTCCCGCAGCGGCTATTCCCGCAAACTCCGCTACGAGGGCGGCCAGACTCCCTTGCAGCGCCGCGTGCCCAAGGTCGGCTTCAAAAACTTCGCGAGGAAGACCTATGCCGTCATCAACGTCGGAGACCTCAACCGGTTCGACGACGGCGCCGAGGTGACGCCCGAGATGCTCAAGGAACGCAAGATAGTGAAGCGCCTCAACGACGGGCTGAAAATACTCGGCGAAGGTTCGCTCGAGAGACGCCTCACGGTCAGGGCGCATAAATTCAGCAAGAGCGCGATCGAGAAGATAGCCGCTGCAGGTGGGGAGGCGAAGGTTCTGTAGTGTGGTCCTCAATAGAAAACCTGTTTAAGATACCCGAACTCAAGAAGCGGATTATGGTGACGCTCGGGCTGCTGGCCCTTTACAGGGTCGGCTTCTCCATACCAATCCCGGGCGTACGGCTGCAGGAGTTTCTTGATCTGCGCGGGGCGACGGACCTGGCCACCGGCGGCATACTGGGTTTCGTGCAGCAGATTGGCGCCATCACGGGCGGCGACTGGTTGGGAGGCTCGCTCTTTTCGCTGGGTATAATGCCCTACATAAGCGCCTCGATTATTTTTTCCCTGCTGCAGAAGATAGTTCCCTCCCTGGAGCAAATGGCCAAGGAGGGCGAAGCCGGACAGCAGAAACTCAACCAGTATTCGCGCTACCTGACCGTAGCACTGTGCCTGGTGCAGTCGATATTCATCTATAAGACCCTGCCGCGAGGCCCGGGCGCACTATTGCCGGCGGATGCGTGGGGGATGTCGGTCTTCCTCACGCTGTTCATCAGCCTGACCGGGGGCACAATCCTTATCATGTGGCTCGGCGAGAGGATAACGGAATACGGCATAGGCAACGGCATATCCATGATAATCATGGCGGGCATAATCGCCCGCATGCCGAGGGCGGCCGGCAACATACTGTCCCATTACTTCATCAACCCCGAGCCGACCTCCGGCAGGACCCCGGAGATGGGCGTGCTGCTGACCGGCGGATTGATTCTCGGGTACGTGCTCATGGTCATGGCCGTCGTGTTCATAACGCAGGGCACGCGGAAGATAGCGATACAGCAGGCCAAGCACGTGCGCGGCTCGCGGGTCTATGGCGGCCAGCGCTCCTACTTGGGACTGCGCGTGAACCAGGCCGGCGTGATGCCCGTGATATTCGCCTCGCCGGTCATGGGACTGGTCGGCGGCGTTCTGGCCGACTCGATAATCAGGGCGCTTATCGGACACCATGGATTGCACGTCGATGTGCTGAATTTGATATTCGGCAACTTGAAGCCCGGGGCGGTCTTCTACGTGATGGTCGAGGCCGGTCTGATATTCTTCTTCTCCTACTTCTGGACGGCGCTCTATTTCAACCCTGCGGAGACCGCGAAGAACATAAAGGAATACGGCAGTTTCATACCGGGCATACGTCCCGGCAAGAACACGTCGGACTACCTGGAGAAGATAATGAACCGCGTGACGCTCGGAGGCGCGGCGTTCCTCACGGTAATTGCGATTCTGCCCATGATGCTGAGCATGGTGCTCAAGGTCGATTATATCGTCGTCACGTTCCTGGGCGGCACGGGCATACTGATAGTGGTCGGCGTGGCGCTGGACATCGTGCAGAAACTGGAGGCACACCTGGTCATGCGCCACTACGACGGGTTCCTGGGCGCGGGCAGACGCCGTATCAAGGGGAGGCGAAGATGAAGGTAGTATTCCTCGGACCGCCGGGCGCGGGGAAAGGCACTCAGGCGGTGAGGCTTTGCAGGGAAGAAGGCATCACGCACATGTCCACCGGGGAGATGCTGCGCGAGGCGGTGAAGGCCGGCAGCGAGGTCGGCCTGAAGGCCAAATCATACATGGACAGCGGCGCGCTGGTGCCGGACGAAGTGGTCATAGAGATAATAGAAGAAAAATTGAATCAGACAGGCTGGGAGGAGTCCTGCCTGTTCGACGGTTTCCCGCGGACCGTGGCCCAGGCCAGGGCGCTGGAGGAAATGCTGAAATCTCACGGGTCCGCCCTGGACCACGTGATATACCTCGAGACTTCGCCGGAGGTGGCGGTCGAGAGGCTGGGCGGACGGCTGACCTGCCGCAACTGCGGCGCGAATTTTCACATAAGGAACATGCCCCCCCGGCGCGCCGGGGTGTGCGACGAATGCGGCGGCGAGCTGTGCCAGCGCGACGACGACCGCCCCGAGAGCGTCCAGAACCGGCTGAAGGTGTACGAGGCGCAGACCGCCGACCTGATAAATTACTACGTGAAGAAGGGCCTGTTGCGCCGGGTTTCGGGAGACCTCCAGGCGGACCAGGTTTACACGAAGGTGCGTGAGGCACTCGGCCTCTAGCACGGTGAAGCAATGGCTATTGTGATAAAATCGGGGCGGGAAATAGAACTGATGCGGCGGGCCGGGCGCGTCGTGGCCGAAGCGCTGGACCTGGCCGGGCGGCTGGTCAAGCCCGGCATCACGACGGAAGCGATAGACAGGGCGGTCGGCGATTTGATAATATCGCGGGACTGCAAAATCGCCTTCAAGGGGTTGTACGGTTTTCCTGCGAATTCATGCATCTCGATAAACGAACAAGTGGTGCACGGGATACCGGGCAAGCGGCGGCTGAAGGAAGGCGATATCGTCAGCGTGGACGTAGGCACGCGCTACAAAAACTATCACGGCGACGGGGCGCGCACCTTTCCGGTGGGGCAGGTAAGCGAAGAAGACGAGAAGTTGATGCGCGTCTGCCGAGAGTCGCTTGAGCGAGGCATAGGCGTCATCAGGGCCGGGGTACCGCTGACCGAGGTCTCCGCCGCCATACAGCGGCATGTAGAGGGCAACGGCTTCTCGGTGGTGCGCAAGTACGTAGGACACGGGATAGGCATTGAATTTCACGAGGAGCCCCAGATACCGAATTTTGTGGAGAAAGGCG
>Ga0164318_10005599_pt1 | contig 12144 bp, 10 predicted proteins | sample GuaBasSedimGuay9_FD_113734 | JGI IMG/M metagenome (GOLD analysis project Ga0164318, IMG submission 113734) | Subseafloor sediment microbial communities from Guaymas Basin, Gulf of California, Mexico - Guay9, Core 4571-4, 0-3 cm | ecosystem: Environmental > Aquatic > Marine > Hydrothermal vents... | reverse complement strand
TTAGTACAGCTAATTACTGGGATAAACGAATAGCTCATTGATATGATTGGGTTTATTCGTTTATCCCCGTCATCCGCTGTACTACTCTATCCCCGTCATCCGCTGTACTACTCTATCCCCGTCATCCGCTGTACTACTCTATCCCCGTCATCCGCTGTACTACTATTAATGGGTTTTATTTGCACTGTCTAACAGGGTTTGAAATTCCATTATCGTTTGACACTGAACGGCTGTCATCAAGAGCATATCTAATACGGTTTCATTCACAATGAACTCTAATTGTTGCTCAAACTCTTGACGAAGGGAGAGTTCTGGTTGAAATCGAAGATCCACAACCTTTAAGATATTATCACGGGATTTATTTAACTCGCCTTGGGCACGAAGGCGACGCATCATCGGCGTATCTAGTAATAAATCCTCATTCTCGATCAATCTTTCTAACATATTAAGCACCTCTTTATCTTCCAGAAGTAAGAGCATTTCGGCGAGTAACCGCTTTTGCATCTCAAATTTTGGGAGGGTTTTCACCATTTCAACCACTTTGGGCAATAACGTTTCGGGTTTGGTGATTTGGGTTTGTCCAATTAAACCGAGTAAACTGGGTTTATCCAGTTCAACTAATTCTTCGGCTTTCATTTTCCATAAATGAATCACTTTGTATTGCCAAGTTAATGTGATTCCGCCGCTTGGATTAGTGATTTCGTGAATCCCTGTATCATCGATTCCTGCACCTTTACCGACATAAAAAACGACACTGTATAATTCCATGTCTTGGAATTTGAGTGCCAGACGTGATAGTGAATCTAATTCACGTAAAGGCATCGGTATTTGACTGCGTCTGCCTTGAAACTCAATATGTAAGACGATAGTGCGTCCATCTGCTAATTTGACGGTAAAAATTTCATCGGCCCGAACCGGATCGGGTTTGGCATATAACTCAATATTGTGTGGTGTGACAGAATCTACTTCACTTTCAAGAAGCCATGTCGCAAAATCATCAATAAAAGTCGTCACTAATCGTTTTAAAGGACTGTCTGTTGTTGCCATAATATACTACCTTTAAAATGTCGTTTTCACAATCAGAATATGTGGGTTTGTCATAGCGTTGTTTTATTTATACTTAGCGCGGTGACAAACTTTCAGGCAAAAGTTTTTAATGAGGATGGTGGGCAACAAAAACACGTTACCCACCCTACATAAAAGCCTTAAAAATCTGTTCTTGCGTGATACATCATTATTTTTCTTCGCTGAATTATAAAAGTTGTTTATTCGATATTAGGTTGTGATTTATGTTAAGTACTTTGAAACTTCGTTCGCGTAGCTCATTACGGGCCGATAAACGAATAATGAGTACAACGAATGACGTGGATAAACGAATAAGGCGCATTTCCCAGCGTTCTATCCTATAATTTAAAGCAATCACGATTGTATTGATAACTGATAACTGACAACGTTCTATTTGATTTTGGCTTATACCATTAGTACAGCGGATCAGGGGATTGAACGGATTGCTGAGGGGGATTATTTTTGTTCATTATATTATAAAGAGACGCGATGCATCGCGTCTCTACGAATAATCCGTTCAATCCCCAAAAATCCGTTGTACTATACTATTATTAGATAATGAACACTTAACAATAATCCCTCAGGAGTATCCTTTTATGAAACACACTAAACGGGGCAGTTGTTGGCAGATGCCTTCAATCCAATACCCCTTTATATACCTACTATTCATGCTGATATTCGGTTGGCAGTCTCAAATACTGGCGGCCGATATCATTAGCACTGAGGAGAGGAAAATTATTTGATAAAAAATCGACAATTATTTGATAAGGAATCAAGAACTTATCAAATTAATAATCTTGGGAATTAATTGATAACAATAATCAAAAAGAACTTATTAGCAAACAATTGATAAACATACATTAGAGACATGAGTGTAAATAAAGTTAAATTATGACAAATTTTGAATATATTAAACGTTTAAAAAAAACAGATTTGCAAAACGAAATTGAATTGCCTGAATTAATAACACAACGAAGGATGCGTGTATTAAAAGGTGATTTTCAATATTTTTGCTATCATTACTTTCCTCATCATATCTTTGGTGAAACTTCTGAATCGCAGAAATTATTTTTTGCGCGCTTTCCACAACTTATCTCTTCAAAAGAAGGATGTATTGAATGGTTCATTGCGCCACGCGGAGAAGCAAAAACAACACTGTTGACTAAATTGAGTCCTATTTGGATAACCGTTTTAGGTTTGTTAGAATCGGAAAAAATTCAAGAAGAAATTGATTTTCAATCCAAGATACCCTTTATTGATTATATAATTCTATTGGGCGCTGAAACAAGTTTTCCAACAAAACTTGTGGAAATTATAAAAAATGAATTGCTATTTAATCCGCTTTTAAAAAGAGATTTTCCTGAAATAACAGAAAAAGGTGAATTATGGAATAAAGGCGAAATTATTACAAAAAATGGTGTCAAAATTGAGGCTTTTGGTGCGGAACAAGCAATAAGAGGGACTTTTCATGGCTCCTCTCGTCCCAAGTTGTTACTTGGCGATGATTTAATTACTGACAAAGAAGCAAAAAGCCCAACAGAACGAGATAATAGGTGGGATTGGTATCAGAAAGCTATTGCATACCTTGGCCCACCTGATGGCTCTGTTAAAGCTATTAATGTTGCAACGGTGTTAAACAGCGATGATCCTGTAAGTCGAGCAAAGCATGCGTTAGGACATGTTGTTCATCACAGTAAAGCTGTTTTAAAATTGCCCGTGAGAATGGATTTGTGGGAAAAATGTGAAGAGATAATGAGAAATGATGATATGCTTTTTACAGAAAAAAGCAAAGAAACCGTTTTAGAAATAAAAGATTATCCTTCTTACAAATTTTATATAAAAAACAAAAAGCAAATGGATAAAGGGGCAATTACGTCTTGGCCTTCTGTGCGTTCATTATATGAACTCATGCGAAAGCGTGCTGATAACAGAAAGGGATTTGATACAGAGATGCAAGGCGAACCCAGATCGGATAATGAAAGGGTATTTATTAATATGAAGTACTGGGTACAAGCTAATGAACGATGGATAATTTTTGGTGCTTGTGATCCGAGTATGGGCAAGAATGAAAAAAGTCATCCTTCTTCCATTGTCATCGGTGGGTTAGACAAAAAGTCGAATAAGCTTCATATATTAGAAGCAGAGATTAAGAGACGAGTCCCGTCAAAATTGCTGAATGATTTGATTAAATTGCAAAAAAAGTATCAGTGCAAAACGATTGCTTTTGAAAATGTAAACGCCTATGAATACATGCGCCTAACATTTAGAAAAGAAGCTAGCCAAGAAGGGATAATCTTACCGTTAAAGGGCGTGCCCGTTAACATTCCTAAAGAAACAAGAATTGAAAGTCTTGAGCCTTACATTTGTGGCTTAGACCCGCAAATTTTGTTTCATTCCAGCCAATCTCAATTGTTGGATGAATTGAACGATTGGCCCGAAAAGCAGCCCCACCATGACTATGATGGTTTGGATGCTTTATATTTATTATTCACAATAGCAATTCAACACAACTGTTTTCAAAAAGTATGGATAAAGGGCAAATTACATTCCAGTCAATTCAAGCAAAGACCTATTAACTGGAATGGTTATTAGATTACGGCAGATCTGCCGTAATTTTTTGATTAAGAATATTTAATCAGAAAATTATTGGCAGCCCCTGATAAATTTTTTATGATTTGTGAATTACTGAACAGCTTTTCTTGTGTTTGACTATAATCCTGATTTAGAACAGCTTTGCTATAGACTATTTGCGTTATGACGATTTCAATGTTTAATACTGTTGGAGTAAGATTAATATTTGTAGTTTGTAAAAATATTGCCAAATCAATTTTGCCTTCATTGCTTTCATATATGTTCCATTGTTTGAAAGCATTTTGAAGTTCACTAGAAATCATCGCATTAGCCGATTCTAATTCAGTAGTTACAAAACCATCTTGCCAATATTTCCAAGTTATCCTGCCATCAAACGACAATAAATATTTTGTTAAAGTACCACTTGGTAAAATCTCCAAAATATTGATACTTTCACTCACTAATTCTAAATTAGTGTCTTTGGTTATTTGACTGATACTATTGGTGGTAACAGCGTAAAAATTGCCCACAGGATAATTAATAATATCACTAGAACTGAGTTGTGGGGGGGTAAAATTACTGTTCCATCTGACAAAATCAGAAAATCTAAAATCATCTATATAACCCCAAAAATCTGTAGCATCCCAAGCAGAGGTGTGTTTCCCGATTTTGAAACTTTGAATTCCAGTCGGGTTTAAACCTGATGCTGTGATTTCTAAATTACCGTCCAAATATATTTTGGCATTACCAGCAGTATAGGTCATAGCTACATGGTACCAAACGTTATTTGATAATATTGTTGTGCCCGAAGCGTCTGCACTGTGACCCCAAAAGTACAATTTTGTTCGATATGTTCCAAGTCCAAAATTTAGTCCTGTCCCCTCCCCTTCTTGAGCAACAATGACTCTTGAGGTGTTGATATCTATGAATTTGACCCAAAAGTCAATTGTTCTATCGCTTGTCCCGTTTGGAAAATCGCTTGGCACTAAATCTAAATAAGCGTTGTTACCTGAGAAGAAAATTGAACTATATCCAAATTTTGATGTCGTTATCGAATGTTTAATATCGCCTACAGGTGTTATTAATTTTGGAATCCCCCCCCCTGTGGAAATATCATTGAAAATTTGTGAATTGTCATTCGGATCTTCAGCTATTAAAAACACCGTATTATTATCATTTTCTGGGGAAATCATCATTTCCCCGTTTAATTGTAAATTACCAGACAAAATTTTAGTATTGTCACTATTTTGCTGGTAGTTATTTTCATCGTTGAATGGCAGATTGTGAGATTGAGAAGAAATAACAGTGCTTTTATAAACGCCTATTATTTCTTCTGTTTGTATTTGGACTTCTCCATTGTTTTGGATATTTTTGAACAAAATTTGCTTTGTAAATAAATTTTTCCATTTTGTTCCATCATAGGATTTAAGAGTTTGCAGGTTGTTATCAAAGTATATCTTGCCCGTTTGAGGAACTGGTTGTTCTGTAGGTATTAGATTGAGCGAATTGATCAAATTAAGCACATCAGGAACGCCAAGCTCTATCTTTATCCACCCTGTGCTGCCACCTATAAAGTAGAAACGTAAAAAATAATTTTTATGAATAATGATATTCGTATTAATGCCTTCTATAGTGATCCTATTTGATTTGTAAAGTGAGTTTGGTAAAATATAAAAATTCAAATTCAAAACCGGAAATAATTAAATTAACTATGTTGACTCTAGAACAGATTATAGACACAAACTCAGATTCAAGAGAACTTAAAAGAGCTCTTGCTGTGAAATTGGTATTAGAAAGTACCTTGAAAAACAATGAAATAGCTAATTTTCTACAAGTATCAGAAGCTTTTGTCAGCAAATGGAAAAACATATATGAACAGCAAGGTGCGGAAGCATTACTTTTAGGATACAATGGAAAAAGGAGTTATTTGTTAGCGACTGAAAAAGATGAAATTGTTTCATTTTTAAAACAAAAAAAACATTATAGCATAGAAGAACTTCGAGATCATATTGAGGAAAAGTATCATGTTGTTTATAAATCCAAACAATCATATTATGAAATAATGGACGCTGCAGGATTAAGTTGGAAAAAGACGGAAAAGTCTAATCCAAAAAAAGAGGAAACATTAGTTATACAAAAACAAGAAGAAATTAAAAACACATTAGAAGACTACCATGATGCAATAGAATCTGGTGAAGTTGTTGCGTTTATGATGGATGAATGTCATCTGCTGTGGGGAGATGTCTGTGGTTATGTTTGGGGGCGAACTAATGAGAAAATACAAGTTCCGGTCAAGAACGAAAAAGAACGTCAAACTTATTATGGGGCTGTGGATTATTACACTAAAGAATTTTATATGCAACCAAAAGACTCAGGAAATAGTAGTAATACAATTTCATTTATAGAACATTTACGAACTCAAAAACCAGACGCTAAACAATTTTTGTTAATTTGGGATGGTGCAAGCTATCATAAATCTCATGAAATACAAAAATACTTGCAAGAACAAAACAGAAACCTAACAAAAAAGGACTGGACGATTAGATGTATTTTATTTGCACCTAATGCCCCTGAACAAAATCCGGTTGAGGATATTTGGTTGACGGGAAAAAACTTTTTACGAAAACACTTTTTTGAAAATAAGACTTTTGCGCAAGTGAAGCAATGTTTTTTTAATTTTTTAGATGGACAAGTTTTCGTTTTTCCCAAGCTGTCATTATATGGTTAAAATTTACAACTCATTTAGGAACACTATATCAAGTCAATAGCACTAATTGTGATGTTGTTTTGGTCAATGTCTCCAAGAAAAGAGAGAAAATCTACAAAAGTGATATTGGCTATTGGATTTTTAGGTAGCAAAACGGTAAAGCTGGTATTGGCATTAACAACTAATTTTTCTCCAGGTAACGCCTGGTAAGTGTCATTAATAGTAACAATTTGAGAACCTATGATATTTTGTCCATCAAAAGAAGTGACAATATTTTGTCCAGATTCCAATCCTGTCGTTGACAAATTTAAAATACTGATGTTGCTTGGATCTCCGCCTAATGTAACCATACTTGTAACTTGTGATAATGTTATCGCATCGTTTGGTTCTATGGCAGATCCTAAATTCTTTAGTCTATAATTATTCGCTTCAAGGTTTGTTGTAAAGCCTTCTGATATTTTTAAATAAAAATTTAATGTGTTAAAAAGGCTAAGTTCTCCTTGTTGAGCTTGGTGTAATTCTGTTTCTAAAGCATTTAATCTATTGCCTTGAGCCGCTTCCCTCTCTACGAGAGTGGCAAATTCTCCCTTGGCTGATTCTAAATTAGAAAGCCGTCCTTCTTGAGCGGTTTCTCTTTCTACTAGAGCGTCAAATGTGCCTCTAGCATTTTCAACTTCAGAACCTATTAAATTAAAGTTCATATAAAGCGCCGTAAAATTCCAGGGCTCGGATAATATGGCTGGTTCTATGACATTCATTTTGTTATTTCCCTTCTATAATGGTAAATGAACATTTATAAGTGCTCTTTTCACGGGTTATACCAGAAAAAGTGCCTTCCTTTAAAAATCCCAAAACAATATGTTTTCGTTCGCGTGTTGTCCCCTCATTAGGATAAACTGAGACCAAGATATTTTTATTCATATCCCTATCTCTGATGGCATCATCAATTTTTTGCGTTTCCTGCATACTCAAATAATTTAAGCTAATTGGAATTTCCTTATTTTTTACACGTCTGTTTGTTCGGATTGCGCCAGATCGAGACAATGATTGTTTTGATTGAAATTGATATTGTGGGGTATAACCATAATTGAGATTGAATTCCGGAGAAAAATAATAGCCTAAGGCAATTTTTCCAGCCTGAATATAGCCACTCGGATTTTGAGGATCAATGATGAGCACTTTCACAAAAGTGCCAGGCACAGCATCAAAAAACTTAACGAAAAAGGGATAATTTACCAATCCTTCTAGAGAATACCCACCGTAAGGTATAGCGCCATAAGGCCCTTCTCCATAACCATAGAGTGCCCGAACACCAGCCCATGTCTGGTCAAAGGTTATCTCAGTAAATTCTTCATTCAAGGCGAGGATCAATCGCACTTGCGATGTAATGCTTAAATTAATATTCCATAAAACTATTGCAGAAAAGGGGGTATATTTTTCTAAGGAAAAGACAAATTCTTGATCAGCTACTTGCCCGACAGGATAACTTATAGAACGCCAAAGTTTTGAAACTTGTTGATTTTGTACATATTTCCCCGGCATATTCGCATTTTCGCTCGTAAATGTTAATGACGCTTTATCAGTTGGAAAATCCCAAATAAATCGAATGTTGTCAGCATGCATTAGAAAAATGCCTCAATTTCTGCTTTCTCGAACAAGGGAAAATAACGTATGTTTAATATTTGCATATTTTTCCCTTCTGCTAAACCATATCTTGAATCATTCATATTCAAAATATCACCCGGCAACAAACCGAACGGTACTGAGAATGCGAAGAATCGGCATAAAAAGCGTTGTGTCCCTAAAATATTTTGTCGATATTCACATTCTGTTTCCGCATCAGAAATTGAGTCAAGGACAGTTTCAACAGCGTCAGGGTCTGCAATAAAATTTACCCCTTCAGGGGGGAAAAGAGTTGGAACCTCATATTTAGCAATGCGCCATTCGTTTCGTAACCATTCCACTCTTTCTGAATTTGGATAGGCCGGGTCTGTAATACTTCCCGCTAAATCACCGTCCTTTTGTATTGTGTAGTTCCGGTTGTATTTTAACCGTGTACGCCATTGGATATTATTAAGAGGTTCAATACTAAAGTTTTCCAAAGCAATTTCATTACTGTCTAAATAAACAATAGGCAGTTCATTTTCAGGGAGTTTTATCCAAGCGACTGCTACTTTGCCTTCAAAATTAATCAAAAGTGAAGCCCCAAAGCTTGCAAACAAACGCTCTAATATATCTAAATTATTCTGGCGTTCAGTAATATACAAACTAATATCATAGTTTTTTTCGTTTGACAACTCGACAAAACTATCAACATCTATGTCGTTCTCATTTAATGGGCCAAGGCGACACATCAAGTCTTTCGATACTTGGTCAATTTTTAATAGCGTAGTTTGCCCGTCAAGCGTGAGGGTTCCAGCCGGTCGGTTATTTACGGCAAATCTGCCGTAAGCACTATTTAATACATAGTTTGTAACAATAACACCTTTATCGTAGATATGCTCAACAATATCTACCTCTGTGTCGTGCCATTGGTATTCGTGTGTATTGGGGTTGATATTTATAGGTTCTATGTTTCTAAGATGGCCGTATGCTAAAGGAATTGCTTTATTATTATTTTCGCTCGCATTTTCCAAAAGTGTTCTTTGCACAGGTCCATTTAGTATACCTAAACGATTATTAAATCTGAATCTAACATGAGTATCACCAAAATCAACAGAATCAATTATGCCAATAAATAAAGGTTTTACGAGAAAATCATCAAATTTCCACTCTGGATCGCCCAGATAGATTGTAATAGGTCGTTTATCCCATTGTAAATTTTGCCAAAAGTCCAGTTCAGCATCTGCGTTAGTTATTTCTAATTCGCTCAAATTATCCGTGCCAATACCTTTTTCAAAAAAGGTAATGCCTTTTTCTATAAAAAAATCTTCTTCAATTCGGCTTTCAAATTGAATATTGGGTAATGAGGCAGTGGGTTCTGTATAAAAGGGTGCAGATGACATGTAAAACAGATTATTATCAAAACCATCGTATCCTGTTAAGATGACGAGCAAGATGCGTTCGTGATCAGGTTCGGCTAACCAAATTTTATATTCTTCTAATGAAATCATTTATTTGTTTTTTACTTTGTATTGCAGTATCGTAATTTTTTATGTTATATTAATTGTATATATTTGAAAATATTTATATTAAGTCGGCAGATCTGCCGTAATTTTTACTGGTTAATTAATAATGGAAAATTGGATTGATATTTTCAAAACAGGCTTACAAACTTCATCTTCAGGTGACAAGGAACAATGGACAGAAGAAAAACTGGATGAAATTATATCAAATTTTGGGCAATTAGATCAAAACGAAGTTCCTGTTGTCATTGGTCATCCAAAAATGGATTCTCCAGCCTACGGGTGGGTTGATAAAATACGCCGCGTTAAAAATAAACTTCAAGTTAAGTTTAGGGATTTAGTGCCCGAATTCATAACGGGAGTTAAAGAAAAAAGATGGCCTAACCGTTCCATTCGACTTGCTCATACTGACAAAGGGTGGCGATTAATTCACGTCGGATTTCTTGGTGCCGCCGCACCGGCTGTCAAGGGCTTAAAACCCATTTATAACGCTGATATAACTCAATATGAGGATTACAAGATCATGCCTGATAATGACATAACAAATAATGATATACCTCAAACCAACGAGCCGATTGCAGATTATAATTCATTAATTAAATTAATGAAACAACAAAAGCAAGAATTTACTGAGAAGCTGAGCCAATTAGAGAAAAGCGTGAATAGTGAAAGGGGTGAAGGCAACTCTTTTGATCATCAACAGTATGCTCAAGCAATTACCAACTTACAAACTCAAAACCAAACTTTGGAAGCTGAAATAGTTGAGGAAAGAAGGAATCGAATACTTCAACAATTCAGTGCTGAAGTCGCTTCTTATCCAAATTTGTTAGCTCCTCAAATTGAAGGGTTAGCTGAGTTTATGTGTAGCTTGGGTTTATCCCCTTTATTGGAATTTTCATACCTTGAAAAGGGCGAGGGCGAAAAAGGGCAAGTACTCAAACAAGTCAATCAATTAGATTTTTTTAGGTCTTTTTTGAAAACATTACCGCCTTTCCCATCTGAATATTTATTTTCAGAAGTCTCAGCCCCTCCTGCTAATGAAGATTCTGATAATCCTTTAATGCAGGCGGTAGAGCAACTTGTTGAAACGGAATTTGGAGGCTTAAAATGAGCTACGCGCCAGTAACAGAACCTGGAAAATGGGGTGATGCGATAAAACATGAATATGACACCTCATTTACAAGGGAACGCATTACAATTGCTTCAGGTCAAAACGCTGTTTTAAAACAATTGACATTGTTAGGGCAAATCACGGCAACTAATAAATATACGCCCTTGAATCCAGCAGCAAGCGATGGCAGTGAAACGGCCAAAGCGATTTTATATACTAATGTAGATGCCACATCGGCAGATCAAGAAGCAATAGTATTAAAGCGGGGGCCTGCTATTATTCATTTTGAACAATTGGTTTTAGTCAATGAATTAGATGCTAATGCAATAGTAAATGCTAAGCTTTCATTGTTGAATGAAAACATAATCAGCCGGGAAGGGGGTTAAAAATGGTACAACACCCTACTGAACATTTTCAGTTAATTCAAACAACAAGAGCCATCAACAAAATTCCCAATAAATGGAATTTACCTATCAATCCCTTTAGAAATGAAGGGATTATGACAACAGGTGTGCGTATACAAGAAATTAACGGGGTATTGTCCATTTTACCCGTAAAAATACGTGGGGAAGCGCCGACTGTAAACAACCGGGATACACGGACTTTCCGATATATAGATGCGCTACATATTCCATTTCAAGACCGGATCGAGCCGCAAGATATTCAAAATAGCGTTGATTGGAACACTGGGAAACAGCTTGATGGTATAACACAAGCCGTTGCACGTATATTGCGTAATCACAGGGAAAAACATGCTATGACGCTGAGGTGGTTACGCATGGGAGCCATGAAGGGCTTAGTGTTGAACAACGATAATACAACACTTATAGATTGCTACGCTGAATTTGGAATAACGCAAAAAACTATTGATTTTTCGCTAAGCGTAGACACAACGGATGTCCGTAAGTTATGTCACGAAATACACCGGCATACAGAAGATCATTTGTTGGGCGAAAACATGAACAGCATTGTTTGTTGGTGTTCTTCTGGATTTTTTGATGCTTTGGTGGCGCATCCACAAGTTGAAAAAGCATTTATCAATCATGGTGCAGCTATTGAGAAGTTGGGAGGAGATATTCGCAAAGGATTTAATTTTGGTGGAATTGAATTTTCGGAATACAGGGGACGTTCTACCGATGGAAAAGGGAATGTTCGCAAATTTATTGCAGATGACGAAGCCCATTGTTTTCCTTTGGGAACGAGCGATACGTTTGTAACTTATTTTGCGCCGCCTGTTTTGGATGGTTTAAACCAAATAAACCGGAATGGATTAGAACTTTACGCTATGAGAACGAATGATCTTAAAGGCCGTTGTATTGATATAGATAGTGAATCCGATCCCCTTCCAATTTGCAGACGGCCGGCTTTATTGGTTAAGGTAACAATGAGTTAATTCATTTATTTATTAATTAGCGCCCGCTTAATTTATATAGTAACTAAATTCATTTATCGGTGATAAAGGGACAAGTCATTCAATTGGCCGATTGTCAAAAAAACGTCATCAAAAAATAGAGGCATTACCTGCATAAAGCGAGTAGAAACATTATTGATTATGCAGTAGAAAC